>Ga0173481_10000278_pt1 | contig 10203 bp, 10 predicted proteins | sample NitcycUS073202C2_FD_136667 | JGI IMG/M metagenome (GOLD analysis project Ga0173481, IMG submission 136667) | Soil microbial communities from Arlington Agricultural Research Station in Wisconsin, USA - Nitrogen cycling UWRJ-S073-202C-2 (version... ... | reverse complement strand
TTTATGATTTTCAAAGAAATACTACTCTGATAATGGACTGTGATAGATATAATACTAAAGTCACTCTGGAAGCACAATCGATCAAAGAATACTTTGATGTCCATCATATTGTTAGTTATTAATGCAACGACGATTCAATTATTGATTGTCCTTCAGGAAACAAAAAATTTTTTTGATCACTATATGTGTATAGAGATGAGTCTCTTTTAATTTAGAAGCATGACTATATTTTTTAACAATCACAAGAAAGTGATAGCGCATATATATGTGCCACATATTCAATAATGGCTATGTCAGAATCAGCAGCATCGACTGCAACAACATCACTAGAAGAACAATCAATAGCAGTAGCAAAGAAATGGCATGATAGCGAAGTAAACTTAGATCTGATAAAAGATCAGACTATTGCTGTGATTGGATATGGGATTCAAGGCCGTGCTCAAGCCGGCAACATGAAGGATTCTGGAATGAATGTCGTAGTTGGATTAAGAAAGAATGGTAAAACATGGAGTGTGGCAGAAAAAGATGGTCACAAAGTAATGGAAGTAACCAAAGCTGCTGAGAGTGCCGATATAATTCATATTTTAATTCCCGACATGGAGCAAGCAGACACTTATAATAAGGAAATCGCGCCTTGCGTGATTGAAGGTAAAGCATTATGCTTTTCACATGGCGCGGCCATTCATTGGAAATGGATTGTACCTCCAAAAAACGTTGATGTATTGATGGTAGCGCCAAAGGGACCAGGACAGAGAGTACGTGAGTTATACTTAGATGGTTTTGGTACACCATCGCTAGTTGCTGTATATCAGGATTATACGAAAAGGGCTTGGGACAGGGTATTGGCTATAGCAAAAGGTATAGGTAGCACAAGACCTGGCGTAATTAAAACTACCTTCAAAGAAGAAGTCGAAACAGATTGGTTTGGTGAACAAGTCGATCTATGTGGTGGTGCTCATGCACTTGTAATGAGTGCATTTGAAACTCTAGTTGAAGCAGGATATCAACCTGAGGTAGCTTATTATGAATGCCTTCATGAACTGAAACTAATTACAGATCTCATACATAAATATGGTATCACCGGCATGTACTATCGTGTTAGTGAAACGGCAAGATATGGAGGACTTACAAGAGGGCCTCATGTAATTGGAACGGATTCCAAGAATAAAATGAAAGAAGTTCTCAAAGAAATTCAATCAGGACAATTTGCTGAAGAATGGGTTAGCATTTATAAAAAAGAAGGGAAGAATTCATTTGGCAGATTTATGAAAGAGATCGAGAACCACCAGGTTGAAAAAGTTGGCAAAGAGATGCGTAAAATGATGTGGCCCAATGATCCTAATACATGATATGCTATGCTGCTATAGGGTGTTAATTCCAATATATTCCACAGCTATCATTTAAGATCATCTTTCCAGCGTAATTTTTTTACATTTTCTGAAATGTGATTGATTACAGTCGGTAAAGGTGTCCCTGGACCAAAGTTTCCAGTAATCCCTTGTTTTTCCAATAGTTCTTTGTCCTTTTCTGGAATAATGCCGCCACCGACAAGTAAGATGTCATTTACCCCATTTTCTTTCAACAATTGTGCAACTTTTGGGAATAATACTAAATGTGCACCATTTAGCAGACTCATAGCAACAGCATCAACATCTTCATCGATTGCTATCTTTGCAACTCGTTCTGGCGTACAAAATAGCCCAGAGTAAATGACTTCCATACCTGCATCTCTTAACGCCCTACATATTACAAGAGCTCCTCTATCATGGCCGTCTAATCCCAACTTTGAGACAAGAACTCTGATTCGCCTTTGCTGTTGTTGTTGTTCGAGATGTTCTTGTGTTGGCATTTACCAATGATTGGCAGGTCGGCTTTAAAACCTTTATTCCTATAAAGAAGTGCTTGGAATAGAATATATCTACGCTTTTAAAATTTTTTGGCGATGTCCTCCTCCTCACCTTTTTTTCTGTTATCTTTGTTTTTTTACCTTATCAGATCTATTGTAATTGGAAATTTGCTTTGCTGTTTTGATCTTTTTACTAAATCCCAGATTACAATCAACCAATTAATTAGAAATTTATTTATAACTTTGAGGAAAAACATAAAGGATTACCCACTTTTGATAACTTTGTACCAAAGTTCTCAGAAAGTAATTAATAGCAAATTAAGGTCATAGATTAACAAGTGGTTTCCCTAGTCGGTTCTCTGAAGGCAATCGCCGATGAAAAAACGCTAACGCTATTTAATGTTATTGCCGCTGAAGGCGGAAATACTGACACGCTCAGAAAAAAGGCGACATTTACCCGCAAGCAATATTATATGAGGATTTCTGTATTAATGAAAGCAGGTTTGATAAGAAGAAGTAATGGAATATATTCTCTTACTAGCCTCGGTAAAGTAGTTCATACTGCTCAGAGCCTAGTTGGAGAAGCTGTTGACAATTACTGGAAACTGAAGGCAATTGATTCAATAGAATCATCAGAAAATAATAATAATGCATTTTCAACGGAAGAGCGTAAAAAGCTAATGGATAGTTTAATAGATAAAGAATCTGAAATCAAAGATATACTTCTTAAATCGTAAGGTAACTGTAGTTATACTATATATAAATTAGAGACTTGATATATGTATGCGCCCTATCTAGTGCTAAAAAAGAAACAAAATAAGAAAGTAGCATTATCGACGAAGAGGACGACAACATTAGCAATAGCAGCAACAAAAACAGTTAGCAGAAAAAAAGCCAACTAGAAACTCTTTACCAATGTAACAACATCTCTGCTGCCGCAACGCAGGTAGTATAGTCTAAACCACAGTTATACATATACTCTTTTTGTATCTCCCTTTTTTCTATCTAACTCTTCTTCTAGTGCATTAATAACTCTCTTAATTGACGTGAATGTCTTTGTTGTTCTCCTTGCTGTTTTTGTTCTGAGCTAGCATAACATTGTGATTCACAAATATTATTTGAAATAAGTATAGCTTTGATTTCATTATTGTCTATTAAGTTATCTATAATCCTTTGGCACTCTTCTGCAGGTAATTCCGCATTTGCAGACACTAGAATTGAGTCAACAGCCTTGAGTTTCCAATAACATTTAATTGCAGCTTCAATTTTAACATAGGAATAAAAAATTACCTTACCAAGGGAGGTGAGGCTATACTTGCCACTAATTCTTCTCACCAAATCAGCATGCATTAGTCTTGACATGATTGAATAGTATTGTCTGCGAGTAAGTCTTAATTTTGTTATAAGGATATTACTACAATCGTTTTCTGAAAGCGCGACAGCTTTGAATAGCGATAGCGTTTTATCATCAGAAATTGCCGAGATTGTACCAACCACAGAAATCATATTATTATATTCACTGCTATGCGCAAATTATATGATAAATATCTTGCATGGGATTTTATTTTCAAATATTCATCGTAGGGAAAATCAAGTAATAGATTAAGGCTTTTTAACAATTTACTAAGAAATGTCTGAAAAATGGTATAATACATTTTTCTTAGTTATCTTTGGTCAAAATTGCGTGAGCAGGATATAAAATAGTGACCAGTCGATTCGCATTATTGAACCCATGAATATTCTGCCTGTTGATTAGCCTTGCTAATATATCTCTTAGGATAATAATAAGAAACAATTTACATTAAAGTAGCAAAGTATTTTTAATATAGATGTAAAATGCAGCAGTATGAGTATTAATATTGACAAATATATTATACATACATCTACATAATAATAAATAACAATGCTACCGGTGGTCAAAGCTCTACTTGAAGGAGAAAGGCGCTCTCTAGCAAGAGCGATTTCCATAATCGACAACTGCGAACCTGATTCAGAAACGATTATACGAGAAATATTTAACAAAACTGGCAATGTTAGAACTGTAGGATTTACAGGTGCAGCAGGTTCAGGTAAAAGCTCTCTAATAGGAAAACTAGTTCCTAATTTACAGTCACTAGGATATAAAGTCGCCATTGTTGCGGTGGACCCTACTAGCCCTATCACAGGTGGAGCAATACTAGGAGATCGAGTTAGAATGCAAGATGCTGTGGATGACGGCAGAGTGTTTATGAGAAGTATAGCATCTAGAGGTGCGTCAGGAGGAGTTTCAAAATCCCTCAGGAATGTAATTAGAATATTAGATGCAGCAGGTTATGACCTTGTATTAGTTGAAAGTGTAGGAGCTGGACAGATTGAGGTGGAAATCTCAAATATAGTCAATGTAACTGCTGTAGTATTTACTCCCCACACCGGTGATAATATTCAAGCTATCAAAGCAGGCTTGACTGAAATTGGGGATTTGTACATTGTTAATAAGGAAGAACTAGATGGCGCGGGCGCTCTTTTTAATTCTGTTTTGGATTTAATAGGGAATAGCGAAAGGAAACCCATTGTCCTGAAAGCCTCTGCAAAGAGAGGCAAGGGGATTAAGGAATTAGCAGCTACTATTGATAACTTACTAAAGGCAAGAAGTAGTAATTATAAAGAGAAAGAAAGAAAAATGCTTGAATCGGAATTAAATGATATGGTATTAGATATAGTAGAACAAAGAGTTTCAGCTCTGCTCAACAGTAATAAAAAATATTTCCTTTTTATTGATAAATTAGCAGAAAAAAGGATGGATCCTTACCAAGCTGCAGAAGAATTAGCCGCAATAGTATTGAAGACGAGGTGATCAAAAAGAGATATGCCACCAGCTGATGTGATAAAAACGGATTCTAATATACCCGTTAAGAGGGCTTACAAAAAAGATGACCTATCGAAATTCGATAATAATATGCATGAACAGGAGGAGCCAGGAAAATTTCCCTATACACGTGGCTTGTATCCAAACATGTACCGAGAGCGGTTATGGACGATGCGGCAATACAGCGGGTTTGGAAGTGCTGAGGAGACCAACAAACGATTCAAATTTTTACTCGAACATGGACAGACAGGATTATCTTTAGCATTTGATCTACCTACACAGACAGGACGCGACTCCGATGATCCTCAATCTGAAGGTGAAGTTGGAAGGACAGGAGTGGCGATTAGTTCTATAAAGGATATGATGACTTGCTTTGAGAATATTCCATTAAATAAAGTCAGCACTTCTATGACAATTAACTCAACGGCTTCAACATTACTTTCATTATACATTACTGTGGCAGAATCTCAAGGCATTTCTCCAACGGAGCTCAGAGGTACAACCCAAAATGATATACTAAAAGAATACATTGCTAGGAACACTTACATTTATCCTCCTAAACCATCCATAAGACTCATTGGCGATATGATCCAATACTGCTCTCAAAAAGTTCCTCAATGGTACCCGATTAGTATTTCAGGATATCACATGCGAGAAGCTGGCTGCAATGCGATACAGGAATTAGCATTTACATTTGCCAATGCAATAGAATATATCCAAACCTGTATTAATCGAGGATTAAAAGTAGATGACTTTGCTCCTAGATTGTCATTTTTCTTTTGCTGTACAATGGAATTTTTTGAAGAGATAGCCAAATTTAGAGCAGCTAGGCGAATTTACGCGAAAATAATGAAGGACAGGTTTCATGCAAAGAATGCAAAATCATGGCATCTACGATTCCATGTGCAGACTAGCGGCGAATCATTAACAGCTCAACAAGTTGACAACAATATTGTCAGGGTTACGACAGAGGCCCTCGCTGCTGTACTGGGTGGTTGCCAGTCTTTGCATACTAACTCTAGAGATGAGGCGCTTGCATTACCTACGGAAGATTCTGTAAAAATTGCACTTCGGACACAGCAGATAATCGCTACCGAAACTGGTCTTGCAAAAACTGTAGATCCAATGGCTGGTTCATATTACGTTGAATATCTAACTAACAGAATTGAAGAGGAAGTAGAAAAATACCTGAAAAAAATAGACAGAATGGGCGGCGCATTATCTGCTGTTGAGAAAGGGTTTTTCCAAGATGAAATTAGGAGAAACGCATATAATTTGAAAAAGGAGATAGATGAGAACAAGCGTATCATTGTAGGTGTAAATAAATTTCAAGATCGAAATGATGTTGAACCAAAGCTAAACACAATGGATGCTGAGATAGAAAGAAGGCAGGTCGCCAGGCTAAAAGAATTCAAGGGTTCTCGTGACAAGACAAATGTTGAGCAAGCACTGAATGCATTGCAAGATGCCGCTGAAAAGCCTGATGAAAATCTAATGCCTCATATCATATACGCTGTAAAGAGCAATGTTACACTAGGTGAAATAAGTAATACCTTTGTACAAGTCTTTGGGAGATATGAACCAAAGATATCTTTTTGACATTGGTATATTGGGATATACTATATGTAAGTAACAAGAACAAAAACAGTATTTGTTGTTGTCGTCGTTATTAATAATTAACAATAAAATAATATCTACGCTAGAAAAAAGTACATCATAGCTAATTTACCTTGCTTTTGTAGTTCTCTACTAGGCAAATTAAGCTGCTGAAAAAAGAACTTTAGGATATACCGTTTTGAGCATCTGTTATTCGAGGTAGCTTTTACAGTTTAGAGTAATTGTTAAATTCATTTACATAATAGCAATGAAATGAAAGATACGTGAAGGTGAGGCTTTCAAGAAGTCATAAACGTTGCTTCAGGAGAAATAGTAATCGCTACAGCAATAGCAGCCGGGACTTATACGAGCTAAAAAAATTTCGCTCTGGGATTTCATCCATAAAGTGTCATTTCTGTCAAAAATTATCTCTATAACCTGCCTCCATCCAAATTTTTTCATTATTATTACAACTGTTGTCGTAATTGTTGCTGATACTACTACTTCGATTATCAATAATTTATTCACTAGTCAAATTCCGATCCGAATTCAAATTGTATTATGTTATTCAGCAATAGCAAATGAATACACAGATTAGCTAATGTAGAAGGTCTTGCTATAATATAAGAAATTTCTCTACGCATATTTATTATATTCCACGTATAAAAGCTAATTTGAACTGTACATGAAGAGAATAGATCTAATTATATCCCACGAACATTTTCTAGAAGTTAGCGAACTTCTTCGCAAACATAAAGTCGGCGGTATGACATTCTATAGCGTCAAGGGCAGAGGACGTAGCAGAAAAGAAGAAGTATCATCTGGCAGAGGAATAGCAAGAGCGGTTCCTGAATTTGTCACTGGAACAAAGATTGAAGTAATCGTTGCAGATTCAGTAGTGAAACCAATTATCGAGGATATACGTGCAACTCTATCCAAAGGTCCATTTCCTTTCGGAAAAATATTTGTATCTGATATTATAGAAGCTTACACTATAAATGCAGATGAAATTGATGATACAGCTTTATAGATTATTGCTGCTATTAACAGAGTAGAGTACTGTATTTGTTATATACAGTCAGAGAATAAGAGCAGGGGATAGAGGCTATGTTGCTACGATTCATTTACTAATTAAATAGTATTTCTGTCAGTAAAAAATGGCTTTTTTACCAAATTTTATATCTTTCCATGATGAACGACTGATATCTTTTATTGCAAGATATATCAACAATAGAGCGATTTGATATATGTAAGAGTGTGATTACGAATGGGTAATAATAATAAACAAGAAGAAGAACCACGACAACAAGGAAATCATAATACTACTAATAATAATATCAAACGTATCAACGATCTAAAAGATGATGATTTAAACGATGATAATAATACTTATCATTATAATAATACAGAAATTGGAAAAACCATAATATCCGACAAACATCCAAACACTATAGACAGTTTCTGGTTTGCACTTGCACCTGGAACGATTGTCAAACCATTTGACTTTGTTACCGTTGAACAATCTTCTCCCTCATCTTCATCCTTATCAGCAGCAGTAACAACAACAACACCACCTTCGCTATCGTCATACCGTATTAAAACTATCGGAATGATTCAGGATCTTCAGGCTATTGTGCCAACTGACAATTATTATCATTATTTGTTTCACCCTACGAATAAGATAGAGTATCTTCCAAGAAATGATAACAATAGCAACAACAAGAACCAGACAACAATTAGTAGTGACTTAGATAACAGTGTTCTTTACCAGAACGGAATTACAGTAGCAAGAGTTGCAGTTATGGCTAATTCCGAGGTTCATACAGAGGAAAAATTAAGTAACATCCCTACCGGGATGCCTGTGGGATTAGGAAAGTCAGTAAGGTTTTCTAATGCGGAGGAAGTAATGTTTGCGTTAGGAATTCCAGAGATGGCTTATCCAATTCCAGCTGGAATAATAGAGATGAGCAATGGCTTACGAATTCCTATCTTTTTAGATATTTCGTATTTAGCCGGTCCTGATACTGCACATGTAAACGCCTCCGGAATTTCAGGAAATGCAAAAACTTCGTACCTGCTCTTTCTTTTACAGTCTGTATATCAAAAACTCAAAGAATATGCAGAAGAATATGTGATAATAATCTTCAATACAAAGTGTGGTAATCTGTTGCACATAGATAAGGATGAACAGAAGAATTTCAAGAAAACTAACGACAAAGAATTCTTTGATATTCTTAATTTGGATATAGCACCATTTGATAACGTAACATATTTTCTTCCGCGAGGCAGAGATGGAAGACCCAATTCAACTTACGTACCACTGAATTCAAAAACCTATTCATATGAATTAGAGGACGTATATGATAGACTTGATCTTTTATTTTCAGAAATACATGATACTCACTATTATAACTTATCTTCGATTGCTAATTATATCTATGAATTCTGGCCAATTAAAAAGACTACTACCTCTAATAATCGGTCAGGAAAAGAACACATGGGAGAAAAAAAACGAGAAGAAGTAGGAGACGCAGAAATAGTAAAGACCTGGACTGATTTATTCGACTTCAAAGACTATCCTGAAGAAATAATTACAAACAAATCTTCTCTTTTACAGTTTCAAGGACATATTCAGCGATTCAGAAGATCGTCTCTATTTATTGACAAAAAAGTAACTAGTACATACCTTGGAAAGGAAATCAAGAAAATACGTCCAGGCGATGTCTTCGTTGTAGATATAGCTATGCTCTCCTCACTAGAAGAACAAGCATTTGTAATAGGAGACGCAATGAAAAGTATTGATGAAATATACTCCACAACAACAGAGATGTCCAATGAAGATAACAAGAGTAGTAACTACGACAACGACAACAACACTAGCAATAACGATAATGATAAAAAAAGTAAAAAGCCAAAATACTTTTTGATTTTCATAGACGAAATTAATAGATTTTTGCCAAATACTAAGACCTTCGGAAGGATAAACGCAGTAGCAGAACAAATAATGAAGACTATAATTGCAGGAAGATCAAGACACACTATTTTGTTTTCTGCACAACAATTCAAGAGTACTGTGGATTATTCTCTGCATGAGAATACAGGAATGCACATAACTGCAAAAGTAGGTCTGTCAGAACTCTCATCGATGCCATACAACATAATTGATCAAAGTACAAAAATGAATATTGTTAGATTAAATAAAGGAGAGTTAGTTATGGTACATTCAGCATTTAGACATCCAATCAAGATAACATTTCCAAACGCCTCGCTTGGAAAAAAATAGCTCCTCTTCATTCCTGTTTGTTTTGACCACCACTTCCTCTCTCCCTTCTTTCTTCCTGTCAAATTACTGTCTCTCGTATCAAAAGATATATAACAACCAGAATTTACAATATGTGTTGATGTGTCTATCACTAGATTGTTCTGGTGATAATGCATCAGAATGAAAAGAAATGCGAGTAGATCACATTGCAATAGCAGTTAATAATGTTGACGAAGCATTGAAAAACTATCAAAAGATATTGAATATTGACCATCTTGAGATCGAAACAGTTCCAAACGAAAAGGTGAAGGTTGCAATGCTAGAATTACAAGATACACGAATTGAATTGATGGAACCAACTGCTGATGATAGTCCAATAAAAAAATTTCTCGTTGAGCGAGGTGAAGGAATACATCACATTGCAATTACAGCAGATGATATAGAAAGAGACATCGCAAAAGCTTTAGCAAATGGCATGAAAATTCTTGGTCAACTACGCTCAGGTTCTTATGGTCGGAAGATCACTTTTATCCATCCAAAATCTCTAAATGGAGTTTTAACTGAATTTTGTGAAGCACCGCAGAATAGGTAGGTAGGTCAGGTAAGCAAATGTCATATCATGTCATCAGCATTGTGTATCGATGCTGAGTTTTT
>Ga0173481_10000276_pt1 | contig 10209 bp, 9 predicted proteins | sample NitcycUS073202C2_FD_136667 | JGI IMG/M metagenome (GOLD analysis project Ga0173481, IMG submission 136667) | Soil microbial communities from Arlington Agricultural Research Station in Wisconsin, USA - Nitrogen cycling UWRJ-S073-202C-2 (version... ... | reverse complement strand
CGTCGGCGACGCGACGGTCAGCGTCGTCGTGGGGAGCAAGGAGCAGGTCTTCACCGCGCTCGGCCCGGTCGCCCCCGATGACCTCGACCCGACGGTCGCGGGTCGGCTAGAGGGCGAGGGCGAGGGCGACGTGGAGACGGCCGCCGCCGAGGGGGACGTCGACGGCATCCTGCTCACGGCGGGGGGTGGAGCGCCACAGTGCCGGGTCTGGGTCTCGTTCCCGCAGGCGCGCGCCGTGACGGCCGACGAGCGGATCGCCGGTGACCTGCTCGCGCTCGCGTTGGTGCTCGCGTGCGACCGGGTGCTCGCGGCGACGAGCTTCGCCGAGCGCGAGCAGCACCTGCGCCGGGCGGTGGACAGCCACGAGGAGATCGGTCAGGCCGTCGGCATCCTCGTCGAGCGGCACCGCTGGACGCCCACCACGGCGTTCGAGCAGCTCAAGCGCACCTCGCAGGACCACAACATCAAGCTGCGCGAGGTGGCGCAGCGGGTCATCGAGAGCGGAGCGGTCCCCGGCGACGAGACCTCATGAGCCGGCCGGTCGCGCGTCGAGGGTGCCGGAGCGCGCGCGGTACATGACCTGGCGGGCTGCCACGCCGAGCGTGACCCCTTCCTCGTCGGCCACGGCCACCAGGGCGTCGAACGCCTCGGCCATGTCCAGGGAGCGGGTGTGGGCCAGGGCGCCCTTGGCGTGCTCGACGAGCGCGCGGTCCTCGAGTGCCGCACGCAGGCCCGCAGCAAGGTGGTCGTGGTCGACGTTCGCGCTCACGATGAGCAGCGTGACCGCATCCGCCAAGGCTCGGCAGTCGGGCTGCTGGTTCTCGAAACCGGAAGCGTCCGCCCGGAACACGTTGAGGGCGCCGAAGGTCTGGCCGTGCCAGGTGAGGGGTAGCGCCTGCACCGACCGGTAGCCCGAGGACACGACGGCCGGGCCTGCCTGGGGCCAGCGGGCCACGAGGGCGTCGGGGCCCACCTCGTGAACCTCGTCGCCGGTGCGGAGCGCGTCGAGGCAGGGCCCCTCGTCGACCTGGGCCTGGTGCATCTCGAGGTCCAGGGCGCGGTGGGATGTGGCCGCCAGCACCTCGAGTGATCCGTCGGTGTCGACGAGGACGGCCGCCGCCGTCGCAGGCAACGACGCGGTGACGCCGATCAGCAGCCGGGCCAGCGCCCCCGTGACGTCGAAGTCGGGCCCCACCATGGCCGCGTTGGCCCTGGCGAGGACGTCAGAGACGCTCGTGCGTGTCATGTTGACTCGATCTCCTGATCCGGGTTGGCCGAGAAGGCGAGGACGCGGGTGATGACGGCGTGCGCGGTCGTCGCGACGCTCTGGTCGTGCGAGTAGGCGTAGGCGCGCAGCAGGGCGAGCGCGTCGGTCTCCGGAACCCCGAGCTGGGCGACCACCATGCCGGTGGCCTGGTGCACCTCGGCCCGTTCCGACCACGGCCCGTGCCCGGCCCCCTGCATGCTCGGGCCGTCGGCGAGCAGGGCGGCCGCGACGACCCGGGACACGATTACTGCGGCGTCGAGGTCGATCTCGCGGTCGGTGCCGTGCTGGTGGAGCGTGAGCACCCCGAGCACCAGCTCGCCGCCCTCCCGCATCGGCAGCGCGTGCACGACGAGCGGGGCGAGCCGGGTCAGCGAGTCCGACTCGAGCAGGGGCCACCGCGGGTCCGGGCCGTCGACGTCGAGCAGGTCGAACCGCGCATACGTGCCGGTCGTGAACGCGTCGGGGCCGGGACCCTGACCGACGACGTCCTGGGTCTCCTCGAGCAGCCGGGCCGTGTCGTCTGTGGCGCACAGGGTGACGCGCTCGACGTGGGTGTAGGCGATGGTGATGGCCCCGCCGTCACAGCCGAGGGTCGACGCCGCCGCGTGGCACAGCCGGTCGGGCAGTGGCAAGCCCGCGGCAGCGCCTCGGGCCAGGCCGCGGGCCAGCCGGGCAAGGAGCTCGTCGACGTCAGCCACGTCCCGGTCCTCCCGCCTCAGGTGGCACCTCGTGTCATCGGCTTCCCACCGTACTCCGCGTGTCTGGGCGCCCGGTGGCTCAGCCGGCGTGCGTGGCAGGCGCGCCGGGCTCGAGGACCACCTTGACCATGCCGTCCTTCTTGGCCTGGAAGTCGGCGTACGCGCCGGGTGCCTCCTCGAGCGGCAGTCGGTGAGTGGCGAACCCGTCGACACCCAGGGGGTCGTCGTCGGTGAGCAGGGGGAGGATGTCGGGCACCCAGCGCTTGACGTTGGCCTGACCCATCCGCAGCTGGACCTGCTTGTCGAACAACGTCATCATCGGCATCGGGTCAGCCATCCCGCCGTAGACCCCACTCAGCGAGATCGTGCCGCCCCGGCGCACGGCGTCGACGGCCGACTGCACCGCGGCCAGCCGGTCGATGCCGACGGTGGTCATCAGCTTCTTCGCGAGGCGGTCAGGAAGTGCCGCGACGATCTTCTGGCTGACCTCGACCACGGGCGAGCCGTGCGCCTCCATGCCGACGGCGTCGATCACGGCATCCGCACCCCGGCCGGCGGTCAGGTCGCGCACCGCGTCGCCGACGTCGTCGACCTCACGCAGGTCGAGAGTCGTCACGCCGCGGGCCCGAGCCCGCTCCAGCCGTGCGTCGACGCAGTCGACGCCGACCACCTGACGCACGCCGCGGTGCAGGGCGATGCGGCACGCCATGTCGCCGATCGGCCCCAGGCCGAGCACGAGGAGGGTGCCCTCCGGCTCGGGGTCGGCGTACGCGACGGCCTGCCACGCGGTCGGCAGCACGTCGGACAGGTAGACGAACCGATCGTCGGCCGGTCCGTGGGGCACCTTGACGTGCGTGTACTGCGCGTGGGGCACGCGCAGGAACTCGGCCTGCCCGCCCGGCACCGACCCGTAGAGCTCGGAGTAGCCGAACAGCGCTGCACCGCTTCCCTGCTCACGTACCTGGGTCGTCTCGCACTGGCTCTGAAGGCCGTGCTCGCACATCCAGCACGTGCCGCAGCAGACCTGGAACGGGATGACGACACGGTCGCCGGGGGAGATGGCGGTCACGTCGGCGCCGACCTCCTCCACGATGCCCATCGGCTCGTGGCCGAGGATGTCCCCCGCGTTCATGAAGGCGCCGAGCACCTCGTACAGGTGCAGGTCTGACCCGCAGATGTTCGTGCTCGTCACCCGGATGATCGCGTCGCCCGGGTCCTGGATCACCGGGTCGAAGACGTTCTCGACGCGGACGTCCCGTTTGCCGTGCCACACCACTGCTCGCATGTCTGCCTCCGGTTCTCGTGTGGTGGGTGCGTACCCCGTCGGGCGAGGTGTACTCCAGGCGACGTGACCCGAGGCGTCGGGCGGGGTGCCGGTCAGTCGCTCTGCGTGCCGTCCTGCTCGGGAGGCGGCGTGTCGGCCTCCAGCCGGTCGTCGTCCCCCTCCACGACGTCGCCCAGCGCGGCGTCGAGGACCGGGATCGGGTCGACGTAGCCGGGCGGGGGCGGCGGGTCCGGGGTCACCGGTGGCCAGGTCGTGCCGTCGGGGCGCAGGTTGGATGTCTGAAAGTTCATGATCAGCTCCTCGGCTTGTTCCCTGCCCGCTGCGGGCCGGTGGTAAACCCCGGATGCCTGCACCCGCCCGGCGCGGCGCTCGGCCGCCCGGGGCTCGCCGCGACCCGGACGGGCGTCTGCTGCCCCGTCGCGACCGGCGTCAAGTCGCCCGGAGCGAACCCCCACTGCCCGCGAACGGCGGTGTTACATGAAGGGATGACCGATCACGTGGCACGAGCACAGGTGGACGTCGACGCTGGTCAGGACGCCGTCTGGGCGGCGCTGACCGACCCCGCCCGGATCGCGGGCTGGATGATGGGTGCCGAGGTCAGGACCGACTGGCGGGTGGGCAGCCCGATCACCTGGTCGGGCGAGATGGACGGCACGTCCTACGAGGACAAGGGCGAGGTGCTGGAGGTCGACGAGCCGAACCGGTTGTCGATGACGCACTACAGCCCGCTCATGGGGGAGGCCGACGAGCCGGAGAACTACCACACCGTCGTCTACGAGCTCTCGGGCGGCGACGGCCCGACCACCGTGCGGCTGACGCAGGACGGGAACGACTCGGCCGAGCAGGCCGAGCAGTTCAGCACGAGCTGGCAGGGCATGCTCGAGGCGCTCAAGGCGTCGGTCGAGTCGGCCTGAACCAGTCCCGGACGAGAACCGTAGGTCCTGGTGGGCACCGTCACACCGTCGTGACGGTGCCCACCAGCTCGGCCAGTGACGACTCGATGGCGGCGCAGAGCACGTCGATGTCGGGCACGGCGTCGTAGTCGCCGGTGACGCCGATCGTCAGGTGCCCGTCGTAGGAGAGGATGCCGATGCTGATCCGAACCGTCTGGGCGAGCGGGATGTAGGGGAACAGCTCCAGCATCCGGTGGCCCAGGAGGTACAGCGGGTGCTGTGGCCCGGGGATGTTCGTGGTGACCGTGTTGACGACCCGCTGACCGGCGAAGACCGAGACCTTGGCGCCCAGCGTCATCAGGGTCGCGGGCACGAAGTCGGCTGCCGCGAGCATCGACTCGATCCCGACCGACTGGCCGCTGCCCTTGAGACCGATCATCTGGTGCGCGAGCACCTCCAGCCGCTCGAGCGGGTCGGCGACACCGACCGGCAGCTCGGCGAACATGGCGGTCACGTGGTTGCCGAGCTGTCCCCGGTGCAGCTCGGTGCGAACCGACACGGGCACCAGGGAGCGGATGGTCGTGGTGTCGACGTCCTCACCCCGGGCCAGCAGGTACTCACGGAAGCCTCCGGCCACGGCGGCGAGCACCACGTCGTTGACCGTGCAGCCCGCGGCCTTCTTGACGTGCTTGACGTCGGCGAGCTCGGCCCTCGCCCACCCCCACCGCCGGTGCGGCCCCAGTGGGCCGTTGAGCACGCTGGTCGGGGCGACGGCTCTGCGTCCGACGCTCGCCAGGCCGTAGGCGCGCACGGCCGCTGCCTTCGCCAGGTCGCCCGGTGACGTGAGGCCGTGCCAGGCCGCACCGCCCACCGCTCGGGCGGCGTCGACCGGCAGCCGCGCGATGCCCGCCACGCCGGATGCCGTGATCCCGAGTCGCGATGGGGGACCGGTCGGCTGCCAGGCGCGTGGCGCGGGCCGCGCGGCGTCTGGCGTGTTGTCGAGCAGGACCTCCATCAGCTCGTTCCCGGCGAGCCCGTCGATCATCGCGTGGTGCGTCTTGGTGATCAGGGCCCACCGGTCGTCGGTCAGCCCCTCGACGAGCCAGAGCTCCCACAGCGGTCGGTCGACGTCGAGTCGGTTCGAGAGCACCCGTCCGAAGAGGTTGCGCAGCTGCGTGTCGCCACCCGGGGCGGGGATCGCGGTGTGCCGCAGGTGGTAGTCGAGCAGGAAGTGGGGGTCGTCGACCCACACCGGGCGGGCGAGGTCGAGCGGCATCCGCTGCACGCGCTGCCGGTGGCGGGGCAGCCGGTCGAGGCAGGACTGGATGTACGCGGACAGCTCGTCGTAGGTGGGTGCCGGTCCCTCGAACAGCAGCAGCGAGCCGACGTGCATCTGCTGCCGGTCGTTCTCGAGCTGGAGAAAGCCGGCGTCGAGCGAGCTGAGCCGCTGCACGGTCACCTCTTCCGGACGGATGTCCTGGCCTGGGATGCGAGGTCGGCGACGTCCGGGTGCTGGGCGAGCCAGCCGAGGACGACGTCGATCGTCCATTGTGGCACCTCGAGCTGGGGGACGTGCCCCACACCCTGGGCGACCTCGAACTGCCAGTGCGGGTTCGCCGCGGCAGCGGCCCGGGCGGCCGCGATGTTGATGAGCCGGTCCTGGTCGCCGTGCAGCAGCAGGACGGGCACGTCGATCTCCCGCAGCATCGCGGCGTACCGCTTCCGGTCGGCGAGCACCCACAGCAGCGACTGCGCCGCCGTCAGCATCTCGGAGTCGACGTCCGGGTACGCGAGGCGCTGGCCGGCGAGCTCGGCGTGCAGGTCCACGATCTCCGGTGCGATCCGGTCGGGGTCGGCGCAACACAGCGCCAACAGGTCGCGCACGGACCGGGCCACCGACGCCTCGTCACGGGGGCGCCGCACCATCCGGCGTCCGAGCACCGGCACCATGAACGCCCCGAACGTGGCGAACACCCTGGGGTCGGGGCGCGCGCGCAGCGCGGGTGGGAGTGCCGGGTCGACGAGCACCAGGCCCGCCACGGTCTCGGCGCGCCGCGCGGCCTGGCGGATGGAGATCAGCCCGCCCATCGAGTTGCCGATCAGGATTGCCGGGGTGCCGGCCACCTCGACGAGGAACCTGTGGAGGAGGCGGTTGTTCGCCTGCACCGACGTCGACCGCGAACCGCCGCGGGTGTGCCCGAAGCCCGCCAGGTCGATGGCCACGACCCGGCAGGTCTGCGCCAGGGTGGGCGCGACCGCGGCCCAGTTGAGCGCGGACCCGCCGAGGCCGTGCACGCACACGATCAGCGGCGCGTCCGAAGGTCCACCGAAGTCGAGGTAGTGCACCGGTCCCTCGAGATCGGCCCATCGGGACTCGGGGCGCGGTGTGCGCTGGTCGGGTGCGGCCTTCATCCTGCGGACTCTAGGCGAAGGCGAGGGTGGCACGGCGGTCGGCGTGGCGGCCCCCACACCCAGACCGCGGCCGGCCTCACCCAACCGAGAACCGCCACACGGTGATGGCGCGGTACTCCTCGCCGGGGCGCAGCACGGCCGACGGGAAGCCGGGCTGGTTCGGGGCGTCCGGGTATCCCTGGCACTCCAGCGCGATGCCGCCCCGGGGACCCAGCCGGTGACCGGCCCGGTCCGCCAGCGTGCCGTCGAGCTTGTTCCCCGTGTAGACCTGTAGGGAGGGCTGCGTCGTCGAGACCTCCAGAACGTGCCCTGTGCCCGGGTGCTCCAGCAGGGCTGCGAGACGGAGTCCGTCACCACGCAGGACGAAGGCGTGGTCGAGGCCCGAGGCCTGCTGCACCTGGGGGTGGGGCGAGCGCACCCGTTCTCCGATCTCGCCACCGGCACGGAGGTCGAACGGGGTGTCCTGCACCGGTTCCGGCCGCCCGAGGGGAATCGAGTGGGCGTCGACGGGTAGGTAGGCGTCGGCGGCCACGGTGAGCCGGTGGTCGTCGACGGTGCCGCGACCCGCGAGGTTGAAGTAGGCGTGGTTGGCCAGGCTGACCACGGTGGGGGCGTCGGTCTCGGCGCGGTGCTCGATGGTGACGGTGTCGTCCGAGACGACGTAGCGGACCCGGGCGGTGACCGTCCCGGGGAAGCCTTGGTCGCCGTCGGGGCTGACCAGCTCCAGCTCGAGTGAGGCGTCGCCGGCGTCGACGACGGACCAGCGCCGGGCGTCGAAGCCCAGGGGCCCGCCGTGCAGGCAGGTGGCCCCTTCGTTGGCGGCCAGCTGGTGGCTCGTCCCGTCGAGCGAGAAGCGCGCTGCGCCAACGCGATTGGCGTACCGGCGAACGGTGGCACCCAGGTAGGGGTTGCTCGCGGCCGCGTAGTCGGCGGCCGAGCCCAGCCCGAGCACGACGTCGGTCGACCCGCCGCCGGCTGACGGCACCCGGAGCCGGGCCACTGTCGCGCCGAGGTCGAGGACGGTGAGCCGCACGCCCTCCGCCGACGCGCTCAGCGTGTGCGCCGTGACGTCCGACCCGTCGGGGAGCGTCCCGAAGGGTGCGCTGACCAGCATCTGGAATCTCCTGCGGCAGTTGGGGGTGGCGTAGGGGCATGTTATCGCTAACATCATCGCAACGGGCGGAGCGCGACCGCAGGGGGTACCGCGCCGACCGGGCGCGCAGGACGTGCGCCGTCGGACCCTGTCAGCGAAGGAGCAGCCCCGTGGCACCCGCGGCACCAGGACCCGCAGCATGACAGCCGGCTCGGGTTTGCCGACGATGGCCGACGTCGCCCACCGCGCCGGCGTCTCCCACCAGACCGTCTCCCGGGTGCTGAACGACGCCGCCGCGGTGCGGCCGGAGACTCGAGCAGTCGTGCTCCGGGCCATCGCCGACCTGGGCTACCGCCGCAACCAGGCCGCCCGGGCCCTGGTCACCCGGCGCAGCGGCCTGATCGGCGTCATCGTCGACGAGCTGCGGCTCTACGGCCCGGCGAGCACGGTCTCGAGCGTGGCCCAGGCGGCCCGCGAGGCGGGCTACGGCATCACCCTCGACCTGCTCTGGGACGTCACCGGTTCCAGCGTCGCGGCCGCGCTCGAGCACCAGCTCAGCCAGGCCGTCGAAGCCGTGGTCCTCGTCGCGGCGCACGGTGACATGCCGGATGCCGGGGTGCTCCGTGGCCTCTCCATGCCGCTCATCGCCCTCGACGGCTTCCTCGGCGACGCGAGCCCGACAGCCGGGGTCGACCAGCGCGCCGGTGGCGTCATGGCGACCCGGCACCTGCTCGAGCTCGGCCACCGCACCGTCGCGCACATCACCGGACCCGAGGACTGGCCGCAGGCCGAGGCCCGGCTCGCCGGGTTCCACGAGGCGCTCACCCAGGCCGGGGTCCGGCCCGGCCCGGTCGTCACCGGTGACTGGTCCCCGAAGGCCGGCTATGAGGGCTGCTTGCGCATCCTCGCCGAGAACCCTTCGACCACAGGGCTTTTCGTCGCGAACGACCAGATGGCCATGGGCGCGCTGCGCGCCCTCGCCGAGGCCGGGAAGAGCGTGCCCGACGACGTCTCGGTCGTCGGTTTCGACGACATCCCGGAGGCCGCGTTCTCCCAGCCACCGCTCACGACGATCCGCCAGGACTTCGCCGCCCTGGGCCGCGAGGCGGTGCGCCTGATCGTCGGGGCCATCGGCGGCGAGGAGCTGCCGTCGACGCTCGTGCCACCCCGCCTGGTGGCTCGCCAGTCGACGGCACGCCCGCCGCGGGACCACCGTCGTGAACGGACTCACAGGTAACAATTTCCGCGAACGACTTGCGCTACCCCCCATGTGAGCGTTAACAATGTGAGCGCTCACATCACCCGTCGACGTCGACGGGGGGCGAAACGGCAAAGGAGCCTGGCATGGTCCGCGACGACGACCGCTACGTCATCGGCGTCGACTACGGCACGTTGTCCGGCCGCGCCCTCGTCGTGCGGGTCAGCGACGGAGCCCAGCTGGGCTCGGCAGTCCTGGAGTACCCCCACGGTGTCGTGGACACGGTGATGCCGGGCTCGGGCCACCGCCTTCCGCCGGACTGGGCCCTGCAGGTGCCCTCCGACTACGTCGAGGTGCTGCGCACCGCCGTTCCCGCCGCGGTCGAGGCCGCCGGCATCGACCCGGCCGACGTCATCGGCATCGCCACCGACTTCACCGCGTGCACGATGGTGCCCACCCTCGCCGACGGCACCCCGCTCTGCGACACCGACGAGCTGCGCGACGAGCCGCACGCCTACGTGAAGCTCTGGAAGCACCACGCCGCCCAGGGCCAGGCCGACCGCATCACCGAGCTGGCTCGCGAGCGCGGCGAGAAGTGGCTCGCTCGCTACGGCGGGGTCATCTCCTCGGAGTGGGAGTTCGCCAAGGGCCTGCAGCTGCTCGAGGAGGCGCCCGCCGTCTACGCCGCGATGGAGCACTGGGTGGAGGCCGCCGACTGGATCGTCTGGCAGCTCACCGACACCTACGTGCGCAACGCGTGCACCGCCGGCTACAAGGGCATCCGGCAGGACGGCGCGTACCCGTCGCGCGACTACCTCGCCGCCCTCAACCCGGACTTCGAGCGGTTCGTCGAGGACAAGGTCGACCACGAGATCGGCGAGCTCGGCACCGTCGCGGGCCACCTGAGTGCCCGGGCCGCGGCCTGGACCGGCCTGACCGAGGGCATCCCGGTCGCCGTCGGCAACGTCGACGCCCACGTCTCGGCTCCTGCGGCGGATGCCGTCGCGCCCGGCCAGATGGTCGCCATCATGGGCACGTCCACCTGCCACGTCATGAGCTCGGACGTGCTCGCCGAGGTGCCGGGCATGTGCGGCGTCGTCGACGGCGGCATCGTGCCGGGGCTCTGGGGCTACGAGGCCGGTCAGAGCGGTGTCGGCGACATCTTCGGCTGGTGGGTGGACAACGGCGTGCCCGCGGCCTACGTCGAGGCCGCCCGCGCCCGTGGGCTCGGGCCTCACGAGTACCTGACCGAGCTGGCCGCGGCGCAGGAGGTGGGGGAGCACGGCCTCGTCGCACTGGACTGGCACAGCGGCAACCGCTCGGTGCTGGTCGACCACGAGCTCTCGGGCGTGATCGTCGGCCT
>Ga0173481_10000273_pt1 | contig 10337 bp, 10 predicted proteins | sample NitcycUS073202C2_FD_136667 | JGI IMG/M metagenome (GOLD analysis project Ga0173481, IMG submission 136667) | Soil microbial communities from Arlington Agricultural Research Station in Wisconsin, USA - Nitrogen cycling UWRJ-S073-202C-2 (version... ... | reverse complement strand
TGATGGCGGTGCTCTGGGTGCTCGTGACGCGCACGCGGACGGGCAAGGCGATGCAGGCGACGTCGATCGACCGCGAGGCCGCCGCGATGATGGGAATCGACATCGACCGCGTGATCGTGTTCGCGTTCGTCCTCGGCTCCGCTCTCGCGGGCGCGGCGGGGGTGCTCTTCGCGCTGCGCGCGCCGACGTTCGCCTCGATCGGCTTCCTGGCCGGCCTCAAGGGCTTCACGGCCGCGGTGATCGGCGGGATCGGCTCGATCCCCGGGGCGATGGCCGGTGGGCTGATCCTCGGCTTCGCCGAGGCCTATACCCAGGGCTACATCTCGACGAAGTGGTCGGACCTGCTCGTCTTCGTGATCCTCATCCTCTTCATGCTCTTCCGACCCCAGGGCCTGTTCGGCAAGGCCGACATCAGGAAGGTGTAGACCGGGGCATGTCAGGCCCGAGCGACTGGGACGACTCCCTCACGACGCCGCTCGAGGGCGCCGCGGAGGCGAGCGCTGCCGAGGGCCCGACGAGCCCGGCGGTCGGACGCGACGAGTGGGTTGCACGGCACGGCGAGCGGCGTGCGATTCGCGGCGGGCTCCTCGGGACGCTCGAGCAGCGCCTGGCGGTCGTCCCGTGGTGGGCGTGGCTGACGCTGTTCGCCGGCATCGTCTGCCTGCTCCCCGTCGGGTTCGAGAGCGGCTACGTCCGGCGCGTGGCCTTCGACACGGTCGTCTTCATGCTCCTCGCGCTCGCGCTCAACATCGTCGTCGGGTGGGGCGGCCTCCTCGACCTCGGCTTCGTCGCGTTCTTCGGCATCGGGGCGTACACCTATGCGCTGCTCAGTTCCGACCAGTACGACATCCACCTGCCGACGCTCGTCGTGATCCCGATCGTCGCGGTCGTCGGCGGCATCGTCGGCTGGCTCGTCGGCCTGCCGTCGCGGCGGCTCACCGGGGACTACCTGGCGATCGTGACGTTGTTCTTCTTCCAGGTCTTCCTGACGTTCACGAACAACGGCGACAACGTGTTCGGCGAGAGCATCACGAACGGTCCGAACGGGATCCTGAACATCGACGAGTTCAAGATCTTCGGCTGGGACATCTCCCGCTCGACCTCGGAGGGCCTCTTCGGCGTCGAGTACCTCTACGTCGCGCTCGGGCTCTTCGTCCTCGTCTACGTCGGGCTCCACCTGCTCAACGACTCGCGCACGGGGCGCGCCTGGCGGTCCCTCCGCGAGGACCCGCTCGCCGCAGAGCTGATGGGCATGCCGGTCAACCGGCTCAAGTTGATGGCCTTCGCGTTCGGCGCGTCGGTCGCCGCGACGACCGGCACCGTCGCAACAGCGCTGAACGGGAGCGTCTTCCCGCAGAACTTCGAGTTCCCGCTCCTGATCACGATCTACACCATGGTCATCCTCGGCGGCGCCGGAAGCCAGGCAGGGGTCGTGCTCGGCGCCGTGATCGTCAGCGTGCTGCTCGAGGTGCTCCGCGACCCGGGCGACGCGCGCGGTGTCTTCTACGTCGCGATCCTGCTCGCGCTCGTCGCCGTGTTCCGCGCGTCGTGGCAGCTCGTCGCGGTCCTCGGCGGCACCGTCGTCTTCGGGATCGCCGCGCATCTCGTGGCGGGCGGGATCGACGACAGGTGGACGTCGGGGTCGGTCGAGGCGAGCGGGCGGCTCGGGGAGTGGGCGTCCGACTGGGTGATCGTGCCCGCGAGCCTGGCGGGATGGGTGCCGGCCGTGTCGTACATCGGGCTCGTTGCGCTCGCGCTCGTGCTCACGCTCGTCCACGGCTGGCTCAGGACCGCCCTCCTCGTGCCGACGCTGTACCTGGCCGCCTTCGTCTGGGAGAACGTCATGGTCGCGCACCCGGAGTCGACGCGGTACATCGTGCTCGGCGCGGTGCTCGTGGCGATGATGGTCGCGCGGCCGCAGGGGCTCCTCGGCGAGAAGCGCGTGGAGATCGTGTAGTGGCCGGTGCCGAGAGGCTCCTCGAGCTCCAGGGCGTGACGATGGCGTTCGGCGGCCTCGTCGTCGTATCGCACCTCGATCTCCACGTCGACGAGGGCGAGATCGTGAGCGTGATCGGGCCGAACGGCGCGGGGAAGACGACGCTCTTCAACCTCGTCACGGGCGTCTACGAGCCGGTCGACGGCGACATCCGCTTTGCCGGCGAGAGCATCGTCGGGCTCGACCCGCACCGGATCACGCGGAAGGGGATCGCACGGACGTTCCAGACCCTCCGCCTCTTCCTGAACATGAGCGTGCGCGAGAACGTGATGGCGGCCGCCTACGGCCACACGAAGGCAGGTCCGTTCCGCTCGATGCTGCGGACTCCGGGCCAGCGCCGAGAGGAGCGCGAGATCCGCGCCCTCGCCGAGGAGCGGCTCGCCTTCTTCGGCGAGCGGCTGATGGGCTACCGCTGGGACCAGCCGGCCTACTCGCTCTCGTATGCGAACCGGCGCCGGCTCGAGATCGCCCGGGCCACCGCGACGCGCCCCCGCCTGCTGCTCCTGGACGAGCCTGCGGCCGGGATGAACCCTCGCGAGACGCAGGAGATCACCGAGCTGATCGGCGAGCTTCGGACCAAGGGCGGCTACACGATCCTCGTGATCGAGCACGACATGCACGTCGTCGAGGGCATCTCCGACCGCGTCGTCGCGCTCGACCACGGGCTCAAGATCGCCGAGGGGTCGTTCGAGACCGTCGCCACCGACCCGCGGGTGGTCGAGGCGTATCTCGGCACCGGAGGGGCGGCGCGGAAGTGAGCGCGTCGACTCCCGAGGTTGCCCCGCTGCTCCAGCTGGAGGCGATCAACACGTACTACGGGCAGATCCACATCCTCCAGGACTCGCACCTCGTCGTCGGCGAGGGCGAGCTCGTCTGCCTGTTGGGCGGCAACGCCTCCGGGAAATCGACGACGCTCAAGACGATCCTCGGCCTGGTCCGTCCGCGGAGCGGCCGCGTGCTGCTCGGCGGCGAGGACGTCACGCGCATGCCCACCGCCCACCGCATCCGGCGCGGGCTCGCGATCGTGCCGGAGAACCGCCGGCTCTTCGGGCCGATGACGGTGCTGCAGAACCTCGAGATGGGCGCGTACCTCCGTCCACGTTCCGACTTGAAGAACGAGTTCGAGCGCGTCTACAGCCTCTTTCCGCTCCTCTACGAGCGCCGCTCCCAGCTCGCGGGGACGCTGTCGGGCGGCGAGCAGCAGATGGTGGCGATGGGCCGCGCGCTGATGTCGAGGCCGAGGCTGCTCCTGATGGACGAGCCGTCGATGGGGCTCGCGCCCGTGCTCGTCGAGCGGAGCTTCGAGATCATCCAGCAGGTCAACCAGGCAGGTGTGGGGATGCTCGTCGTCGAGCAGAATGCGAACGTGTCGCTCTCGATCGCCGACCGCGGCTACGTGCTCTCGACGGGGCGCGTCGTCCTCGAGGGCAGGGCCGCCGACCTGCTCGAGAACGAGGACCTCCGGAAGGCCTACCTTGGCCGGTAGGGGTCTGTCCCCGAAGCGGACTGACCCCCGAGAGCCACACGGGGGACAGACACCTTCGATGCCGGTCCCCGGGACCGACCTCCGGGTCGGAGCGGCGATCCGGGGCGAGTTCCCGATCTTCGAGACGGCGACGTACCTCAACTCGTGCTCGCAGGGGGCGCTCTCTCGACGGGTACGCGACGCCGTCGAGGGATGGCTCGCCGGCTGGGACGAGAACGGCGCGGAGTGGGACTTCTGGGTCGAGCGGAACGAGGCCTTCCGCTCGACGATCGCCGCGCTACTGCACGCCGGAGCGGATGACGTCGCCGTGACGACGTCCGTCTCGCAGGGCGTGAGTGCGCTCGTCTCGGCGCTGCCGCTCGACCGCGGGCGGAACCGGATCGTGATCTCGGAGTACGAGTTCCCGACCGTGGGGCAGATCGCCCATGCGCAGGAGCTCCGCGGCGCGCAGGTCGTCCACGTGCAGCCGGAGGACGACGGCTCGATCCCGGCCGAGCGCTTCGCCGAGGCAATCGACGAGCGGACAGCCCTCGTCTGCTGCACGACTCTCTCCTACCGCTCGGGCCACCGCCACGACGTCGCGGCGATCGCCGAGGCGGCGCACGCGGCGGGTGCGATCGTGCTGGCCGACAGCTACCAGGCATGCGGCGCCGTCGAGCTGGACGTTCGGTCGCTCGGGGCCGACGTCGTGACCGGAGGCACCGTGAAGTACCTCCTCGGGACGGCCGGGCTCGGCTTCATGTGGGTGCGCCCGGAGGTGCGGAAGGCGCTCGTCCCGACGCAGACGGGCTGGTTCGCCGACGAGGACATCTTCGCGATGTCGATCGCCGACTACTCGCCGCACGAGAGCGCCCGCCGGTTCGACTCGGGCACGCCGCCCGTGCCGGCGCTCTACGCGGGCGTGGCGGGGGTCGGGCTCGTCGCAGAGGCCGGAGTACCGGTGGTCGAGTCGCACGTCGGCGGGCTGGTCGGCCGGTTGCTGGACGGCCTCGACGCGTTGGGTGCAACAGTCGTCACACCCCGCGAGCTCGCACGTCGCGGACCGCTCGTCTGCGTGCGCTCGACCGACGTCGACGCGCTCGTCGCATCCCTCGCCGCCGAGCGGATCATCGTCTCCTCGCGGGAAGACAAGCTGCGCGTCGCGCTCCACCTCTACAACCTCGACGAGGACGTCGACACGCTCCTGGATGCGCTCGCGCGGCATCGCCGGCTCCTGCTCTGATCCCCCAATTGTGGGGAGGCGCAGGGCTGCGGCAGACAGGTAGCGTGCGCCGCGCTGTCCCGGCAAGCGACCGAAAGGCCGACCATGCGCAAGAGCACTCTGTTCCGCCTGGGCGCCCTCGTCGCCGTGATCACGACGGCGGCTCTCGCAGGAGAGGCGGCGACCAGCGTGGGGCTCGCAGCCGCGCGGCAGGCGTCTCCCGCGGTGGCCGCGTGTGCGGGCACCTTTGGAGACGTCGCGCGGGTGAAGGACGGCGCGACGGCGAACGAGCCCGAGCCGTACCCGAAGAACCAGGCCAACGCATACGGGGTCCTCGACGACCGGCCGACGCTGCCTTCCGGGAGCGTCCACGTCCCGGTCGTGTTCCACATGATCTCGGATCACGAGAACACCCCGGCCGAGAAGGCGCGCTGGGAGACGATGATCGCCGCCCAGATGGACGTGATCAACGACTCGTTCTCCGGCGCGACCGCCGCGGACGCCGCAGACACGCCGTTCCGCTTCGACCTCGTCCAGACGACGTGGACCGTGAACTCGGACTGGTACACGGTCGTCCCCGGCAAGAACGAGCGGGACATGAAGCGGGCGCTCTACAGCGGCGATGCGAGGACGCTCCACGTCTATGCCGCGAACATCGGCGGTGGGCTCCTCGGGTGGGCGTACTTCCCGAAGGGCTACAACAACGGGCGCGACTACATCGACGGCATCGTCATCCTTGACGAGTCGATGCCGGGCGGGAATCTCGCGAAGTACTCCGAGGGCGACACGCTGACACACGAGCTCGGGCACTGGCTGATGCTCGACCACACGTTCGCCCGTGGCTGCTCGGCATCCGGCGACTGGGTCGTCGACACGCCGCCGGAGGCGATGCCGCAGTTCAACTGCCCCGTCGGCGCCGACACGTGCGCGGCGCCCGGCGAGGACCCGATTCACAACTTCATGGACTACTCGCAGGACTCCTGCATGAACATGTTCACGCAGGGCCAGGCGGACCGGATGAGCGACGCCTGGCTGCAGTTCCGCGCGGGCGGCGGCAAGAGCTGACGCCCCGCCGTGGCGGTGGGGCCTCGCCCTCGGGTGAGGCCCCACCCAGACCGCGTCGGACGTCGCGCGCTGACATACTCGGCGCGTGAGCCAGGCCGACTCCGCCGCCGAGTTGGAACGCGTGATCGAGCGCTACAACGAAGCCTGGAACGCGCAGGACATCGACGCGATCGTCGCGTTCCATGCGCCCGGGATGGTGTTCGAGAACCACACGGCGGGCGAGCGCGCCGAAGGCGCGGACGTCCGCGGCCATATTGGCGCAATCTTCGCCAACTGGCCGGACCTGCGGTTCCGTGGACGTCGTCTGTACGCGCGGGACGGGCTCGTCGTGAGCGAGTGGACGGCGACGGCGACCCACGCGGACGGCCGGCGTCTCGAATGGGACGGGATCGACGTGTTCCCCTTCGAGAACGGCTTGATCCTGCGCAAGGACGTCTACTCGGCCGGCCACCGGCCGCGCGTGCTCGACGCCTGAGGCGCCGCCGGCTTGCCCGCGCGCCCCCGTGTCCATCTGACGGCGCCTGTCCCGCGCGAGGTCGCCGCCGCGCTCGAGGGGGATTTCGACCTCGTCGACTCGCCCGAGGGGGCCGACGGGATCCTCGTCGCGCTGACCGCGCGCGTCGACGAGCGCTACCTCGAGCGCGCGGGGCCACAGCTACGGGTAGTCGCGAACTACGCGGTCGGGGTGAACAACATCGACCTGGACGCAACCGCCGCGCGGGGTGTGGTGGTGACGAACACTCCCGACGTCCTGACGCGGGCGACCGCCGAGCTCGCCGTGGGCCTCATGCTCGCGCTGCTCCGACGAATCGCCGAGGGCGACCGCTTCATCCGCCGCGACTCCGAGTGGGAGTTCTCGCTCGAGTTCATGCTCGGCTCGAGCCTCGACGGCAAGGAGCTGCTGATCGTCGGGCCAGGCCGCATCGGGCGGGAGACGGCGCGTCTCGCGGAGGCATTCGGCGCCCGCAGCGCGTTCGCGGGGCGCGGTGCGGATCTCCAGGGGCTGCTTCCCGCGGCGGACGTCGTCAGCCTGCACGTCCCGCTCACCGATGCGACCCGGCATCTGATCGACGCCGGGGCGCTCTCGGCGATGCGACAGTCGGCTGTGCTGGTGAACGTGGCCCGCGGGCCGGTCGTCGACGAGCGGGCGCTCGTCGACGCTCTTCGCGACGGCGTGATCGCGGGCGCTGCGCTCGACGTCTACGAGCGCGAGCCCGAAGTGGAGGAAGGCCTGCTCTCGCTCGAGAACGTCGTCCTCACCCCGCATCTCGGCAGCGCGACGCGCGACACCCGAGTCGCGATGGGGATGCTCTGCGTCGACGCGCTGCGGGCCGTGCTGCTGGAGGGACGCAGGCCGGCGAACGCCGTCGGGTAGCTTGCCCGGCCGTGGCGGAGTACGGCAGCGCATCGATGTGGGGCGAGCTCCGCCGGGTGCTCGTGCGGCGGCCGCTGCCCGAGGACGCGGCCGCCTGGGAGGCGTATGGGTGGCGAGACGCGCCCCGCGTCGACGCAGCGCGCGCGGAGCACGAGGCGTTCTGCGCGCTGCTCGAGGAGGCGGGCACGGAGATCGTCGTCTCGGAGCACGATCCCGGCAACCCCGACGCGATCTACACGTACGACCCGACCCTCGTGGGGCCCGAGGGCGCTGTGCTCCTGCATCCGGGCAAGGACGGGCGGCGCCGCGAGCCCGAGGCGACGGCTCCCGTGCTCGAGGCGGCGGGGATTCCGGTCGTCGGCCGCGTCGCGCTGCCGGTCACCGTGGAGGGCGGCGACACGGTCTGGCTCGACGAGTCGACTCTTCTCGTCGGGATCGGATACCGCACGAGCCCGGGCGCGCCCGAGGCGCTCCATGCGTTGTTCCCCGGTGTCGAGGTGATCGCCTTCGACCTGCCGCACTGGAACGGCGCCGCCGAGGTGATGCACCTCATGAGCCTCGTCTCGCCGCTCGACCGCGACCTCGCTCTCGTCTACCCGCGCATCGCGCCGACCCGCCTTATGTGGCTCCTCGCAGAAAGGGGGATCTCCGCGGTCGAGGTACCGGACGAGGAGTTCGAGTCGATGGGGCCGAACGTGCTCGCCCTTGGCCCGCGGCGTGCTCTCGCGCTCGAGGGCAACGACGAGACGCGCCGCCGCATGGAGCGCGCGGGCGTCGACGTCGTCACCTACCGCGGCGACGAGATCTCGAGGAAGGGCGACGGCGGCCCGACCTGCCTCACGCGGCCGCTGTTGCGGGTCTGACCTCAGAGCTCGTCGAACGTCAGCTGGCGGACGGCGGTCAGGCCTGAGACGCCGACCCCGACCAGACGGAGCGCGCCCGGGCGGTCGCGGAGGCCGCGGTCGAGCAGCGCGCAGGCGAGCTCGCCGATCCGCTCCGGCTCGTCGATCGGCGTCGGAAGCGTCGTGGAGCGCGACCGAATCGAGAAGTCCGCGTATCTGAGCTTCGTCGTCACGGTGCGCGCGGAGAGGCCGTCGCGCCGGAGGTGCGCTGCGACGCTCTCCGCCATGCGTCGCAGTTCGGCATGGAGCGCGGGCCGATCGCTCAGGTCGCGCTCGAACGTCTCTTCGGTCGAGATGGAGATGCGCTCGGCGTCGAGCTCGAGGTCGCGCGGGTCGACGCCGCGCGCGCGGTCGCGGAGGAGCCGGCCGACCTGGCCCGGCAGCACTGCGCGGAGCTCTGAGTCGGACAGGTCGGCGAGGCCGCCGATGGTGACGACGCCGGCCGCTGCGAGTCGCTCCTCGGCCCGTGGTCCGACTCCGGGCAGAACCCGCGTCGGGAACGGGGCAAGGAAGCGGGCCTCGCGCCCGGGCGGGACGACGGTGATGCCGCCCGGCTTGCGCCGGTCGGATGCGACCTTGCACACGACCTTCGACGTCGACACGCCGAGCGAGCACGTGAGCAGGGTCGACCCGCGCACGGCGACCTGCACCGCCTCGGCGAGACGTCTCGCGTGCGCAAACGAGTCGATCACCGAGGCGAGGTCGAGGTAGCCCTCGTCGAGGCCGGTCCTTTCCACGCGGGGAACGACCTCGGAGACTGCCGCCCACACCGCCTGGGAGTACTGCCGGTAGAGCGTGTGCCTCGGCCGGACGAACACGACCTCCGGGCAGCGCCGCAATGCCTCCGCCGAGCTCATCGCCGACCGGATCCCGAAGTGGCGGGCGACGTAGTTCGCCGTGGCGACGACGCCGCGCCCGTGCGGGTCGCCGCCGACCACGAGCGGCCGGGACCGGAGAGACGGGTCCTCGAGCTCCTCGACGGCGGCGAAGAACGCGTCGAGGTCGAGGTGGGCGAGGATCGGCACGGCGGCGTCAAGGCTACGGTTCGCCGGTGATCGCGGCCTCGCCTCCTGCCCAACCTCCGGCGCCGCCCGTGATCGAGAGGCCGGCGCCGTACCAGGTCTCCTACGGGATCGTGGAGGGACGGGCGGCGTCGGGGATGCGACGGGTGATCGTGCGCGTCGACGGCGCGGTCGTCCGCGACCTTCCCATCGCAGGGCGCCGGTTCGTCGTCGACGTTCCCCTGCCGTCGCGCGAGGTGCAGCTGGGAGTCGAGACGGTCGGCGAGAACGGGCGGCGCTCGGGGGCGACCGTCGCGCACGTCTTCGGGCTGCCGCGCGCGGCGCGCCCGCACCTCCTCACCCCCCGTCTCGACACGAAGTTGCAAGCGGAGGTGCAGCGGCTCGCGGCCGGGTTCCCGGCGACGTCGGCGGTCTACGTCGAGAGCCTCACCACCGGCGCCGCATCGGCGAAGAACGCCCGCGCGACGTTCCCCGCCGCATCGACGCTCAAGCTCGCGATCGCCCTCACCGCGCTCTCGCACACGCAGGGGCCTCCGCCGCCCGGAAGCTCGCTCGACGGGCTGCTCCGGCGGCTCCTCGACGCGTCGGACAACGAGGCCGCGAACACACTCCTCACGTCGCTGGGCGGCTCGACGTCGAGCGGCGGTCACGTCGTCGACGACCTGATGCGGTCGATCGGCCTCGAGCGGACGGTGATGTACGGCGGCTACATCCTCGGCACGGAGCTTGGCGGCTCGCGCGAGGTCGCCGGGCGCGGCGTTCCGCTGAACGTCGTCGACCAACCGTACTGGGGCGTCGGGAAGGCGACGACCGCCCTCGATCTCGCGATGCTCCATCGCTCGATCTGGCTCGCGAGCGGCGGTCTCGGGCCACTCGGACGGAGCCGGAGCGGAGTCACGCCCGCCGAGGCGCGCTACCTGCTCTACGTCCTCGCGCGGACGGGCGACGCCCGCAAGCTCGGTCGGTTCGTGCGGCGGCAGGGTGCGACCGTGCTGCACAAGGCGGGCTGGATCGACGCGGCGCGACACGACGCGGGCCTCGTCGTCTGGCAAGGCGGCATCTTCGTCGCGGCGGTGATGACCTACCGCCCGGATGGCGCGGGTGTCCGATCGGACGTTCTCGCCGGGCGGGTCGCGCAGGCAGCGCTGCGATGCTTCCGCGGCTGACAGCCTCAGAGGCCGATCTCTGTCAAGCGCCGAACGTGCCGATTACGTGCCGATCGCTCCACCGCTCACGAGCGAGGCTCGATGCCGCATGCGAACGAATCCGACCTCCGGGCGAGCGGGACGC
>Ga0173481_10000271_pt1 | contig 10365 bp, 10 predicted proteins | sample NitcycUS073202C2_FD_136667 | JGI IMG/M metagenome (GOLD analysis project Ga0173481, IMG submission 136667) | Soil microbial communities from Arlington Agricultural Research Station in Wisconsin, USA - Nitrogen cycling UWRJ-S073-202C-2 (version... ... | reverse complement strand
GAAATTGATCGTGTAGCTCAAGCCAGAGCAGCCACCACCTTTGACGCCGAGACGGAGCCCGCCTTCCGTAATGCCCTGGACATTGATCAAGCGTTTGACTTCCTTGATCGCCGATTCGGTCAGGGTGATCACCGACGTCTGGGTCTCAGTATTCGTCGTATCCATTGAGGCGCTCCTTCCTGCCGTTACTTGTTGTCGGCCTTCTTCTGATAGTCGGCCAAAGCCGCCTTGATGGCATCCTCGGCCAGCACGGAACAGTGAATCTTGACGGGCGGGAGGTTCAGCTCCTGCACGATGTCGGTGTTCTTGATCTTCTGGGCCTCTTCGAGCGTCTTGCCTTTCAACCACTCGGTTGCCAGGCTGGAACTCGCAATGGCGGACCCGCAGCCGAACGTCTTGAATTTCGCATCCACAATCGTGTCGTTCTGGACCTTGATCTGCAGTTTCATGACGTCGCCGCACTCCGGCGCGCCGACCATACCGGTACCGACGCCGTCCTCTTCCTTCTTAAAACTTCCCATGTTACGGGGATTATTGAAATGATCGACGACTTTGTCACTGTACGCCATGGTAGCCTCCGAATGAATTTGAGATTTGAGCTCTGAAATCTGGAATGTTCTTTCCTCTTAATGAGCGGCCCACTGAACCGATTTCAAGTCCACCCCTTCTTTAGCCATTTCATACAGGGGAGACATCTCCCGCAGCTTCGTCACAATTTCGATAACCTTCTTGATCGTGTAGTCAATCTCCTCCTCCCTATTAAACCGGCCCAGTCCAAAGCGGATCGACGAATGCGCGAGCTCAGTTCCAACGCCAAGAGCCCGAAGGACATACGAGGGCTCGAGGGTTGCGGACGTACAGGCAGATCCCGATGACAACGCGATCTCCTTCATGCCCATCAGCAACGATTCTCCCTCCACGTAGGCGAAGGAAATATTCAGATTCCCCGGCAGCCGATGTGTGGGGTGGCCGTTCAGATAACTCTCTTCCAGCGCGGCCATAATGCCAGCCTGGAGCCGATCCCGCATCTTGGAGAGGTGGGCCGACTCAGCGGCCATTTCCTGCTCGCAGATCTCACAGGCCTTACCGAAGCCGACAATCAAGGGAACCGGCAACGTACCCGAACGCATTCCGCGTTCATGTCCGCCACCATCAATTTGAGCGGCGATCCTCACCCGCGGGTTCTTTTTCCTGACATAGAGGGCGCCGACCCCTTTCGGACCGTAGATCTTGTGAGCGGAGAAGGACATGAGATCGATGCCCATGGCCTGGACATCGACGGGAATTTTTCCCACACCCTGTGTGGCATCGCAATGAAAGAGCACGCCTTTTTCTTTGGCAATCTTGCCGATCTCCTGTACAGGATTGACCGTGCCGATTTCGTTGTTGGCCAGCATCACGGAAATAAGGATGGTCTTGTCGGTGATTGCGTTGCGGACGTCCTGAGGATTGACCATGCCCTGCTTGTCGACGGGGAGATACGTCACAGTGGTCAACCCTTTGGCTTCGAGTGACTTGGTCGTATCCAGTACCGCTCGATGCTCAGTGGCGGAGGTAATGATGTGATTCCCCTTTTCCTTGTACATTTCCAAGACGCCCTTGAGCGCCAGGTTGTCGGATTCCGTCGCACCGCTCGTGAACACAATTTCCTTCGGATCCGCCTTGATCAGGCGGGCAATCTGCTTGCGGGCTGTGTCGACCGCCTCTTCAGCTTCCCAACCAAAGGCATGGTTGCGGCTGGCGGCATTGCCGAATTTCTCGACAAAATATGGAAGCATGGCCTCTAGCACGCGAGGATCCATCGGCGTCGTGGAATGGTTATCCAGGAAGATCGGAAACTTCATCGTTCTACTCCTTGTGCAGTCGGGGACTGAATAGTAATCAACGGTGTGCCGCCCAACATGTCCTGCAAGGTCATGTTGTTCAGCAGTTGGTAAATACTGTCTTGTACTTTCAACAATGGCGTGCGGATATTGCAATGTTCACGTTGCATGCAGAACTCGCCCTCTTTTTCGTGGGAACAATCGGTAATTCCCAAGGGTCCTTCAATGCTTTCTAGGATCTGGGCGATGGTGATCTGCCGGGCGCTCCGGGCCAACAGGTAGCCGCCTTTCGGCCCGTTATGGCTTTCGATCATCCCGCTTTTCGATAGGACCTGGAGCACTTTGGCCAGCAATTCGAGCGGAATGTTATATTCCTCCGCGATTTCTTTCGTATTAACGACCCGGCCGGGAGTCGTATCGCCAAACTGGACCGAAGCGATGTGCTGGAGCGCCATCAGGGCGTAATCCGTTTTTTTGGAGATTTTCAGCATCAGACTATTGCCGATCGATATAATCGGAGACTATAATGATCTCCGATCAATTAGGTCGGATTCATGGTAGCACGTAAGTTTCGGGCCTGTCAACAAACGGTCACATGAAGAGGCCGGATCTCAGAATCGATCCCAGAAAGGACCTACGAGATGGGTGGAACCAACCCTTATATAGAAAAAGCCGATGTTGAGCTGCCTCAAAAACCCTATTCTGTCACCTATATTTCTCCAGGCGGAAAGGTCACCAAAGTAGAGGTAGATCCAGCGAAAATCCCTTATGGACAGACCGGTCTCCCCGGGAGCCTGCTCGACATTGCCATGGGGAAGGGGGTGGAGCTTGAGCACGTCTGCGGCGGTGTCTGTGCCTGCTCGACCTGTCACGTCATCGTGAAGCAGGGACTGGAAACCTGTAATGAAGGAACTGATGATGAGTTCGACCAGCTAGACGAGGCGCCTATGACAACCTTGCAATCGCGCCTAGGGTGCCAATGTGTTCCGAACGGCACGAAGGACATTGTCGTGGAAATCCCGGCGGTGAACAAGAACCTCGTGAAGGAAGGGCATTGACTAGCCGCTTCTCGTTAGTCATACGTTTCGATTTTCACTTCTTTCCGGTCGTATCCTGCTTCAACAAAACGGCTTCGCAACGGTCTCACGAATCCTTTGGTTCCACACAGCATGGGAAGGACTTTCGTGGGGCCATCGAGAAAGGGACGCAGCATGGGCAATGTCAGCTCCACGGCCTGTTGTTCCCCGTTAGCCGCGACGAGCGGCAAATACCGGAAATTCGCCTGGGTGACGGCCAACGACAGTAATTCCTGATGGAACAGCAGTTCGTCTTCCGCCGGCGCAACGGCGATCAAGAGGACGGGATCACGGTAGCGTTGCCCATACAGTTCTTTCAGCATGCATCGGATAGGCACCAAACCTGTGTAGCGGGCGACAAGGATGAGTTCACGATCTATGGCCGGTGGCAGCACGAAATTCCCAAACGGCCCTGAGAGTGCCAGGTCTTCACCCGGCTTCATTTGGAACAGGTACCCGGAACCCAATCCATCAGTCACCCGGTCGAATATCAAGGTCAATTCGCCTGAGGCTGTAGCGGGAGCTGCCATTGAGTAGGCTCGATTGAGCGGCGGCCGTGTTCCAACCGGAAGTTTGAGAGACACCCATTGTCCGGGCTTGAAGCCGATCGGCTGCCCTGTCGGCAGGACCACGAGTTGCCGCACCTGCGAGGTGAGACCTGTGGCGGAGAGGACCCTCGCTGATTGAATCTGTTCTGTCATGATGCTTCGGGGTGACCGTTGAGTTTTATCAAAATCTATGGGCGCTTTTCCATGGACGGTCACGCATGTTATAGATACCGGCCCTTGAAACAGAGAAATATATCATGACCCCAGTTCGTGTCCGCTTTGCGCCTAGTCCAACCGGTTTTCTGCATATCGGCGGTGTGCGCACTGCACTGTTCAACTGGCTGTATGCCAGACAACAACAGGGTGTATTCATTTTGCGGATCGAAGATACGGATCAAAGCCGGTCAACCGATCAATCAATTCAAGCGATTATCGAAGGTTTGCGGTGGGTCGGTCTCGATTGGGATGAGGGCCCGTATCGGCAAACGGAACGAATGGACATATACCGTAGTCATGCAACGAAGCTCTTGGAGGCAGGACAGGCCTATTGGTGTGTGTGCAAACCGGACGAGTTGGACGCTAGAAGAAAAGAGGCGGAGGCAAAAGGTCTCTCGCCCAGGTATGACGGCCGTTGCCGGAACCTGGGAATCACGCAGCCGTCCGGCGAAGCCGCGTTGCGGTTCAAAGCCCCACAAACCGGCCAGACTGTGGTGGACGATCTGATCAAGGGCAGGATTGTCTTCGATAACACAGTCCTCGATGATCTCATTATTCTGCGGTCGAACGGCTATCCAACCTATAATTTTTCCGTCGTGGTTGACGATGCACTGATGCACATCACCCATGTCGTGCGTGGCGATGATCATCTCACGAATACACCGCGACAAGTGCCGATGTTCGAGGCGTTGGGTTTTCCGGTGCCGCAGTTCGGTCACTTGCCGATGATTCTGGGGTCCGATAAGGCGCGGCTCTCGAAAAGACACGGAGCAACGTCCGTCATGGCCTATAAAGAAATGGGATATCTCCCTGAGGCATTGGTGAACTATCTCGCCCGACTTGGGTGGTCACATGGCGATCAAGAGCTCTTTTCAAGGTCTGAATTGATCGAGAAGTTCAACTGGAAGAATGTCCAGACGTCTGCGGCTGTCTTCAATCCCGACAAACTCTTATGGATGAACGCCGAATATATTAAGACCAGCCCGCCCGAGGCCGTCGCACGGACCTTAATGCCTTTATTGGAGCAGGCAGGCCTGCTCGATCCAGGCCATCCTGTGCCACAGGAGTGGCTGGTGCAGCTCGTAGTCCTCGTCAGAGAACGGGCCAAAACCCTGGTCGACATGGTCCAATGGGTGAAGCCGTACTTCGGCGAAGCGGTCGTCTGGGAAGAAGAGGCGGCCACGAAATTTTTGACGCCGGCGAACGCTCCCGTGTTGCGCAAGCTCCTCGAGCGCTTCGTCTCATTGTCCGGATTTTCAAAACAGGCGTGGGAGGAACAGTTCAAGCGGCTCGTTGAGGAAGAAGGAATGAAGATGGGGCAGCTCGCACAGCCGGTGCGTGTGGCGCTGACTGGTCGCACGGCGAGTCCCGGTCTGTTTGACGTCATGGAGGTGCTGGGCCGCGAGCGGACCTTGTCCCGGCTACAACAAAGCCTCGCGCGCGCTGAAGCCGCGCATGCTTGACGGACTGATTGGTCGTGTATTAGGTTGAACGCCGGTTGGGGGATCGTCTAGCGGTAGGACGTCAGTCTCTGGATCTGACTACCTAGGTTCGATTCCTAGTCCCCCAGCCAACCTCGCCCTTCGACTCCCGTAGCCTTGCGCGCCGTACCGCGCTGGGGGATCGTCTAGCGGTAGGACGCCAGCCTTTGGAGCTGGCTACCTAGGTTCGATTCCTAGTCCCCCAGCCACTATTCCAGCCTCTCGATTCAAGCGGCGAGCGGTCGACCGGTGGCCGTAGTATTCACTGGCTGAGCTGGAACGGATGGGGGCACTGACTCGTCCCGCCACAGCGCAATGCCCCCGATCAATCCGTTGAGATTGGAAATGATCGTCACATTCGCGGGAAGCAAGCCGACATCGACTTCCTTCGAATTACCGCCTCCGATATACAATTTTGTGAAGTGAAAAATCTCCTCGAGGCGATAGATAAATTTGATGAGGCGCTTGTTCCACCTTTTTTTGCCGACTTTCTGTAACGCCGCATTTCGCAATTTGTCGTTGCCGATTTCAAGATTTGGGACGAGGCGGCCGTCCATAAACAGTGATGTTCCCACACCGGTGCCCAGGGTCACGACCAACTCGACGCCGTTGCCAGCAATGGCACCGAAGCCTTGGACGTCCGCATCGTTTGCGACACGAACAGGTTTGTTCAGCCTCGCCTGCAGCATCTCCACGATGTTGAAGCCCTGCCATTCTTTCGCCAGATTCGGCGCTTGCTTGACAATGCCGTTGATGACGACACCGGGGAAGCCGATCGCAATACGGTCGAAGGTCGCGAATTCGTTGGCCAATGCGATGATGACGTCCATGACTGCGCCCGGCATGCCCGAGGCCGGTGAATCTCGCCGCAGCCGCTCGCTGACCGCCTTTCCAAGATCATTCAGCAAGGTCGCTTTAATCCCGCTGCCGCCCACGTCGACAACGAGCGTTCGACGGCTTGAACCGTTCTCATCGGATTGCTTACCATTGCGTCGCTTCGCAGCGGGTGGCTTGGTACCGCTCTTGGCTTTGTCTGTCTTTCGGCTGCTTTCTTTCGGCATAAGAGACCTGCTACCGAGACGATTTGTCTCGTTTGGGGATGAACTGTCTTACCTGGTCTGCCCTTTGGATGCGCACAAGACTCAAAATGGCGTATCTCGTGGTACCTAGCCCGCGGGACTACGCCCTCTGCAGGAGTTAGGCCAGACTGTCGAGGTCGATCACGAAGCGGAACCGAACCTCGCCACGTACGACGCGTTCATAAGCCTCGTTGACCTGTCCAATGGGGATGGTTTCGACATCTGACTCGATCTGGTGCTCAGCGCAGAAATCCAACATTTCTTGTGTCTCCCGGATGCCTCCAATGACCGATCCGGCGATGCTCCTGCGGTGCATGATCAGAGGAAACGGCTCGAGAGGCGCCGGGTGTTCTGGTGCTCCCACGAGGATCATGGTCCCGTCGGTTTTCAGAAGTTCGACATAGGCATTGTAGTCGTGGACTGCCGACACGGTGTCGAGCACAAAGTCGAAGTACCGCCGGAATCTTGTCAGGTTATTCCGCTCAGTGCTCACGACAAAGTCACCCGCGCCGAGTCGTTTCGCGTCCGCTCCCTTCGCCTCCGAGCTACTGAAGACTGTGACTTCCGTGCCCAGCGCATGGGCAATCTTGACGGCCATGTGGCCCAACCCGCCGAGTCCAAGCACGGCCACCCTGTGGTACTTCCCGACGCCCCAATGCCGAAATGGGGAATAGGTCGTGATACCGGCGCAGAGTAAGGGAGCCGAACCGGCGGGAGACAGGGCAGTCGGCATCTTCAGCACGTAGCGTTCGTCTACAACGATCTGAGTCGAGTACCCGCCTTGAGTGATGGCTCCATTCTTATCGCGGCTGCTGTACGTCAAGATCATTCCTGCCTCGCAGTATTGTTCCAGGCCTTCCCGGCAAGCGGAGCACGTCCTGCAGGAATCGACGAAACAGCCCACGCCGGCCCGGTCGCCGACTCGAAGGAGTTTCACCGCAGATCCGATTTCGCTCACGGTGCCGACGATTTCATGGCCAGGCACCATGGGGTAAATTGACTCGCCCCATTCATTGCGAGTCATATGAATGTCTGAGTGGCAGATTCCGCAGTGTGAAATCTTGATCAAGACGTCGTGAGCACCCACATCACGCCGTTCAAAAAAGAATGGTTGCAATGGCGCGCGGGCAGCCATGGCGGCATAGCCTCTAGTCGGCAGCATTCCGAACTCCGGATTTGTGAAAGGAAGATAATTTATCAAGATCAGTCGGGCTTGCCAACACGAATCGGGGGAAGGAGGTAGATCTCCAGCGCCCTTAGTCGTTCGAGCGCTCGCCGGCATCGGAGTCTGCGTCCTGCGTGGGTTCGGTGGGAAGTTCCATCAACAGGTTTGGGCCGGGAACTCGATATTGTTCTGCCGCCCAGGTGCCGAGGTCCGTGAGTTGGCAGCGTTCGGAACAGAAGGGACGCCAAGGATTGCCTTCCCAGGCGGTCGGTCGATGGCAGAGCGGGCAGGCCATCCCAAATTCTACTATACCCGGGGGATAAAAGGATCAGCTGGGGCGGATGGGATAGGTCGTCTTGGTATGCAGGAGACGGTGCAGCCGATTCTGATCGATCTCCGAGACACCGAGGAATTCGACTCCGAACTCGCCGTGTTTGCTCCATCGAACCGCCGCCGACTCGATCGTGATCGGAGACCCAAGGTCTGTGGCTCGAATAAGGATCCGAACCGCTGATCCGGTCTGTACGGCCGTCGTACTCGTGACGGCGCATCCACCTGCCGATAGGTCGAACATGGTGCCTTCGCGGATCGAGGTATTGCCGGTGGTGGAAAAATACACCTGGAGCTCGACTGGAACTCGAGGGTATTGACGACATTCGATCATCTTCGACTCCTTGTGCTTTGTGCGATCCGGTGAGCCTGGTTCAGTCTAGCAACCCGGCTCCTCCTGTAAAGCAATCTTAGCTTCCCCGCATCCCATCTCAAGCCTAGCAGGGATGCCAGATCTGTAAAGCGAGTGCAAACCGGCGGATCTTCACGCTCTTTGCAGGATCGTGCTGAGAATCAGCGGGCGGGCTGACGTTTGTCGAGTCTGGCCCAAGCGTCTTTGAGCGATACCGTCCGATTGAACACCAGCCGATCTGGGCTGGAGTCGGGGTCAACGCTAAAATAGCCCAATCGCTCGAATTGAAATCTGGACCCGGGGCCAGCCGACCTGAGGCTTGGTTCGACCAGGCACCCCGTAAGACGTTCTAGAGACTGCGGGTTCAGGTAGGCCGTCCAATCCTGATCATGTGGCACATTCGAGAGATCGTCCTTGAGCAGGGGGTTGTAGAGGCGAACTTCTGCTTCTAGCGCATGGGCTGCAGAGACCCAATGGATCGTGGCCTTTACTTTCCTTCGGGCATCGGGGCCTCCGCTTTTGGTCTGTGGATCGTATGTGCAATGCAATTCTGTGACTTCTCCGGTCCGGGCATCCTTCGTCACACTGACGCATTTGATAATGTAGGCATAACGAAGGCGAACCTCCCGTCCCGGTGCAAGTCGGAAAAATTCTTTCGGGGGCTCTTCAAGGAAATCGTCCCGCTCGATATACAGCGTCCGAGAAAACGGAATCGAACGTGTGCCGGCCGAGGCATCTTCAGGATTGTTGACCGCGTCGAGCTCCTCGGATCCTTGCTCTGGATAGTTATCGATCACCACCTTCAGCGGCTTTAGGACGGCCAGCACCCGAGCTGCCCGCTTGTTCAAATCCTCTCGAATAAAGTGCTCGAGCAACTGCATTTCGACTACGGCGTCCCGCTTCGCCACGCCAATGTGCTCGCAGAACGCGCGGATCGCGTCGGGCGTGTAGCCGCGGCGCCGAAGGCCCTTGAGCGTCGGCAGGCGAGGATCGTCCCACCCTGCCACCTGCTTGTTGTCCACGAGCTCCAACAATTTTCGCTTGCTCATGACCGCGTGGCTGATGTTCAGGCGGGCAAACTCGATCTGTTGCGGACGGTCGGATGTACCGGCTCGTTCGACCACCCAGTCATAGAGCGGCCGATGGTCCTCGAACTCCAAAGTGCAGACCGAATGTGTCACGCCTTCGATCGCATCGGAAAACGGATGGGCAAAGTCATAGGAGGGGTAGATTGGCCATGTCCGGCCCGTCCGATAGTGCGCAGTGTGCCGAATTCGATACAACACCGGATCGCGCAGATTGATGTTGGGCGATGCCATGTCGATTTTGGCTCGCAGCACGTGCGTGCCGTCCGCGAATTCACCTGCGCGCATCCGACGCAAGAGATCGAGATTCTCCTCTGCCGAGCGGTCGCGGTAGGGGCTCTTCTTCCCCGGTTCGGTCAACGTGCCTCGGTATTGCCTTATCTCGTCGGCGGTGAGACTGTCGACGTACGCCGAACCTGTGTGGATGAGGCGTTCTGCAAAACCGAAGAGCCGCTCGAAGTAATCCGACGCAAAGTACAGGTGATTCCCCCAGTCGAATCCAAGCCAGCGGACATCCTCCTGGATCGACTGGACGTATTCGGGATCTTCAGTCGTGGGATTCGTGTCGTCGAATCGCAGATGACAAACGCCGCCCGGGTGCTCCTCGGCCAGCCCAAAATTGAGGCAGATGGATTTGGCATGGCCGATATGCAGATAGCCGTTCGGTTCAGGCGGAAAGCGAGTCACGACACGGCCGTCGTGTTTCCCCGCAACACGGTCCGCCGCGACAATCTCACGGATGAAATTGGATGCACGTGTTCCTTCCGGCACGTCCGTCCGTAGCCTCCTGGTGTCCATAGCGATGGCGGGATATCCGACTTCTTCTATCATAAGAACCACGCGGGGGAGAAGAGCCAATCTCGGCAAGGGGCGGGAGAGAAAGAACTTTCAGGCTGTCTGATGGGTCGAGATCTGTATGACGTTGAAATCTTTTTGGGCGATCAAGTGCCCTTCCATACGGAGACGGAACTCATAGCGGCCGGGGGCCGGAAAGATCAGTGACGGGATATTGATCCCAAAGTCCGAGATCTGCAGACGGTCCGCGATCACGATATTCGGGAGCGTGGCACGGCAGACGAGTTGTTCACTGTTGAGGTAGATGAGGTCGATGTCGAAGCGGTAGGTGCCTTCAGCGTCGGTCAGGCAGAAGTACAAGCCCATCTGTTGGTGTTGGAACGGAAAACTCAAAGCTTGCAGATGCGTGAACAGG
>Ga0173481_10000270_pt1 | contig 10367 bp, 9 predicted proteins | sample NitcycUS073202C2_FD_136667 | JGI IMG/M metagenome (GOLD analysis project Ga0173481, IMG submission 136667) | Soil microbial communities from Arlington Agricultural Research Station in Wisconsin, USA - Nitrogen cycling UWRJ-S073-202C-2 (version... ... | reverse complement strand
GTCGCCGCGACCTCGGGCTCGTCGTCGCCGGCTGGTGCGGTCGCCTGCTCGCCGTGGGGGTGGCGATCTGGTACGTCGCCATACCGCTGGCCGAGGGCACCTCCGACGTGTTCGGCGTCGGTCTGGGGCTGGTCATGGCCTGGATCCTCTGGTCGGGGGCGACGGCGGCCCTCAAACGTGCCCCTCTGGAGCGGCTGCTCCTGCGGGTGCGTCCGGAGGACGTCATGGACCCGGTCGCGGTGGTGCCGGCCCTCACCCCGGTCGGCGAGCTGGTCGGCATCGGCCGGCGGGTCCTGGCGCTCGACGAGCGCGGGATGCCCACCCTGCTCCTGCCCGAGCCGTCCGAGACCGCGCCCGACATCGCGACCCTGCCGCCGACCACCCGGCTGGCCTCGCTGGTCGTCAAGGTGCCTGACGGCTGCGTCGTCGAGCTGGCACCGGGCGCCGACGCCGAGCCGGTGCTGCGGGCGATGGCGACGACCGGGTGGGGTGTCGTCGTGGTGACCTCGGGAGGCACGGTGCGCGGCCTGGTCACCTCCGAGCGGCTCAACGCGGTGGCGGAGGCCGTGCTCGGCCGCAACTAGACTTCCGGCCCATGACACCCCCCACGGGCGCCGAGCTGCGGCGCGGCCCCTTCTCCGCGGGCGAGCGCATCCAGCTCACCGACCCCAAGGGCCGGATGCACACCATCGCGTTGAGCCCCGGGAAGCAGTTCCACACCCACCGCGGGCACCTGAACCACGACGACCTCATCGGGATGCCGGACGGCTCGACCGTCACGAACACCGCCGGCGTGGAGTACCTCGCCCTGCGGCCGTTGCTGTCCGACTACGTCATGTCGATGCCGCGCGGTGCCGCCGTGGTCTACCCCAAGGACGCCGGCCAGATCGTGATGATGGCCGACATGTTCCCCGGCGCAGTCGTCGTCGAGGCCGGGGTGGGCTCCGGTGCGCTGTCGATGTCGCTGCTGCGCGCGGTGGGGGAGTCGGGGCACGTGCACTCCTTCGAGCGCCGCGAGGACTTCGCCGACATCGCGAAGGCCAACGCCCGCGACTACTTCGGCACCGACCACCCGGCGTGGACCGTCACCGTCGGCGACCTCGTGGAGGCCCTGCCGCGCACCGTCGAGAACGGCACCGTCGACCGGGTCGTCCTCGACATGCTCGCGCCCTGGGAGTGCCTGGACGCGGTCGCCGACGCCCTCGCGCCCGGTGGCGTGCTGATCTGCTACGTCGCCACCGCCACCCAGCTGTCGAAGGTCGCCGAGGCGATGCGCGACGCCGACACCTTCACCGAGCCGCAGGCCTGGGAGTCCCTGGTGCGCGGCTGGCACCTCGAGGGGCTGGCCGTCCGCCCGCAGCACCGGATGCACGGCCACACCGGCTTCCTCATCACCACCCGGCGCCTCGCGCCCGGGGTGACGCCGCCGCTGCGCAAGCGCCGCCCGGGCCGCGGCTACGTCACCGGCGAGGATGCCGCGGAGCAGGACTGGACCGCCGAGGCCATCGGCGAGCGCACGCCGTCGGAGAAGCGGGTTCGCAGGGTTCGACGCTCGATGACCGAGACCTCCCCTCAGACCTGACCCCGCGGGGTTATCGTCGAGCATGAGCACCGACGAGCCCAGGGCCGACCAGTCCGGCACCCGCGAGCGCCTCGAGGCCGAGCGTGAGTCGCTCGAGGCCGAGATCGCCGCGCTCCGGGCCCGCGGCCAGGCCTCGCCGGCGCAGCTGCGCGCCCTCGAGCGCGACCTCACCGGGCTGCGGTCGCAGCTCGCCACCGTGTCGGCACAGAACGAGCGCCTCGTGCGCACCCTGCGCGACGCCCGCGAGCAGATCGTCACCCTGAAGTCCGAGGTCGACCGGCTGGCCCAGCCCCCGGCGGCCTACGGCATCGTCATCGAGGCCTTCGACGACGGCACCGCCGACATCCTCACCAGCGGCCGCAAGATGCACGTCGCGGTCAGCCCCTCCCTCGAGGAGGGCCAGCTCGTGCCGGGCCGCGAGGTCATGCTCAACGAGGCGATGAACATCGTTGCCGCACATGGGTACGAGACCACCGGCGAGGTCGTGCTCTGCAAGGAGATCCTCGACGACGGCCGGGTGCTCGTGGTCGCCCAGGCCGACGAGGAGCGGGTCTGCCGGGTCGCGGCATCCTTGGACGGCCAGACCATCCGGGCCGGCGACGCGCTGCTCCTGGAGTCGCGCTCCGGCTTCGTGTTCGAGCGCATCCCCAAGGCCGAGGTCGCCGACCTCGTGCTCGAGGAGGTGCCCGACATCGACTACACCGACATCGGCGGACTCACCGGCCAGATCGAGGCGATCCGGGATGCCGTCGAGCTGCCGTACCTGCACCCCGACCTCTACATCGAGCACCAGCTCAAGCCGCCCAAGGGCGTGCTCCTCTACGGCCCGCCCGGCTGCGGCAAGACGATGATCGCCAAGGCGGTCGCGGCATCCCTGGCCCGCAAGGTGGCCGAGAAGGAGGGCCGCGAGCCGGGGAAGTCCTACTTCCTCAACATCAAGGGCCCCGAGCTGCTCAACAAGTACGTCGGTGAGACCGAGCGGCACATCCGGCTGATCTTCCAGCGGGCCCGCGAGAAGTCCAACGAGGGCTACCCCGTGGTCGTCTTCTTCGACGAGATGGAGTCGCTGTTCCGCACCCGCGGCTCGGGTGTCTCGTCCGACGTCGAGACCACGATCGTGCCGCAGCTGCTCGCCGAGATCGACGGGGTCGAGGGGCTCGAGAACGTCATCGTCATCGGGGCGTCGAACCGCGAGGACATGATCGACCCGGCGATCCTGCGACCCGGCCGGCTCGACGTGAAGATCAAGATCGAGCGGCCCGACGCCGAGGCCGCCCGCGACATCTTCGGCAAGTACCTCATCCACGGGCTGCCACTGCACCCGGACGACGTCGAGCAGAACGGCGGCTCCGAGGACGCCACCCTCCAGGCGATGATCGACGCCGTCGTGCTGCGGATGTACACCGAGGAGGAGGAGAACCGCTTCCTCGAGGTCACCTACGCCGGTGGCGACAAGGAGATCCTGTACTTCAAGGACTTCAACTCCGGCGCGATGATCCAGAACATCGTCGACCGCTCCAAGAAGATGGCGATCAAGGACTTCCTCGACACCGGCCAGCGCGGCCTGCGCGTGGAGCACCTGCTGCAGTCGTGCACCGACGAGTTCCGCGAGAACGAGGACCTGCCGAACACGACCAACCCCGACGACTGGGCGCGCATCTCCGGCAAGAAGGGGGAGCGGATCGTCTACATCCGCACCCTCATCAAGACCAAGGAGGGCACCGAGCCCGGCAAGTCGATCAACACGGCAAACACCGGCCAGTACCTCTGACCCGACCCGGGCACCCGCCGGGGCACGATGGTGCGATGCTCCTCGGACTCCAGGTCAACCGGTTCACGTGGCCCGACGCCCCCGCCTCGACGGGTGCCACCTGGCGGGCGGTGGCCCGGGACGCCGACCAGTGCGGGCTGGCCTCGCTGTGGGTGATGGACCACTTCTTCCAGATCGGGGTGGTCGGCCCGCCCGAGCTGGACATGCTCGAGGGCTACACGACCCTGGCGCACGCGGCCGCCGTCACCGAGCGGATCGAGCTGGGCACCCTGGTCACCGGGGTCACGTACCGGCACCCCGGCATCCTGCTCAAGACCGTCACGACGCTCGACGTGCTGTCCGGTGGCCGCGCCTGGCTGGGCATCGGGGCGGCGTGGAACGAGGAGGAGCACCGCGGGCTCGGCGTGCCCTACCCCTCGACCCGTGAGCGGTTCCGCCTCCTCGAGGACACGCTGCGCCTGGCCCACCAGATGTTCACCGACGACGACAGCCCGTTCGAGGGGGAGTCGATCAGCCTCGAGCGGCCGCTGAACCACCCGCAACCGGTGCGCCCCGTCCCGATCATGGTCGGCGGTGGGGGAGAGCAGCGCACGCTCAGGCTCGTCGCGCAGTACGCGGACGCGTGCAACCTGTTCGACCTCGGGCTCGGGCCGAAGGGCATCCCGCACAAGCTCGACGTCATCCGCCGGCACTGCGAAGACGTGGGGCGCGACTACGACGAGATCTCGAAGACCTGCCTGGCCCGGCTGACCATGGACACCGGCGCCGACCTGCCCGGCGGGGTGACCGGGCACTCGGTCGACCAGGCCGTCGAGCGGCTGTCGCTGCTGGGTGGTGCCGGCATCGACCAGGTCATCTTCTCGATGGCGAACACGACGGATGCGGCGGCCTACCCGCTGGTGGCCGAGGTGGTCCGCCAGGTCGCCTGACCGAAGGCGCACCGCTCGGCGGATCTGCACACAACCTCCACAGGTCGTCCACCTGCAGGGCGGCCCGCTGTCCCTAGCGTTCGACCCATGATCAGCGTGCAAGGACTGACCAAGCGGTACGGCGACGTGCGGGCCGTGGACGACCTGACCTTCGACGTGGAGGCCGGGAAGGTCACGGGCTTCCTGGGCCCCAACGGCGCCGGCAAGTCGACGACGATGCGGATGATGATGGGCCTGGACCGCCCGACCGCGGGCACGGCGACCATCAGTGGGCGGCGCTACGTCGACCTGTCGCCGCCGCTGCGGGAGGTGGGCGCGCTGCTCGACGCCGGGGCCGTGCACCCCGGCCGCACGGGTCGGGCGCACCTGCGGATCGGGGCGCGCACCAACGGCATCCCCCTGTGGCGGGTCGAGGAGGTCATCGACCAGGTGGGCCTCGGGTCGGCGGCCGGGCGGCGGGTCAAGGGCTACTCGCTCGGCATGCGCCAACGGCTCGGCATCGCCGGTGCGCTGCTGGGCGACCCTCGCGTGCTCCTCTTCGACGAGCCGGTGAACGGCCTCGACCTCGACGGGGTGCGCTGGATCCGCGCGCTCCTGCGCGGGTTTGCCGACCAGGGCCGCACCGTGCTGGTCTCGAGCCACCTGATGAGCGAGATGCAGCTCGTGGCCGACCGCGTCGTCGTCATCGGTCGCGGTCGGCTGATCGCCGACGCGGACATCGACGAGGTGTTGCAGGGCCTGGGCGGCCGGCGGGTGCGGGTGCGCACCCCACGCGCCGCGGACCTGCACCGCGCCCTGACCGACCGGCCGGGCGGCCCGGGGCGCCTTGAGGTCGAGCGCACCGGCAGCGACGAGCTGGAGGTCAGCGGGCTGGGCGCCACCGAGGTCGGCGACCTCGCGCACGCGCTCGGCCTCCCGGTGCACCACCTGGCGGACGTCGAGCAGTCGCTCGAGGACGCCTACCTCACGCTCACCCAGGACAGCGTCGAGCACCACGGCCACGGTGGGCAGCCCGTGGTGAACGGGGCGAGGCGATGAGCACCCTGATGGCCCGAAGGACCACGACGACGCCCGCCGAACTGGCCCGTACCGGCCGGGCCGAGTGGAGCCGGGTCTGGAGCGTGCGCTCCAGCTGGATCCTCGCCCTGCTGACCGCCGCGGCCGTCGTCGGCCTCGGCACGCTCGTCGGGCTGGATGCCGCGGGCGACACCTCGGGGCCACCGCACGACGCCACGGCCTGGGACGGCGCCAGGCCGAGTGCGATGTTCGCGCTCTTCGGCATCCTCGCGTTGTCCGTCGTCACCAGCACGGCCGACCACGCGACCGGAGCCATCGTGCCCACCCTGCAGTGGACCCCGCGCCGGGGCGTGCTGCTCGCCGCCCGGGTCGGCGTGGTCGTCGGCGTCGCCACCCTCCTCGGGGTCGCGCTGGTGACGGCGGCGAGCGGGGTGGTGTGGGCGATCGTTCCCGTCGTGGGCCTCCCGCCCGGGCCGGGTGCGGGGACGCTCGGGGGTCTCGCCGTGGTCTACGCCTGCTGCTCGTTGCTGGCCGTCGGGCTGGGGCTGGCCCTGCGCAGCACCGCGGGTGCACTGGTGACCGTCATCGCCCTCGTGCTCGTGCTGCCGCCGCTGTTGGCGAACCTTCCCTACGACTGGGCGGTCGACCTCTCGGCCCTGATGCCGGGTTCGAACGCGCTCTACCTGATCTTCGGGGAGGGTCCGCGCGACGACATGACGGCCACGTCGTCGCGGCTCACCCTGACGGCCTGGGCGCTCACGGCCCTGGCGGCGGGTGGCTGGCGGCTGCTCCGCACCGATGCGAGCCGATGACCACGCCCACGAAGGAGTCCACCCCGATGACGTCACGCACCTACTACCGGCTCGGCACCGCCGTCGCGCTGCTGACCGCGCTGTTCCTGGTCTGGTCGATCGGCGCCCTCGGCATCATCGGTGAGGGTGGGAAGCCGGACCGGATGTACCTCGGGGTCCTCCTCACCCTCGTCGTCGGCGCCGCGGTGGCCCGGCTGCGGCCGCGGGGTATGGCGTACGCCCTGGTGGCGACGGCAACGGCCCAGGTGGTCGTGGCGGTGGTCGCCCTCGCCACCGGGCAGCAGGACGCTCCGGGTGCCTCCACCGCGGAGATCCTCGGCCTCACGGCGATGTTCAGCGCGCTCTTCGCCCTGTCGGCGTGGCTCTTCTGGCGCTCGGCCGAGAGTCAGCGTGCCCTGGGTGCCTTCGGCGGTGGACCCCGTGCTCCAGCCTGACGCGTCGAGAGTCCACGACACGCTGACCACCGGCGCAGCCCGTCAGCGCGTCGCGGGACCTCGACTCGCGGGAAGGGCTCCGGTCAGGCGACGAGGCGGGCCACGAGGCGCCAGCCGAGCAACAGCACGGACAGCACACACGTCGCCACGATGACGAACGAGAGCGCGGTGCCCTCACCGGCCACCCGGCGGAACAGCATCCCGAGCACCACGGTGCACACGACGACGACCGCGCCGAACGCGAGCGACCGCGGGCCGCTGTCGAGGGTGAGGCTCGCGAGCAGCCACCCGGCGGCCGTGCCGACGAGGAAGGGTGCCGCGGTCCGCAGGATGCCGGCGACATCGACCCCCTCCGCGTGCGACCGGCGCCCCACCGCCGCGAAGAGCAGCACCAGCACGACGTCGAGCACGGCCGGGAGCGCTCGGCTCACGAGCGCACCCGGTCGAAGAGGGACCGCTGGCGGGGCGGGGCGTGCGTCGGGTCGACGCCGTCGAACAGGCTCGACACCGACTCGCCCTCGTGGATGCGCTTGATCGCCTCGGCGAAGAGCCCTGCGACAGAACGCACCTTGAGCTCGGGCCAGTCGGCCGGTGCCGGCACGGTGTCGGTGGTGACGACCTCGCTGATCATCGGGTGACCACGCAGGCGCTCGACGGCTCGCCCGGCGAACAGCCCGTGGGTGCAGGCGACGGCCGCCTCCGTGACGCCACGCTCGGCGAGCCGGTCGAGCAGCTCGACGATCGAGCCACCGGTGGCGATCTCGTCGTCGAGCACGATGGCCCGCCTGCCCTCGACGTCGCCGACGATCGAGTCGATGACCACCCGGTCGTCGCCGAGGCGCCGCTTCGACCCCGCCGCGACGGGCAGCCCGAGCAGCCGCGAGAACTGGGTCGCGTCCTTGGCGTTGCCGAGGTCGGGCGAGATGACGACCGCGTTCTCGAGGTCCTGCTCGCGGAAGTGGTCGGCCAGCACCCCGAGGGCGGTGAGGTGGTCGACCGGCACCGAGAAGAACCCGTGTACCTGGGGGGCGTGCAGGTTCATGGTCAGCACCCGGTCGGCGCCGGCCGTCGAGATCAGGTCCGCGACGAGACGCCCCCCGAGCGAGATGCGGGAGGCGTCCTTCTTGTCGCTGCGTGCGTACGCGTAGTGGGGGATGACCGCGGTGATCATCCCCGAGGAGGCGCCGCGGGCCGCGTCGATCATCAGCAGCAGCTCCATGAGGGAGTCCTGCGTCGGCGGCACGAGCGGCTGCACCAGGTAGACGTCGCGCTGGCGGCAGTTCGCGAGCAGCTGCGCCTGCAGGCAGTCGTTGCTGAACCGGCTGATCAGGGTCTCGGAGAGGGTCACCCCCAGCTCGTCGCAGATCCGGTGGGCGAGGGCCGTGTGGGCCGACCCGGAGAACACGACGACCTCGCGCATGTCCGCAGCCTATCCGCGGTCGCCCGCGCCGAGCGCGGCGGTGAGCTCACTGGCCAGCTCCCACCGCTGCTGGCGCCCGACGGCCGGGGCCGCGCCCGGCATGAACGCGAAGCCGTGGGGCATCTTGAGGTAGTTCGTGAGCCGGGTGGGGACGCCGGCATCACGCAGCGCGGCGGCGTAGCGGATGCCGTCGTCGCGGATCGGGTCGTGGTCCGCGGTCTGGACCAGGGCCGGCGGCAGCCCGTCGAGGCGGCCGAACAGCGGTGAGAGCAGGGGGTCACTCAGGTCGTGCCCGACCGGAACGTAGTGGTCACGGTAGGCGTCCATCGAGCGCTTGGTGAGGACGGGGGCGTTCGGGTGTTCGCGGATCGATGCCGACGCCATGGTCAGGTCGGTCGCGGGGTAGATCAGGGCCTGGTGGCGCAGCCGGGTGTCGCCGTGGTCGCGCAGCACCTGCGCCACCACGGCCGCGAGGTTGCCCCCCGCCGAGTCGCCGGCCACGGCCATCCGAGAGGTGTCGGCCCGCAGCACGTCGCCGTTGACGCCGACCCAGGTCGTGGCGTCGACGCAGTCCTCGACGGCCACCGGCGCTCGGTGCTCGGGCGCCATCCGGTAGTCGACCGACACCACGACGCACCCCACCTCGGCCGCGATGAAGGAGCAGACCGGGTCGTAGCCCACGACGTTGCCCAGCACCCACCCGCCACCGTGGAACCACATGACCACGGGCACGTCGGTCCGCGAGTCGCGCAGCCCCCTCGGGCGGTAGAGGCGCAGCGGGATCTCGTGCTCGTCGCGCGCCGGGGCGGTGCCGTACGTGATGCCGACCGCCTGGTCGACGCCGCCGGTCACGAGGTCCGTGACCCGGTTGCGAGGGAGCGTGGCCGCCCGCGCCCGCTGGATGCCGTCGAAGTCCAGCTCCTCGACCGGCGGGCCGAGCCGGTCGCCCACGAACGACACCAGCGCCATGAGGGGGGACAACCCGCGGTAGCTGCGCACGCGGTCAGTATGGTCGAGACATGACCGTGCGCCGGGTGATGGGGATCGAGACCGAGTACGGCATCGTCGTGCCCGGCAACCCGGCGGCGAACCCGATGGTCGCCTCCGGCGACGTCGTGACGGCCTACGCAGCCTCGCGCGGCATCCGGCCCGCACGTGCCAGCTGGGACTACGCCGACGAGGCGCCGCTGCGCGACGCACGCGGTTTCGACATGGGTCGTGGCACCGCCCACCCCAGCCAGCTCACCGACGTCGAGGACCCGACGCTGGCCAACGTCGTGCTCACCAACGGTGCCCGTCTCTACGTCGACCACGCCCACCCCGAGTACAGCTCGCCCGAGGTCACCTCCCCACGTGCCGCCGTCACCTGGGACCGGGCCGGCGAGCTCGTCATGCGTGAGGCCGTGGCGCGGCTGGCCACCGTGCCGCCGGGAGTCAACCTCTACAAGAACAACACCGACGGCAAGGGCGTCTCCTACGGCACCCACGAGAACTACCTGATGGCGCGGTCGACCCCGTTCGCGAGCATCGTGCGGCACCTGACGCCGTTCTTCGTCGTCCGCCAGGTCATGTGCGGGTCCGGCCGGGTCGGCATCGGCGTCGACTCGCGCATCTCCGGCTACCAGATCGCCCAGCGCAGCGACTTCTTCGAGGTCGAGGTCGGGCTCGAGACCACGCTGAAGCGCCCCCTCATCAACACCCGCGACGAGCCGCACGCCGTCGCCGACCGCTACCGCCGGCTGCACGTCATCCTCGGCGACGCCAACCACTGCGACGTCGCGAACCTGCTCAAGATGGGCACGACCTCGCTGGTGCTCGCGATGATCGAGGCCGACGCGTTCCGCGACGACCTGTCGGTGCGACGGCCGGTGGCGACGCTGCACGAGGTGTCGCACGACACCACCCTGCAGGCCAAGGTCGAGCTCGTGGACGGTCGCCGGATGACCGCCCTCGAGCTGCTCTGGGAGTACCACGACCGGGCCGCCGCCTTCGTGGCGGCGCAGTCGGGCGGCGAGCCCGACAGCGACACGGTCGAGGTCATGTACTGGTGGGGCACCGTGCTCGACAAGCTCGGCCGCGACCCGATGGAGGCTCGCCGCGAGGTCGACTGGGTCGCCAAGCTGGCGGTGCTCGAGGGCTACCGCGAGCGTGACTCGCTCGGCTGGGGCGACCCGCGCCTGAAGGCCGTCGACCTGCAGTGGTCCGACGTGCGTGCCGACCGGGGTCTGGCCCACCGGCTGGTCGCCACCGGCCGGCTCGAGGTGCTCGTCGACGAGGCCGACGTTCGGCGCGCCGTCGAGGAACCGCCCAACGACACCCGCGCCTGGTTCCGGGGGACCTGCTTGCGGTTGTTCCCGGACGACGTCGTCGCGGCGTCCTGGGACTCGGTGATCTTCGACGTC
>Ga0173481_10000269_pt1 | contig 10375 bp, 10 predicted proteins | sample NitcycUS073202C2_FD_136667 | JGI IMG/M metagenome (GOLD analysis project Ga0173481, IMG submission 136667) | Soil microbial communities from Arlington Agricultural Research Station in Wisconsin, USA - Nitrogen cycling UWRJ-S073-202C-2 (version... ... | reverse complement strand
ATTATGTTTGGAGTAAAGCATTATAATCCAGATGGAGGACCTATGAGTTTGAAGGTAGTTAAAAATTCAGGAAATTCAGCAGCTGTAGTTATTATGATGGATGGAAAGATATACAATAATAATAATGCAGTATCAGTAAAAGCAATAGATCCAAAAACAGTGCATATAGACCTCTTCGTTCCATCCGGGGACCATAGCCTCCAAATTAAAGGAATTAGGAATGCAGCTTAATTATTATACAATGAAATGAAGAGCAGCTACACAAGTAATAACAATAGTTACTTCTTTTTCTTCTCCTTCCAGTATTAATCATATTCACTGCTATCCCTAAAACTATAAAACTTCACGGCAAGTCTGAAAGCATCAATATGATGTAGTACTGTAGCCAGTTCAACTTGTAAGGTCTACGATATCTCTCTTTGGCTGTATCCTTTGCTGCAATGCTCTTGTACTTTATCTCTTCTCCATTTTACTTGTTGCTGTTGTTGCTGTTGAATCTCTGAGCTCAAATGTTCCATTTCCTAAGCATGATTTTAAGTCGGTGTTGCATTTCCATGCTTAACACTATTAATGGCGATACTTAGCTTTATCATTTTGGTTACTAGTCTATAGTTTCGGAATCTGTATGAATATTTCAATAAAAAAATAAAAAGATTAATTATGTAACGTAGAGGGAAACAATTTATGTCTTTCAATAAACCAATACGTCGTATCGCGGTTGTCGGTACAGGACTTATTGGCTCTAGCTGGGCAGCATTATATCTTGCACGTGGGTTAGATGTGATTGTGACTAATCCCCATCCAAACGCAGAATCCAAATTACGCAAGAATGTTGATCTGGCATGGAATGATCTCACTATGATTGGCCTATCGCCTGGCGCAACACGTGACAGGTTGAGCTTTACTTCAGATATGAGGGAAGCCTTATCGGAAGCCGACTTTGTACAAGAAAATGGACCTGAACGTCAGGACTTCAAAACCAAGTTGTTTGCAGAGATGGACAACGCAGCCCCTCCTGATTCGATCATTGCATCAAGTACATAATGGATGACCATGAGCGCCGTTCAGTCTGGTTGCAAGCATCCCGAGCGCTGCGTCATAGGACATCCTTTTAATCCTCCGCACATGATTCCGCTAGTTGAAGTCGTAGGAGGGAATAAAACATCACCTGAAGCAACCCAACAAGCGATGGCATTCTATGCGTCCGTTGGAAAGAAGCCAATATATCTGCGGAAAGAATTTCCAGGCCATGCCGCAAATCGACTACAAGCAGCACTGTATCGCGAGGTCGTATATCTTATTGAGCAGGGTGTGCTGAGTGTCCAGGACGCAGATGCTGTAGTGAGCTGGGGACCCGGACTTCGGTGGGGATTAATGGGCCCTAATTTATTGTGGCATATTGGTGGTTGTGAGGGCGGGATTCATCATTTCATGGAGACATTGATGGATCCGATGTTTGCATTGATGAAGGACCTCGGCAATCCCCAAATGACTACTGAACTTAAACAAACTATTATTCAAGGAGTTATGGAGGAAGCCGGAAATCATTCCGTGGATAAACTTGCTCAGGAAGAACATGAGGTGTTACTTGGACTTCTTAATCTGCGTGCTAAAAGCGCCGCTACATCTGTATCGACCAAAAATGGCGGCTAAGGATAGGTGGTGTTGGAAAATAATTGTATGTTTTCCTTGCAACCTTTAAAATAGCTCTTTTCTTGTGTTCTCTCGTTGCTGTTGTGAAACTAATGTTTCTCAAGTATGCAATGTCGGAGAAGCCTCTGATACTTGGAGGTTACAGGCTATTTCTATTTGACTTAGACCTCTTGCTCTAAGCTCCACTACCTTAGATCCGCGCCATTGTAATTGTTCAGCTCTAGTTTTTATGCTCAAAGTTCAGAAATTTCCCTCGTAAGTATTACGTGGTTAAGATTTTTAGTTTTATCTATCTAATACTTGATGAGGCATTGAAACAAAAAGAAAGGAAAAATAAGGAAAAAATAAACAAAATGTTGGGTGTTCTTTGTTTCTTCTGTATCTATTGCTACTGCTAGGGAGCCTTCTCCTTATCCACTCATTATTTGACCTCGGATTTCACCATTTTGGTTTTGGTTAGTATGAACATTGACATATGCTCCACCATTTTTCATAAGATCTACTAAATCTGATATTTGTTTACCAGCTAATGTTCCCTGCAGATCAGAAGATGTAATCTTTCCTTTTCCCATTTGAAGTGGAGTTGTTATAGGTTGACCATTTTCTCCTGATTTACCTTTGTGAATATGAGCCATCATAAATCCTTGTAGATTCGTAGTAGATAGGTCATAGTTTATTTCTTTTCCATCAGAGCTTAGTTGGAATTGAGCGGTACCTGTTGCTTGTGTGTTTACAGGCGGTACTTCATCTTTGCCACTTAGTTTAGCTGTATAGGTTTGCGATTGTTGTGCATAAGCTGCTATTGTCGGTGGGTGTTGTGGCGTGAGGATAGCTATACTAGCTAACGATGCAAATACCAGAGACGACACAATAGCCATAACTTTTAGGCTCGTCATTCTTGTTGTCTCACTCATTAGCCTTGAATAGGTAAAACATATATTTTATAATAGCAGCTTGGAGATTCTGAAGACTCTATACATATTAGATTCCTCTTTCGTGGTATTAGTTTTAGCCTGATCTGTCAATAGAGGCTATAAATACTACATCGTTCAGCTCTTTATCTATCGTTCATAAATAAAGTATGGATAGATGGATGGATGCATAGAGAAATAACGTTATGATTATAGCTAGCCGAAGTGATACATAAGAACTAAAGTATTGAACGACCCCTTCGAATTACCATCTTTAGAAGAAATGGAAAGTTTTTGCAAGTCCCTCCGCATATCTTTCAATCATTTCTAATTTTTTGTCTATAAATAATATATTGATGTTAATAGTACAGGATATGCTCGAAAAGACTATGTTAAAAAAGGTATTGTAGTTAGATAGGTAGTAACCATATTATTATTTGCTATTGACACTGATGTGGCAGTCCTGTGTCTTTAGTCAGTGGAATCCATTTGCCCATTTGCCGCTTTGGCTCTTGCTGTGATTTGCGTCGAAGTAAATTTCCCGGCCACAACCTTTACTGCATTGATGATATCGTCTTTGTGTTTGCTGGCGGGTTTGTGGTTGTCCTTGTAGTTGCTGCTGATCTCTCCGCCCAGGACAATCATGTGGTTCTTGTGTGTCTACGTCTAGTGGTATCTTTTTGCCTGTTGTTTTGCTAATATGTTTGTCATCAAGTTCTACTTTTGTTCTATGTCAATCTCTATTAATTTTTACATCGTTTACTGACATTTTCTCTGGATCTTCTTTTCGCTTATCCTCTTTAAAATTTGATCTAATGCCTTTTTCTTCTAACGGTGTCTTTAGCCTTGTTACGTCACGTTTGAAAAATAGATCTATGAACCAATCAGTCATCACTCTTAATTTCTTTTGTACAGTTGGTAGTGTTGATAAATAATAGAAACGCCAAAAAAACCAAGCTATAAATCCCTGTACTTTATGTCCAAGTAAGATGCCAACGCCATTCCTCCTGCCAATCAGAGTCATCACACCCTTTGTCTTGTAATCAAACACCTTTTTCTTATTATGATTATGTTCTGATTCTCTTATTCTAGAGAATATGTTATTTGCTGCTATCTTCCCTTGTCTTAATGCATGTTGTGCAGTTGGAGGACATGGACTTCCTGTATTAGGATCTATAATTGATGCACAGTCTCCTAATGCAAAGGCGCTGTCTTCATGTCCTTGAACTTCTAGATAGTTATTGGTTATCATTCTGCCGCTATTGTCATGTTTGCATTGGAGGCCTGATATTAATGAGTCAGGCCTTGCACCGCCAGCCCAGACCATTGTATTAGTTGATATCCCAATGCCATCATTCAAACTAATTCCGTCTCGTGTAACTGCTATTAAACGTGTATTCAACATGACTTTGACTCCACTCTCTCTCAGCTTTTGTAGAGCAAAGCTTGCTAGGTCATCAGTTACTTCAGGTAAGATTCTTCTACCAGAGTTTACAAGTATTATCCTAACATCATTTGGTTCTAAATTATGATAAAAATGTTTGATTGAGTCACGTATAAAGTCATTTAACTCACCAACAGTCTCAACACCACTAAATCCTCCTCCCACGACAACGACGGTCATCAAACTCTTTCTTAGACTGATATCATCATGTTCAAGATCTGCCTGCTCTAACATGTTTATAACATGATTCCTCAATACTATGGCATCACTTATCGTCTTAATAGTAAAAGCATTCCTAGCTACTTCAGTCATGCCAAAGAAGTTTGTCTCAGAGCCTAAGGCCACAACAAGGTAATCATAATTCAACGTATGATTGCGCCATTCAATAGGATCGGTGTGTTTTCCTATTGCATGGCTTATTACTACTCGTTTATTTTTTAGATCTACTGATTCTATGTTAGCTTCATAAAACTTGGCTCTATTGCAAAAAGCTCTGACTGGAGTTACTATATTCCTTGTTTCTATCATACCTGAAGACACCTCAGGGAGCATCGGTGTAAAGAGAAAGAAGTTATCTCTACTTACGAGCGTTATATCTACGCTCACATCATTTTGGAAAGTTTTTTGAAGTTGTGTTAAAACTTTGACACCAGCAAATCCACCTCCTAAAATTAGTATGTGTTTTTGTTGAATTGGCTTTGCTCCATGAACAAGTTCTATATGCTTCTGATACGAATCAATTCTGGAAAATGAGATATCGCATATACTGCATCTGTACCTGCTACCAAACCTTATTGACAAACATGATGAAACCAATCCAAGAGTAACACCAAAAACCATATGAGTTATAACGGAACCAACCATTATAGTCACAAAATTGTTATTGTCGTTGCCTGTAACTTCATAAGCATCTCCAGCTTGAGTCATATGAAGGTTCATCTTTTTCATTGTGTGAGCAATTTCTGGAGCTAAGACAAACTGGTATACGGGTATAAAAAAGACTACAAACACAACCGAGCCAGCAAAAAGTCCGTATAATATACCATTTGGTAGCTTGCTTATATTCAGTATACCAGTTTTATAAAGGAATATTCCTACTACTATTCCTATGGAAATGGCAGTTAGCATGTGAATTGCTATTCCTGCAATAACTGATTCGGATGAATAAACCCCAAGTATATGTCCAAACGCTATCCACGTAAGATAGTATGGCAAACCCATTTCAACTTCAAAGATGGCTTTTGGGATCACAAAGGTTACCGCCCCTACTATAGCTCCTATGACCACAAAGAATACTTCTCTTTTAAGAGAAAAATCCACCCTAATCTCAGTTATTTTTCTCATAAAGATAAAGGTGTAAGGAAAGTTAAATCCTTTTTTCCAAATTATGTCTACTAATGTCTACTAAATGGAGTCAAATAAAGGACGTTATGTAGGTACCTATTTTCCAGCAACAAAGACCTTATTCAACCAGATCGCCGCCTTCTATTTTGATTGTATCCAGACTAATTCTCTCACAACTAGAGATTGTATTTTATATCAAAGCCCTTTGTTCTGTCCTTCTATTTTAATTTCTCATAATCGTAGATGGGTTTATCAATATTTTCTTTTTGAGGCATTACAATAATTAGTTCTTCTGATGGCTTTTCAAGTTTATATATGACTTTTTGCATCGTTGGTTTTTCAATTATAATCTCTGCCATCTTACAAACCTTTTCATCTAGGTGTTGAGAACTCTAGTTTGCTGGTCAATTGATAGACTCTATTTGCTTTTTTGAGAAAAATAGAGTCAAGACTATAGTTCATACTATTCCAATTGTTTGTTGCTTTTGATTATGTAGAAAAAATTTGTAAACAACCTGATTTGGAAAAAACCTTAAATCATCCTTGGTCAACCGAATTGTGTGAGCCGAAAATTAGGCCCTATTTCAACTAAAAAAAGGTTATTCCTTAGTGGACTTGCTGCTGGAGCAATATCTGTAGCAGTTTCATTACTTATAAGATTATTTGCAGATGGATTATTTCTTCCTGAAATTGCATCTCAAACTTTATTCTCTCTGACTCCAGGAGAAATTGAATCCCGGGCTGTAGAGACGCTGGGTCCACTCGCTAAATATTCTGCGCTAATAGGTGCCGTTGTTGCTAATATCATACTATATGGCTTGATCAGTTTATTATCGCTTGGCAGTGGTAGATTGCATAACAGGCTACGATTAAAGGGATATATTGGAAATGCAATACAATCTTCAATATTAGCATATGTCGTCCTGTTCTTTGTGGGTGTGATACTCTTTGCTTTATCTGAAACTGATATTCAGACAAAAGTTAGCTCGATTGCTACTTTAAGCATTCATCTTATTTTACCAAGTATTGTGTTTGGATTCCTCTTATCCTCTTTCTTCTACGAAATGATGCATCCGTCAATTCAACGACGAATTCTATCTTCTAAAAAGCAGCCTACTACTATTGGTACTGCTGCAGGCAGTGCAACTAACAGGCAAACAGAGATCTGCTATACGAGAAGACAATTCCTTCGAGCAGCCATTGCTTTAGCAGTCGCTTTACCTATATTTTACTTTGGATTAGGTAGTCTTATATCGCCTAGACAAGAAGTACAACAATCTACTTCATCGTTACTTTCGCAATTCCAGAGGAGATCAGCAGAATCCAAACCTGTAGGCTTTGAGGATCCTAGACTTGCACCGCTTATTGCATCAGAAATAACACAAACCGAACTCTTCTATAGAATAGACAAAAACCCTATAGTGCCTGTAGTAATGGCGAGTACATGGAGGCTAACTGTGAAGGGACTAGTAGCAAAGCCGCTGGAAATCAAGTACCCGGAGCTGAGGAATATGTCTTCAATAGAAGAATTTGCCACACTTGAATGTGTAAGCAACAAATTAGATGGCGATTTGATAAGCACTGCCGTGTGGAAAGGTGTCCGTCTAAAAGATATACTTGAGAAGGCGCAAGTCATGCGGCGTGCAAAATATATTGTATTTAGGTGTTATGACGGCTATGACGTTGGAATACCTCTAGAAAGAGGACTCTCTGAAGGTACTATACTAGCTTACGATATGAATGGAGCATCTTTGACTGCTGAGCACGGCTATCCTGTCAGGGCCATCGTTCCGGGTTTGTATGGAATGATGAATCCAAAGTGGATAACTGAGATAGAGTTAGTTGATGGTATATACGAAGGTTATTGGCAGAGGAAAGGATGGGCCAATAATGCAAAATACAATACTCATTCATTCATAGTTATTCCTGGTAATGCTGCTATCGGAAAAAGGTTTAGCAATATGGCCGCATCAACTGCTATTGCACGTTCTTCTTCTCCATCATCTGGACTGGTACCGATTGCAGGTGTAGCCTTTGCAGGAGACCGAGGAATATCTAAAGTTGAGGTAAGCACAGATGGGGGCGCTACTTGGAAAGATGCGCGGCTTAAATATGCACTATCACCTTATACATGGGTTTTATGGACAGTTGAAGTGAATATGACTGGCAAAGCCAATAATCCTTACAAAATCATTGCTAGAGCTACCGATAAGACCGGGAAAATTCAGATGGCTGAGATAGCAGATCCATTTCCAAATGGAGCAACTGGCTACCCAGTGATTAATGTCTAGTCTGTAGTCCAACATCAATCACTTTGATTTTGAGTCAAATTAATGTAATTTCTATATCGTCAGATTGTTAACACATAAGACCTTTTGTAGCTATCACCTGCCAAGTTAACAGAACCCAAAATAGCGATATTTATATGTGCTCAGATACTCGCGGTTAATTTCTAAAAGACCTCGTTTGTAGTTATCGTTGTATGACTTGTTTCTCTATGCTCATTCGATTCTTCCTTGTCATCTTCGTTACTAGAGAATGATCTTATCTTATCTATTGACTTGTTGGATGATCTAATCTAATAGCATCATCTACCACTGTGGCATTAGTTAATAGATCAAGCTTCATAGAATAGCAATCTTTAGCTAGTGATAATGCCTGTATCTTTTCTCTTTTATCCTCTGTATCTTGTGCTGTATTCCATGCTTCTCTTGTAATTGCATTTAGTCCTACCAGACATTTCTCGTCGCCGTTCGTCAATGTATTTTTTGATATTGGTTTTAGATTGATTTCTCAGATCTGATATGTCCCTATTGACAGTGGCTAGTCCAACTTGTAGCAGAATTCGTGTTTCTGTCAGTTGGAGCCTTGGCTGGTGCATTTCTTCGATACAAGATAGTGAGTTCGCCAATAATATTAGACGCACTTCCAATTAATGTGTTAACGGTCAATATAATTGGAAGTTTTGTTTTGGGAATATTTTCAATTCTGTCTTTGCTTTGGAATCTAGATACAAAGTATTCTCTTTTGATTGCTGTTGGATTTTGCGGATCACTTACTACTATGTCTTCATTTGCACTTGATATAACGATAAAGTAGACTCTAATTATTATTATTTAGCTGGTTTTGATAGTCGTCATTTATATATTAAATACCACTTTGTTATTGCGTCTAAACCAGTTTCTTTCTCTCACTCTAGGATAATATGAAGACCTAAAAATCTTCATGTTATTCTATTTATGCATCATAAAACGGCCAATCCCTTGTTAAATTATTTAGAATTATATCCTGTATTTGGCCTTGCACCAACTCTAAAGCTTGTATTCTAATCATAGACATGTCGATATTAGGAAGATTATTGGATTTCTGCATAGCTATTCTAAGATGGTTTATTTTAACATCTAGCATATGCCTAACCCTCCCAGCAAAATAACATACGTCTTTAACATCAGGTGAATCGTGTTTAATATTAGGAGCTCTAGCAGTATTAAGATTATTCATCTGTTATCTATCTATATCCTTATCTTGGTATCTTTGTCTTCGTTATTGATAACTAAATCTTGTACTCGTCCTTGAACCCATTATAGCGCCATTATTTGAGACTCTAGCCTGTCTACTTCTATAGGCATATAGGTATCTAGTATTTCTCTTCTAATCTTGTTTGTTTTAGCTTCTAATGACTCTCGTAACATTTCAGCAAGATCGACCGCTCTCATTTGGGGATAGGAAAACATCTGTTAACTGTAGATATAATATAATGAGACACCTAGCAAAGAAGGGAAGAGGGGAGGAGTAGCATGAACATAGGTCGTGTCATAAAGAGGCTCTATGAAATGGAACAGGAGGCATATAGAGTAGGAATAACTATACAACAGAAACTTAGCGATCAGGCTGTTGGAGATGCTAGACCATCTGCTTTCTACAAACTAGCTCAGCTTTTCCGTGCATGTAAAATATATTTTATTTTAAGGGAAGAATATCTACAGCATGAGGAATGGTATATCAAGACTTACCTTCAAAAATGGCGTCAAGCATGGCCTACAAGTGCAATAGTTGGTGGAAAAAAACTAGTACATCATAACGATCACTCCATAATAAACAAAGACTTTGACCAAAAAGGACCCTAGTGGTATGTTTTGGGAAGTCCGTAATTCACTATTACGTGAGATAAATAAAGAAAATCATAGAGAGTTTATAGAATTTTTTGCGCTAATACGTAATACTATTCACAATAATGGTGTATACCTAAATAGAAAAAAGCAAAAGCCGATATTATACAAAAGTAAAATATATCATTTTGAATATGGAAAGCCAGTAGACTATTACCGGGCTTTTGAATTCTTGATATTTGATCTTACTCCTGATGTAATTTCGATGTTTCAAGACATTATCTTAGGTTCTGATAAAATACTAAGTATACCATGGATAAAGGATCCCATGGATCTTAAGGATAGTCGATAAGGGAGATAATTTCTCTTCTAATACGGTACAAAGCAAGGTTAGAATACATATGAGTATTTAGAAATGAGACTCCTTCTATAACTTCATTGCCTCTATGAAAGTAAAATCTCCTTCTTGTCTTTCTGAACGTATTTCAAATTCATGTTTTGTTATTTCATATTTAAGACCTGACAACCTTGCATTCAATGATTTCGTTGTCTCTGCAATCATCAACATTCCTCTCTTTCTAAGACACCTCTTTGCTTCAGCAATATATTCAGTCCAGTTTTGACCCATTAGTGAGAGTGAAAATACTGCGACATCCAATGTTTCGTTTTTCAATGTTGTTCTTTTCATATCACACGCAATGATGTTTTCTCCCAAAATGCTATGATGGTCAAAATTATACACTTTGTTATTCAACAATTTTGCAAGCTTTGCCCTACCACATCCAAAGTCTCCAATAACCATTTTTGCTATTATGCGGTCTGGTATTGGTAGATTATTGATTTTGTTGGCTATGAGTTTAACGGGGTCGATAGTCCATAACTTTCTTGTCTCATCGAGTTTCTCATGATATTGT
>Ga0173481_10000268_pt1 | contig 10421 bp, 9 predicted proteins | sample NitcycUS073202C2_FD_136667 | JGI IMG/M metagenome (GOLD analysis project Ga0173481, IMG submission 136667) | Soil microbial communities from Arlington Agricultural Research Station in Wisconsin, USA - Nitrogen cycling UWRJ-S073-202C-2 (version... ... | reverse complement strand
TCTCGGTTGTACCTTTAACACCACTATCTGGAGACGTGTTAATGATGGTTTATACAAAAGCCAGACTTGATCCAGGAATGGTAGAATTTGATATCTCCACTAAAAAATATAAGAACGTAAGTTCGGTTGAGAGAGCAGACAAGAATTATTTCATAGTGTTGACACCTACAAGAGCGAGCCTCGCAGACAGCGCAATTGAGTATCTGGATTCTATAAATAGCGAACAGAAGGCAATGTAAGCAGCCTCAGAGTCGAGGCGGCGGAGATTTGGTTACGGATCTCTTGCGGGAGTATCTTTCAACGATATCTTCGGGTAACTGACCGTTGAAAAGTTCCTTTGATAGGCCTTTTAGGTATCTCATGACAGCCCAGGTTCCTGCTTTTATTAAACATGCCATGAATATTTTCATTGGAGGCCCGTAGGTCTTATTTCTAATAATAATCGGTATAATATCGTTAATTATTCTAAGGTTATGCTCCCAACATTTCCAAAATAATGTAAACTGCGATTCGTTCAAGTTACCAAAATGCATTGAATTCCTTTCGGAAAAGTCTTGATAAAGTAGCGGCGCAACTAGCCCTCTCATATTCGTGTCCTTGAAATCCTGGATAAGATCAATAGTATACTGAGTTTCATCAGGCGTTTCATCAGGCCACCCTATGATCAGGGTCAATGCAGGAAACCAGTGATTCTCATTTAAGGTTTTACAACCCTGCCTTACAACTGCTCCCCATTCTTCGGGTTGGTAAGGTTTTGTTTTTATACCTAGGTGTTTCTTTACCATTCGCGGCGCTACAGTCTCAACACCTAGATTAGTTGCAAGCCACCTTCCACTTTTGTGCATTTCGTTTATTTCGGAGAGATGCTTGATAAGAATTGGCGAACATGCCACAGCGGATAGCGTCATATGTGTTGTGCCTATGAAGTTAGCACCTACAGACTTCAACCCTTTCCACAAATCCGTAATCGCGTCAGCATTGGGTATAAAGTCTTTGTTATCACATCCATAAAGTAACATCTCATCTGATTGAAGCCAAATTGAATCAAAACCGTATCTCAAGTTGATTCTAGCCTCAACCTGTAATCGTTCTAATGGAATGTCTTTCTTCGAACGCTTATTTACATCACAAAAGTCACACCCTCTTCCGCAACCACGCATTGCTTCGATTAATGAGTTTATAGTTGGACCGCGGATTGGAGGAATATTCTCGATGTTTCTAACATACGTGTGGAGCAATTCCGGAGCATCGCCTGCCTCCAAGTCATGGAACAGATCAAGTGCCAGCTCATCGGCTTCGCCGATAACTACTGTATCAATGCCGTGAATTTTCATTCTGTCAGGTTTTGCGAGCTCCCAAGCACCGTTGCCCCCGACCACTACCTTGAAACTGTATTTCTTTTTTAACTGGATAATGGAAGCACACATCTTCTTAAATTTCATAGCTACGTATGATAGCTTTTCAGGTGACATTGTAGTGGTGACAGGTGCCATGCCAAGGGGATCCATTACGTTGATTCCTATTACTTTTGTTTGTGGCCCGACACATTTGTCAAGCATATCTGGGTGTGCAAGGAAAACATCCTCCCGTTTATACTCCTTTAAAAGAGCTGATTCTATTCTTCTTAATCCGCACTGGGCAACCTTCACCTCTCCCGTGCTTTGATCCGTTTCAACGCTGGGACAAAACAACTTGTCAAATACAAATTCAGGGATGAGCTCATAAGGCCCACATGCAATAAAACCATACAAAAAATTTCCTCTGTAATTCGTCATGAGACTGCGATCTGCTGTTAAGACTAAGTGCTTGCCGGCTGCCATTTCTTTAGCTATCCTCCCTTATTTCGTCTAGTATTCAGTATAAATCTATTACTATAATTAACCTTTAATTATACTGTGTTGTATTTGAACTCGCTTCAATAGAGCCCTCTTCTATGTCCTTTGACCAATATTGATTTTAGTTGCCTATGGTCAAGCGTGTAGAGTGCATCTAAAAAGCTCGCCCACAAAAAACCGTCATGCTCAGCAGATAGTGTGACATCTTTAGTAGAAGTGGTCGCGAAGTAAAATCTTACCTCCTTTTCTGATTTCATGCCGTCCGCCCTAAAGTATGAATACCGAATTTTGCCAACATATGACTGAATATCCAAGGAGCTAATACCAGTTTCTTCAAATACCTCTCGTAGAAGAGTTTGGATTTCTGTTTCTCCTTTCTCCTTGTGTCCTTGAGGAAAGCCCCAGAAGCCCCTCCTATTCCTGAGCAGGAGAAACTCGGATGATTGCATATTTTCGGGTGAAGTTTGATACTTTATTACTGCTCCTATAGATTGCTCCAGGGCCACTCTCTACCATAGTTCAGAGAAGTTAGGAGAGTTATAATGTTGTTTCTTAGCGTTAAAACTATTAATAACCAAATAAAACTGTTCAATTGTTGCAGGGCCGGTCGTCTAGTCCGGTAGGATACGGCATTGGCATTGCTGAGGTCGTGGGTTCGAATCCCACTCGGTCCACTCGTATAGCACTAGTACACAAGTTATGAGCATAAGAATAGCTAAAAATTTAAGATGTAGACAACGAGCGGGACATTTTATGTATTACTGTATTTGCATTTCGGTCAAATAAGATACCCCTTAAAAATGCTCATCGTTCTTGGCACACAGTTTTGCCCTCTTCAATCACAATGTAAAACTACTGGGCAGTGACAATATATTTAGGTTCTATACTTTGCGCCGCAGCCAATAAATGTCAATAATGACTCCCCTAGACACAATTGGCCTGATGGTTTGACATTGGATGTATCCAATCAAAAAAGGTGTATCCATGATAATTGAATCGGACCAAACATTAACCAATGAAGCCAATCTGTTTTAATAGGATGTACAGTCTAATGCTCAGACATATCAAGAATGTACTGCAAAGTGTAGTGGGAGTCGATCATCGAATTTGATGTTCTTGGAGTTAGCGTCGTTACGTAATAAATCTTTAAAAAAACTAAAAGGAAACTGTACCCATTTAGTTGACTATATGTATATAACAAATGAACCGTAAACCCAAACATGATAAAATTCAGTATTCAAGCGGCTCACGAACAGATTAACCCTTTAGAATTACTAGACGATGTTATTGTTATGGAAAAAAATGGAATAGAGAGATGTTGGACCAGTGACCATTATATGCCATGGTGGCATACTGGCGCTTCGGGTGGAGCTGCTTGGCCGTGGATTGGTGCCGCTCTAGCCAAAACGAATAATATTGTTATTGGCACTGGCATCACGCCTCCCATACTTAGGTATAACCCTGCTATTGTTGCACAGGTTTTCGCAACGTTGGGTTTCATGTTCCCAGGCAGGGTCTTTCTAACCGTCGGGAGAGGGGAGGCACTAAACGAAGTACCCTCGGGCAACCCTTGGCCTTCCAGCCACGAGAGGTTTGAAAGATTAAAGGAAGCAATATACATAATCAAGACCCTGTGGAATGAAGATTGGATTAGTTTTAAAGGCAAATTCTATGAGTTGAAAGATTCTAATCTTTACACAAAACCCAAAGTACCAATTCCTCTATATATTGCTGGATCGGGCTCACAATCTGCTAGACTAGCGGGAGAGGAGGGAGATGGATTTGTCACAAATGAGCTTAGCGCAGACAAAATTAAAAACAAGCTATTCCCAGCTCTAAAGGATGGAGCTACTGCTGCAAGAAAAGATTACGATTCTTTGGAAAAAGTATTATTCATTCCAGGATCTTATGATGAAGATAAACAAAAAGCGCTAAGATCAATAACGTTTTGGAAAGGATCGATGATAAAGGCGTTCTTTGACGTCGATGTACACGATCCAAGAAAAATTGAGGAGAACGGGAGGGTCGTCGGTGATGATATAATGCGAAACATGTTGCTTGTAGTGTCAAGCGCAAAAGAAGCTATTGAGAAGCTTCGGATGTACGTCGACCTAGGATTTACAGAAATTGTTATAACAAATTCTAGTCCTGATCGACAAAAGCTCGTAAGGCTTCTTGCAAGAGAAGTCATACCTCATTTCAATTAATCGACATGATTTAAAATATGTGATTGAAGGTTACCAACCATATTTACTATTTACCTAAAGGACTCTGCTAATTTATCGATCTGATAGATTGTAGCAAGTGCTTAATTTTGATGCATCAGAGTAACAAGAAGTCTTCATCAGCTGGCGTTTATATATCTTCTAAAAAATATAGTTTATTATGTGTTCTTTATTGCATTGGTTTGTTGCTATGGGAAGTCAGACCGTTAACCTTTAGTAATTTAGTAAATATCAAGGATTCAACATCTGTTCACTTATAGTCATAAATTTAAAGAATATAGTGTTTGCAAATACAATTCATCTTAGACTTGTTAAAGTTTATACAAACGACGGTTAAGTACAAATTCCAAGAATAAATTGTCAGATAAAAGGGGAAAATTTTCGAAAATCTTAGTAGCTGTAGATGGCTCAGAACCATCAATGCTGGCGGCTAACTGTGCGATAGACGTGGCAAAGAAGCATAATGCTCAACTCATTGCTTTAACAGTTTCTCATATCCCACTGTCTTCATATGGTCTTGGATCCCGTCCAGACGCAATAAAACATAATAAAGAAAAAGTCATGCTTGAGGCCGAAGAATGGTTTCAGAAGTTAGAAGAGGCTGGAGCAAAAAATAATGTCTTGTTAAAAACAGAGCTTATTGATACTCAGATGTCTGTCGAAGGAACAATAGTAGAATATGCAGAAAGTCAAGGTATTGATCTCATAGTTATTGGAACTACCGGTAGGTCAGGTTTCAAAAAACTCCTCCTTGGAAGCGTAGCATCAGGTGTGGTCAATTATGCAACCTGTTCAGTTATGGTAGCAAAATAGAATTACTTTTTTACATCATATCAAAGCGATACTGTACAGCATAACCAGAATAATGCAAGACTAAAATACCGTATTCGAAAAATGGCCCGACGTCGTGGTTCTCTAAAATGTGTTTTTCATCATCGTAGCTATAAAATCTCAAACAAGGATTATTTTAGACAATAACAATTTACAATTTACGAAAGTGTTATCTAAGATATTCAAGACTGTCTTCATCAATCAAATGCCTTGGACTTTTCACTGCTGAAATGTTGCGATGATATATTTCCTATATTTAACTTTTTTTTGTGTAGCTCAATAACGAATCTCCCTGTTGCGCATTTTCTATCCTTTTAATTTCGTCAGATAATTTGAATAGATCTTTTTCAAATACAGAACGCAAGCCCCTATTGTAAATTGCTGCAGCAGGATGCACTGTTAAAAAGTATCTCTGGCTGTCCTTCTTCACAATCTTACCTCTGCTTGCAGTTATTGACTTTCCACCTAGAATTGACGAGTATGCCGTATTTCCCAATATACAGATGATTTTTGGGGAAATAAGCGAAATCTGTCTTTGAAGATAGGGTCGACATGTGATACGTTCATCTTCGTCAGGTATCCTATTGTTTGGTGGCCTACATTTTACTACGTTCGTTATGAAAACCATTGATCTGTCTATCCCTGCCTTTTCCATTGCCTGATCCAAAATCCTTCCTGCTGCTCCTACAAACGGTTTTCCCTTTAGGTCTTCATTCTTTCCTGGGGCTTCACCAATGAACATTATCTTTGCTGACACCTGTCCTTGGCCAGGCACCGCATTCTTTCTTGTCCTTGAAAGTTTGCAAAGCGGACAGCCAATAACTTCGCTAGCAATTCTTTCCAATGAGTCATTTTGAATCACGTTTCTTGTCACTTTATGGCCCTCAATAGTCACTACTGTTTTACATATCAAAAATAAATGTTAACCCATAGACAAACAGGGATAACCCTGAACGACATTCTCATAGAGTTCTTTATAGGACTTTTAAAGATGTCCTAGTTTGATCTATAAAGGTATACAAATAAGGAGAATGCCATTAATCAAATTTATGGATAATTTAAAATAGCACGGCACGGAATACTCGAGGCGCTCACTAACGATAATGCCATCTTATAATTTTACCACTTTTACCATAAGAAAATATACAATAAGTAAATCTCTTATTTCTTTTTACTCAGTAGCGCAGATTTCTCATTGTACTTTTATTTGCTCTCTTATTCTATAGCTAACTCTCCCTTCGAAATCTTCATTGTACACAGTTTTGCGTATGTCTTGGTACTCCATTTAGTTTTTGGAGTTTTTAAACTTTCTCTACTGAATAATATTATGGGAAGTATGTGAGCAATCATATGTCATACAATCGTTGCTGAGTATGCTGCTGTAATTTCTTTACAGCGTAGTTAATGTTATGATTTAATCGTCTTCGTCGTCATACACTTGCTTAACCAACTATTGAATGATATCGCTCGTTAATCATGTACCAGCTCTAGCTAGACCCATTTTTTTAACAATACCTTTCTCAAATCGATCCAAGACATCGGAAGGTTGGTTTTTTGTCTCCATTCTAAAATAGTATTCTTATTTGTGATAGAAACACTCACTACCTTAGTTTTGAACCCATTAACCTGTTTTCTATATTCTATGTAATATCCATCTCTCTTGAATAGCTTAAACCCTTCTCTTTTCATACGTTCTTCAAATACCTGAGGGTCGACGAAATTAATAACATTTAGTAAAGTATAATTTTTTTATGAGTAGGTCTCCATTACAAACAATGAAAATAGATGTTTACTGGTATTACTGAAGGTACTGGTTCAGTAAAATCAATATTCAAAACCAAAGCCAAAAATAACCAACGACGCGCTGACATCAAACTAACCATCTGGTTCGGCAAGCTCTGTAAAGGCCTTAAAGTTGGTAGTAGCGTCAGTATCGACGGAGCTTGCCTTACAATCACAGGACTGCGCAGGAACACAGCAGATTTTGAACTAGTGAAAGAAACCACTCGCCGCACGTGTTTAGGTTCACTGAAGGTGGGCGATAATGTGAATATTGAAAGAAGTTTACGGCTGGGAAGTAGGTTGGAGGGACATATGGTTCTTGGACATGTAGACACGACCGGAATAATAGAACATGTGAATAAATCAGCTACCCAAACGAAGATGTGGATAAGAATAAAGGATAAAGAGGTATTGCGTTCAATTGTAGCCAAGGGTTCAATAGCAGTAAGTGGAACCAGCTTGACAGTCGTAGACGTGACATCTACTGCTGTGTCTGTCGTTTTAATACCTTATACTCTAGCTATTACTACTTTGGGACAAAAATCAATAGGTGACGTGGTCAATATAGAATCAGATATAATTGGCAAGTACGTGTCAAGTAGGCTACCAAAAAATTGGTAATGACTCGAAGATTAGTAAACTATATAGTTAATACTTGATTGAAAATATTTGTTTGTCTTCAATTCAAGAAGCAATTGCAGCGATGCGAAGCGGCAAATTCGTTCTAGTACATGACGACAAAGCAAGAGAGAACGAAATAGATATGGTAATTCCCGCTGAACACGTTACACCGCGTCATATTGCTGACATGAGGAACAATGCTGGGGGACTTATATGTCTGGCTATTCCAAACGAGGTAGCCACAAAGTTGGGTCTTGTCTATATGCATGATATACTAGTTGGTCTCTCAAAAGTTAACCAGGTTTTCTCAAAATTAAGCTTTGGCAAGTCGCCTTATGGAGATAAACCATCTTTTTCAATTGCTGTTAACCATCGTGATACATATACGGGTATCACAGACGCCGACAGAGCACTGACAATATTTGCAATGGCAAAGATATGTAAGAACATTGATTACGGCGGAGTGGAAGAATTTGGGAGGAATTTTAGGGCACCAGGTCACGTGCCTATCCTAATTGCCTCCAAGGGACTGATTCAGGAGAGAGCAGGACACACTGAACTTTGTCTGTATTTGGCCCGTCTAGCCGATCTTACTCCAGCTGTAGTAATATGCGAAATGTTGGATTCTATTACTTATAAGGCGTTGTCAGCAGAGAAGGCAAAGAGTTACGCCATCAAGGCTGGTCTTCCGTTTGTGGAATCAAGTCAGCTTAAAAAAACTCCAGTTAGGCAAGCTTGATGTTCACAATTGAATAAAAAAATAAGAATTGCTATAGTAGTCTCAGAGTTTAACAGAAAGATCACCTTCGAAATGCTTCAAAAGGCTAGGGCTCATGCACAGAAAGTCAATGTAGATGTTAGGTATGTCTGTTACGTACCAGGTTCATTCGATATGCCATTGATAATAGAGCAGCTCCTGAAAAAGAAGGATGTAGACGCCGCGGTAGCATTAGGCGCAGTGATCAAAGGTGAGACTGGTCATGACGATATCGTCGCAGAAAATGCTGCTAGGCTTATAGCAGACCTTTCAATAAAGCACGGGAAGCCGGTAGCGCTAGGAATTACTGGCCCCAATATGACTTTTGAGCAGGCAGAAGCGAGAGCCAAAGTTGTCCCCTTACGTGCAGTAAATGCAGCCCTCTCTATGGCCATAAGAATTGAAAAATTGAGAAACGCAAAGCCTAGTTCCAGAGAAAAAGTGACAATCATAGATTGACAATACAGATCACAATAATTAGGATCGAAGGATATGGGCCATGGACACTCGGGCTTGGCAGTGATAGAGAAGGCGCCCTGCAAATGCTCCAAGCAAAAATCTATTATGATCTACAACGGTTATTTTCGGAGGTCGATTGCCTAGTATATGCAAATAGATTTGACGAGTACTTTGCCATAAGCAACGGTCTTTCTATACAAAAGCATTTAACGATCCAACAGCAACTTGAAAGGCTCTATGGTCCGCTAAGCCTGTCAATGTCTATCGGAAGTGGAAGAACACCTTTCGAAGCCAATATAACTGCTTACAAGGCAAGAAAGGAATGTGCAGTTGTGGACAAAAGAAGCAAGATTTTTGGTAAAATGAGCCTTCATACATCGTCTTGCAAGAGAAGACCAAATAGTAATAATAACTTCGTTCAAATAATGCACATAGATGTAAACGATTCTGCAGATCTTTCCTCGAGATTGTCGCCGTACGAGGTTACAACACTAATTTCAAAGATATATCTCGGACTTTCACGGCGGTTTCTTAAGAAAGGGGCAATGACATTTTTTATAGGTGGAGATAATTTTATGGTTATTTCAAATGATACTAGCAAGGAGACCGCAAAAAAAATTATCGAAATAGTAACTAAAGATAGCGGTGTCAAACTAAACTGTGGAATGGGTACTGCGAGGACGGGAAGAAAGGCCGCGGAAGCCGCGACTAGAGCCCTTGACACTATCAGAGCTCTGAGAAAGGTGGAAAAGAGCCGGACCTTTTACGAGATAGAACGTCTTTGATAATAGAGAATGCAAGCATCCTCCTTGGAAGGGAATTGACTTTTGTCAGCCAAGGATTTATAGAAATTGGTAACGATGGTATGATAAAGAAGGCTAATGCTGGAAGTCATTCGACTTTTAGTGATATCATAAACAATAAAGAATCTGATGTTAATAATAATAAAATTGACGCACATGGCTTTCTTATAATTCCGGGTTTTATTAATGCACACACACACATAGGAGATTCGATTGGAAAAGATATCGCAGTTGATTCAGGGCTAGACACAAGGGTTCATCCTGTTTTGGGAATAAAACAATCAATTTTGAAAAATACTGCGCCTGACTACCTCAAATCATTTATGAGAAGTTCTGCGATATCCATGATGAAAAAAGGGATAACGGCATTTGCAGATTTCAGAGAAGGAGGCAAATACGGTGTAGAGTTATTGAGAGATGCAATCTCTGATCTGCCCATTAAATGTATTATCCTTGGCAGAGTTGAATCATACTTCGACCCTGTAAAAAGAAAAGCAAAGAATCCACAGAATATGAGACCAAATATCAAACAAAAAGCAGAAAACCTAAGCAAAATAAGAGCTCTCACAGCAGAGCAATTACAATACGCATGTCAAGTTCTAATGGCCTCAGACGGACTTGGCCTCAGTGGTGCAAATGAAAATACCGATGAATCACTTAAACAGTATCGTGATATACTGGAAAAAAAAGAAAAAAAAACTAGTAAGATCATCAAAAAACCCTTACTGTCGATTCATGCTGCAGAGTCAAAGCATACAACCAAGTTTTCGAAATCAAAGACTGGTAAGACTGAGGTAGAAAGAATAATGCAATATTTGAAACCCGATTTCATTGTTCACATGACAAATGCTACCGACGAGGACTTTTCCTTACTAGTTAGGAACAGGTGCGGAATAGTGATCTGCCCCAGGGCAAATGGAGTGCTTGGAGGAGGTATACCCAGAGTTGCAAATATGCTAAAGAGCGGCTGTACTATTGCCATTGGAACAGATAATGTCATGCTAAATTCGCCTGATATTCTTAGAGAAATGGACTATATTTGGAAAGTATCTAGAGCAACAGAAGATCAATTAATAAGCGCCAAAAACATACTAAAGTTGGCAACGGT
>Ga0173481_10000267_pt1 | contig 10451 bp, 13 predicted proteins | sample NitcycUS073202C2_FD_136667 | JGI IMG/M metagenome (GOLD analysis project Ga0173481, IMG submission 136667) | Soil microbial communities from Arlington Agricultural Research Station in Wisconsin, USA - Nitrogen cycling UWRJ-S073-202C-2 (version... ... | reverse complement strand
TTTTTTGGTAACATCCCTCTTATTCAGCAGACAAATCTGTGCAGATAACCACGGTCCATGAGACGTAACTGCCTCCCACTTTCACTTAAAATTATGACCTTACCATTTCCTTTCTCGACTCTTCCAATAACATACAATTTCAATTTTAATTTTCTAGTCAATGACCTTACCCTTTCTAGGTTTACTTTTGAGATCGTTGCTATTATCTCATATTCTTCTCCACCATAAAATATTAAATCTCTAGTGGCTAGCCCGTTATCAATGGCGAACTGTTGAATGCCTTTGGCTGATGGGGCATTTTCTATTATCAAGTTGACCTCGCTTTGCCTTGCTAATTCATACAAAGAGGCAGCAAGCCCATCACTTGAGTCAATGGATGATGAAAAAAATTTTGCCATAGATGTGCCGAATCTTTGTGCTGGTTCTGGTTTCATTACTGACTGTATAGCAATTCTTCTAAAGTGCCATTTTGCGATAGCATTATTTATTAGAATCTTCAGACCACAAGACGAAAAACCAAATACTCCTGAAGATACGACGACATCGCCTGGTTTTGCACCATTTCTATTTGGAACGTGCGTATCGCGAGGCAAAGCTCCAACTAGATTACAATTGATTACAATCTCATCGGACTTGTTGGTATCTCCTCCTACAATTTTGACTCCGAACTCTTTTGATGCCATTTGAAATCCGTTTACTAGCTCTACAATTTGACCTTTCGAATATCTGCTTGGAATCCCTATAGAAATAAGGCACAGGTACGGTGGATTGATACCTTTTGCAGACATATCACTAACGCATGATACAACACTTTTTCTCGCAATTTGCCATGGTCGCATACGAGGAGGTACGTCAGTACTTTCAACAAGCATATCAGACTTGAGAACAATGAGGACAGAGCTACGATTCTTAAACTGCTTGATTATCTTTTCAAGAGGTAAAATTACTACGTCGTCATTTTGATTCTTAATCATTTCATTAATTCGTAGCCTAGATGAAAAGAGTCCAATGATTTCCTTTTCATTTAACCTGGTCATACACAGTTTGAATCCTTTCGCTTGTCCTCTTAAATAATAGCTTAGCTCTTTGTGTCTTTGACTCAACTGAAATTCTTATAGCATCTTCAGTATTAGATGGTCTTACAAGAATCCAAGAATCATCATCGAGTATTGCTTTAACTCCGTCTACGATCAAAATTTCAGATGCTTCTGCCTTCAGAACATCCCTTAATTTATTGATGACTTTGATATGAAGACTGGAGTCAACAAATACCACGGATCTTAACTGAAGGTACTGCGAGGAGAAATTCAGACATTCGTCAATTAGCTTCTTCTCTGAAGAGGAGATAATAGAGCTTGCTAAAAAACCGTCTCTGCACATATTGAATTTTGGCATAATGAAGCCAGCGCTGCTTCCCTCGCCTCCCGCATCGGCTTCGGTATCGAGCATCTTTTTAACAACGTTTGCTTCCCCAACCTTTGAGTAATATAAGCTGCAACCGTTTTGATGTATGTATTTCTCGATAGATAGACTAGTGTCTATGCTTGATACAAATTTTTTCATTCCCATACTAATTGCATTGGCAACGCAGAGCAAAAGTGTCGAATCGGCACTCAACTTTTCTCCTTGACTGTTGATTACTACAAGCCTGTCTCCGTCCAAGTCAAATGCAAATCCAAAGTCCAGATTATTTGATGATACCAATATACGTAATTCGCTCAAGCCATCAATAGTCGGATCAGGATTTCTTGAGGAAAGACCGCTAATATCATTGACAGAGTAAAAAGTATGGCCAAGCTGCTTAAAAAGTTCGTTACAATAGCCACAAGCGGCCCCTCCGCCCGGGTCTAGACCTACTCGAGCTTTACTTTTAACTTGCTTTTTTGATGTCAGATGTGCGACTTGATCCACATAGTCCGAGGAAATATCGAAATATTTCCCAAATTTCGCGGGCTTTAGCACCGACTTTTCATTAAATATAAAATTCACTTCATCCTCAAAAACTCCTCGACCATTTATTATGAACTTTATCCCATTCCACTGAAGAGGGTTGTGCGAGGCAGTTATAACAACACCTGCTGCATACTTTCGTGATTCTCGAAAAACGACCGGAGTAGGGGCTACACCTAGATTGTAGACATGTATTCCCTGTTCCATAAGATTTGCGGCAACAAATTGACTAATAAGCCTGCTCGACGGCCTCGTATCTGAGGCTAGCACACAACCGCCCTCAGGTTTTATTAATGAAGATGCAAATAACCTTGTGAATTTACTTATATTATGCAATGTAAGATCGCCGCCGTAGATGCCTCTAACCCCAGATACTGATATTTTCACGATAAATTAGTATATCTCACTGGAATATTTATTCTGCACTTTTTGCGAAGTGAAATTGTATTTATGTAATTTTCAAATGGTTATCAATCGCACCACGGAGGAAGATTGTGAAGATCATGTACAATATGTACAAGTGCATCATTGGCAAAGGTCCCTTGTTTCATCAAAGCTAAAAGCATATCAAAAGCTAAAGAAAAAGCAAGAAATGTCAGGCAGTAGTATATTGGATTCTAGTCAGCTATTTTATTCAATCATGCTCACCAAATAACCAAGTAGACCATCGTATTAATCTCTGTAATAGTTGCAAAATCTATACTCGATCGCAGTATAACCACTAGAATGTTCAAAATTAGCCTCAGCGGAGTTGTCAGTGCTGATATATTAAGAATTAAATAGTCGAGCCTGAAACGTGCCTATGTTGTTTGCCCTGGTAGCTCAGCCTGGAAGAGCGAAGGTTTCGTAAACCTTAGATCATGGGTTCAAATCCCATCTAGGGCTTGAAACCCACAAATAGACTGAGAATATGTTGATATAAAGTTCCTAGTATCATTCTTCTAACCATCTAATAATTCGCTTTCCTCTAAATCACTTCTCTTCTTTAAAAGGAATAGTATTAGTGCCGCGGCAACCACAAAAACAATAATGTTAGCTATTATGATAGAGATATCTATCCTCTGAAAAAATACATACAGTTTTAGTATCGCATAGAGGACGCAAGAGATCAGTATAATTAGACAACCAGTTATTGCATAGTTAATAGTTTTCTTTCTCACAACAAGAAATACCAATCACGTTGACTTAACAGTTTTCGTTATCAGGTCAAGCCACTCAATCGTTAAAGGAATTTCGTGTACATACAGGGCCCAAGAAAGATTGAAACCTAATATTTATCGTTTAGCTGGATCACTGGTACTAGTGAGTATCTATGTGGTTTTTTTTACATAGCTTTTCAAAACAGATCTCAAGGTTACTTTCCTGCTTTACTTCAGACATTTTTATGCACTCTTGTATAAGCATAGAAAAATCGGGCGGTCTACATAGGCCTCGAAAGTAAAAATATGTTTTCAAATAGAATACATTATTCCACCGGACACTATTGGTACAAATTCAACATTGGCTAACTCCTTGATGCTGGCTATAATGGCGTTGAACCATAAGCTATCAATTCCTTGACTCCATATCGTTACCTTTTTATATAATCTTTGAACTCCGCCATGGAAAAATCCCTTGCAGTCTTCTACCGTTATATTGTAATACTTTTGACTTATCTCTTCGATTATGCTTTCTGCCTCATCGGGCAGATACAGAATCGTCAATGTCGGGAACGGGATGGCATTGTTCGAAGCCGTTGACGAAGTGTCCTCAGCCATTCTATTTGCCTCTCACGCTTGTATTATTAACTAAGAGCAATATCTGGATTTCTGGCGATCGTTATGACATGATTAGATAAATACTAGGGTTTACATTAAGGTGAATTGGCAACGAGACTATTTCTATAAAAATCTTAGCGGGTGCAAAATTCGAATATAAGTTTAAGAAGAACTTGCCTTTAAGTATTCTGAAAGTAATGGCTACACAAGCATATTGTGTAAAATGTAAGGCAAAAAGAGAAATGAACAATGAAAAACCTGTAACTATGAAGAATGGCAGAACTGCAGTATCTGGTGTCTGCAGCACATGTGGAACAAAAATGTTCAAGATTGGCGGCGGAGCAGCATCATCACCAAGCCGCAAGCCAAAGCTGGCAGTAAAGCACGCATCGAAGAAGAAGCAAAGCAAAACAGTAAAACAAAAGAAAAGATAATAATCATGGTAGCTGATATCCTTACTTACTGGAAACAGCTACGTGAATTTTTATTTATTAATCTGCCATGTATCTGTATCTGTCTCTCTCTACTCAACTGCCGATTAGGTCATATAATTGAAAATTGAGTTCCGTTCTATCTGTAAACCTCTACGGTCTTCCTGTTATTATTAATCCTGAGACTACTTCATTCCATATTTTCGTAATCTGGGATTTTAGAACAGTTAGATATGTGGTTATGAGCCTTACACACAACTCATTTTAGAAAGCAAAATATTGCAAAGGATCAGTAATCTTCTTCAAATTCTTCTCCTCCCTCTTCTTCCTCTATATCCTCGAAGTCTTCTTCAAATTCTTCTCTCTCTTCGGCGCTCTTATAGGGAAGATCAGCCTCGCCTGGTGCTCCACATACAGGGCATTTAAACTCAATAGTTTGGCCCTCCAGGTCTAATAGGAACTCCTTTGAAAATATTTCATCGCATTTGGAGCACACTAGAGTAGTTTGGATATTGTCCTGGCTAAACTTATGGGACTGTACTCTGAATATTGTACCCGCCATTCTTCCTACCTATTGGAAGTTTTCTTTTTTATAAGCCTTATCTTCTTGAGAGGACTGACACCTCCTAGCAACTCGAAGTACATAATTACATACTAGCTAGGATCTCTTTCAGAGCCCCTTTAATTGCTGGGCCGCATTAACGATGTCTATGTGATGGTGTAGTGTATTAAGTTATAATTTTACTGCATGGCAACAAATACTTTAAATCTCCAGATTTTGCTCCTAGTTGGTTTAATCTTTTACATGGAACGTTTCTACACCGAATGTTTTTAGATAGAATGTAGTTCAGGCTTGGAAGTGTAAATAAGGGAAAGGAGATTTTCTCGGACTTCTTTCTCCTGCAGTACTCCACGGTGGGCCATTGTCATTATTAAGCTTCCATTTCTAACTCCCCGCATCTTCATACACAAATGTTCTCCTTCTGCTACAATAAGAACTCCCTTTACGCCCATTTTCATTATTTCATTTGCTATTTCTTTTGTGAGTCTTTCTTGGATTTGTAGCCTTCTTGAGTATTTCTCTACCAGACGCGCTAACTTTGATAGGCCGAAGACTTTACCGCTAGGAATATAGGCTATCGTTATTTTTCCAAAGAAAGGCAGCATATGATGTTCACACATGCTGTAAAACTGGATATCCTTGGCAATTATTGCATCACTTTCTTCGCTGAAGGATATATCAAGCTCAGAGTTCATTCTATAGCCGTTGAAGAGTTCCTCATACATCTCTGCTATACGTCTGGGCGTATCAATAAGGCCTTCTCTATTCGGATTCTCTCCAATCTCAGTTAAAAGCTGCCTTACAATCTTTTCTATCTTTTTCTTGTTTAACCTAGAAGTATTCGTTTTTTTCTTCTTATTGTCAAATTCTGGATTCTGCATTTTTTCGTTTTATCTTACTCCTATGAACTTATGTAACTGGGGTATTATCCTTACGTTATCATATATAGGAAAAGTTGCATCATAAAAGTTCAAAAGTCTTTCCACTGATGGCTCGTCTATCGCATAACTAGGCTGTATTATAAACCCTGCTAGGTCCCTACTTTTAACATGCGTAAATATATTCTCTAACAGTTTCGTGAATTCTTCTATTGAAGAGGATGCGGTTACTACAACTTTTATGTATGTGATCTTACTATATTCAATGGATAAATTGAGACACTGTGTTTCATTCGATACTAGCCTATCATAATGCTTCGCATCAACAGCTTTGGAATCGCTCATTTTGAACTCGATTTTACAAATGTCCATAAATGGGAGAACTTCCTCAAACCTGCTTGAGTCAAAACATGAAGACTCTATATAAGTTCTTAACCCTTTGTCTTTAACGAATTTAGCAAGATAAGCAACTGCTTCGTATTGTAACAGAGGTTCTCCACCCGTAAAGTTCACTTTGTAGGTATTGGGTTGTAGTCCATTCGAAATCATATTCTTTACATGTTCTAGTGTATAACCATTACCACTATTCATAGGCAAAGCATAGCTAGTGTCACACCAGATGCACCCGAGGTGACAACCTGCCATTCTAACAAACATTGTTTTTGTACCAAACAGTATACCCTCTCCTTCAATACTAGTAAATATTTCACTTAGTTGTACTCTGTCTGCCGTTGTTTGCATAACGAGTTTTATCCTTTATACCTGCCTTGTTAATTGCTATCTTCCTATTTATACACGATTCGCATATTCCACAATGTAGAATATCCCCATTGATTCCCATGATGCCATTAGAATAGCAGCTCCATGTTTTGAAAATTTCGTCTCCCAAAATTCTGTGGCCTATCTTCAACAGATTTGTTTTATTCATGCCATCTAATACAGGTGACCATATGCTAATTTTTTCCCTTAACCCGAATCTTATACCGTCTACTTCCGCTAAGTTCAGTGTGTCCGTTATAGATTTTATGAACTTCGGGCGGCAGTCAGGGTAATTAATATCGTCTGCGTGTGCACCATATGCGATTATCTTGGCGTGTATACTCATCGCCCACGCAGCCGCAATGGTAATGAAAATTGCGTTTCTGACCGGCACTACGATACTATAATCAAAATTTTCAGCCAAATGCAGTCTCGCGCTCGTTAACGAATTTGTGTTCCCGTAGAGCTGCTTCATAAATCCAATGTCTATTACTTGATGTTCTTGTACATCCAAAATTTTCGCAAACTGCTTAGCCTGTCTAACCTCGTATCTCATAGCTCGTTGCCCATAAATAAAAGTGACCATGTAGATCTCATATTTTTTTTCTTCTGACATATATGCAGCGGTGCAAATCGAATCTAGACCGCCGCTAACTATGCAAACCGCTCTTCCTTTTTCTGACAAGACATCTTCTGCATAAAAAGAATATCTGTCGCATATATTTTTTGATTTGAATATATTAGATTTTTCTAAAGAAACTGTAAAATCGCCTGTACAATTTGCCGCATATCGATCAATGCATATTCAAGCAGATCCAAGTAAGGTATATGTATCATTATCTTTTGCATATATTTTTCCATCTGTTAACTTAATAACTAAATGACAAAACTGTTTGTTTGAAGTTGTCAAAATCCAGATTTCCAGATTTTGCCACAATTAATAAATCTTGGGCTTCTAGTCTTGCATTCCATCTATATATAATAATCAATCCTTGTCATACCATTGGACTTTTTAGAAGTTGCATTTACTGTTAGAGCATTTGTGACGCTTAGCTAAATATTACGGATAACTACTGCCACAAAAGCTAAATAATTCTCTAATACCATATGGACTTGCCATGATTGGACTGGCAAGTCAGCGACTATGTTTATCAAATCTCCCTTCAAGACTTGTCAAATTTTAGCCTTTGGAAAGGTAAGAACATATTATGGAGATGAAAACTTGTCATAATTGGATGAATATTTGAGGTTAAACGATACAAGACATGCATTTGGACTTCTTTTCTTAGCTGTCTCAATAGCAGTTGGTTTCGGATCAATCCTAACAGAAGTTGTGGTTATCAAGAGACTACCTAACCTCTACTATCCAGTAATTTGGATTACAAGCTTCGCTTTTGCTTTTGGCATAATTTTTGGTAAATTTCGAAAATCGATCTCCTTTATCCGTAATAGAATGAAAAATAGTACAAAGTGGCCTGCCAATGCCAAGGCAGTAAATGGATTATGCTGGGCTGGTCCTTTTATTGCTATACCCATATTCGTACATTTTTATCAATTTTTAATACTCCTCGGCATTGGATTAGGTAATGTCTCTACGTATTTGCTAATGAGAAAATATAACAAACTGGATAACCGTGAGCAAATGGTAGTCGGCTTGATTTCTTTATTCGCTATACCTGTCGCAATAGGAATTGATTCAGTTCTATTTGCAGCACGACAAGATATTGCGCTGATGACGTCAAGAATTCTAATATCGGTTGCTTACGGTGTCGGCGGTATCTATGCCATAACCTCCAAGTGACTGAGTTCAGCTAAACTCGAAGCAAAATAGCATATAGATGAACAATCGAAAAACTCGTTTGGTCAGTTATTTTCGAGCGGACATTCTCATTTTTCTTCCTGCTTGGTGCCACAGTTTCTGCAAAATTTTGAGTCCGTCTTAAGTTGAGAGCCACACTGAAAACAAAATTTACTTTCTGAGTGCCTTATAACACTAGAAGATAAATCCTTTCTTGTTGGAGCATCGTTAGCAGTACGACCAACGTATTCTTTACTACTATACATGTCTGTTACTGCTCCAGAAGGCCTGAACGTATCATCAGTGTCTGGCATCAAGTCAGATAATTTACTAGCTCTTGACTGTGAATCTTTGTCCTCTAAGTATAGCATCAACCTCGGAATATTTTCCTTAGTCATGGGATTAGGCACTGGTTCACCTAGCCATAAGACAAATTTCTTTAACGTCATTTCAGGAGTAGAAAAAGTAAGAGAGTGCGTAGACATATACTCCTCGGTAGCAGCCCTACCATTGAAAGCTTTCATCAGAGTGATTATATACTGCATTCCGGATTTAAGGTTTAATTACTGTGAATTACCGCACCTACTGCAGAATTTTGCTTGCTTTGGAATTGCCTTACCGCAAACGGTACAGTCTTTCGTAGTCTTTTTTTGCACATTTTCACTGCTGTTTACAGATCCTTGTCCATCGTGTGTCTGTAATGCCTTAAATGTGGGCTGTTGTGGCTTAGGTAGACTAAATTGGTCAGCTCTTGGCATTTGACTTTCTGCCGTAGATCTGCTAATTCCTATACCACCCTGTGATGGTGCGGCAGCAGAAGGAGAACTAAGTCGCTCCGTCTGATTATTGGTTGATGCTTTCTTCTCTACCATGGATCTGATTTCGAATATTGTCTGCACCGTAATGAAATTCATTGCAGATGACGCAATTAAGTAATCCCCTATTGAAGCAAAGAACTCTCTTTCATTAATCTTTCCCTGTTTGTAGAGCTGATTTGAATCGATAAATGATTCATACTGATCTTGAATTTCATTAATTGTCTGCTTTAGTTTCTCAGTCAATGTGCTGAGCGTATCGACGCGAGAGGACATCCTCGATACTGTTATTTGTGAATGCATTTAATAAAACTTAAGCTATTGCATAACTAGGCGCGGAGCCACGAGAAATCAACATAGTACTATGTCCATTACTCTTGTATAAGATCAGTAACAAATTACATAACATTGTAATTATACAGTCAAAAACTAGCGAGCACATCATGTTCTCTTGCTGAACGAAATGTGAATGACTAAAAAAGATTGGAGCCCACTGTTATTATTTCAAATAACGTATTAATATCGATACGCTCAAGTTGACGTGCAGTTAGTTAGGGAGGGGTAGTCTAGATTGGTTAGGATACCTGCCTTACACGCAGGTGGTCATGGGTTCGAATCCCATTCCCTCCATTCTAGTCATGGCTGTATACAGTAGAGATATTACAGGAGAAAAAGGAAGCAGTCTATAAAGGTAAAATGTATGGTAATTGGTTTGAGACCGACGTAAGAGGAATTTGGTATTGGAAGGACCTGTTAAATCAGGCTAATATTGATCCTAATTCGTTAAAGACATGGGACGGATATATTGCATCTGCAAAGAAGCTTAACTCTGTGTTAAGGCCTCAAGGGATAGAAGGAGTTCATCTTACTGGAGCTAGTCATTCTCCGGACATATGGTATCCCTATCTTTGGATGCTTGGAGGAGATATAATTAAGCAAAAGAGTGGGCATCTAACAAAAGGAACGTATTGGTTTCCAGCTTATAATAGTTCAGCAGGAGTTAAAGCTATGGAATTTATCAAAGCTCAGATTGATGCGGGTATAAAACCACAGAAAAAACATTTCTTTGTGATGAATTTACGAAAAGGAAATTTGCTGTGATGATAGAAGGATCTTGGATGCCAAATACATGGTCCAACCTAACAAAGCAGCAGACAGACAACATAGGATTCATTCCAATGTTCCCTGTGCCTGATAATAAAACCAAGACCTCTACGTTGATGGGCGGATGGGAATTTAGTATTCCAGTCACTTCTTTGCATATGAATATTGCATGGGAGATAATTGAAGTTATGCTGGAACCAGAAATATTATCTCCTTGGCTGGCCAAACAAGGATTTCTTCCAACACAGACAACACCAGGCCAAGATACAAATTCCTATGCCGATCACCTTAGAAAATCTATTCCATTTTATGATGATATGATTTCAATGATTCCTACAGGAAAAGGTAGACCTAATATTCCGGAATATCAAGCTGTTGCTGAACACATAAGACAAGC
>Ga0173481_10000265_pt1 | contig 10503 bp, 9 predicted proteins | sample NitcycUS073202C2_FD_136667 | JGI IMG/M metagenome (GOLD analysis project Ga0173481, IMG submission 136667) | Soil microbial communities from Arlington Agricultural Research Station in Wisconsin, USA - Nitrogen cycling UWRJ-S073-202C-2 (version... ... | reverse complement strand
GTAGGCGACGCCTTCTTTTTCGAGCAGGCCGGCCAGCGTCTTTGCAAAGGCGGCCTGATCATCGGCCGACAGGCGCGTGATTGCCGCATCAACGACTTTAAGGCAGACCGACGTGTTCGAGCGGAAGGCTGCATCTTTTGCAAGGTGCTCGATCCAGGACGTCGTCGCGACCCAATCGGCCAGGACCTTTGCGTTGGCGTCGGATCGAGCGATGGTCGCGGACAGGCCTCCGACCGATTTCGCCCACTGCAGGGTGTCCAGGTAGTCCTCGACGCACAGCATCGAGGGCGTGTTGATGGTCTCGCCGGCGAAGACCCCCTCGTTCAGCTTGCCGCTTTTGGCGAGGCGGAAGATTTTCGGCAAGGGCCAAGCCGGTTTGTACGTCTCGAGTCGCTCGACCGCGCGCGGCGACAAGATGAGCATGCCGTGCGCGCCCTCTCCGCCGAGCGCCTTTTGCCAGGAGAACGTTGCGACATCGAGTTTCGGCCAATCGAGACGCTGCGCGAATGCAGCAGACGTCGCGTCACAAATCGTGAGGCCTTTGCGGTTGCCGGCAATCCAGTCACCGTTCGGCACGCGCACGCCGGAGGTCGTGCCGTTCCAGGTGAAGACGACGTCGGTTGCGAAATCGATTTTGCCAAGATCGGGCAGTTCGCCGTAAGGCGCCCTGACGACAGTGACGTCCTTTAGCTTGAGCTGCTTCTCGACGTCGGTGATCCAGCCTTCGCCGAACGATTCCCAGGCAAGCATCGTCACCGGCCGCGCGCCCAAGAGCGACCACAACGCCAACTCGACGGCGCCGGTGTCGGACGCGGGCACGATGCCAATTCGGTAGTCGGCCGGCACTTCGAGCAATTCGCGCGTCAGATCGATGGCGCGTTTGAGCTTTGCCTTACCGATCTTGGACCGGTGCGAGCGCCCTAGAACCGCGTCGGTGAGATTTTGGAGGCTCCAGCCTGGGCGCTTGGCGCATGGGCCGGACGAGAAGTGCGGGATTGTCGGCCGCACGCCGGGCTTGGTCGCCGTCATTTATCTATCCTTCCAGATAGGCGCCCCTCGGTGGGGAGGGGTGTCCCACTGGCGGAGATAGGCGACTTGCCCGCCGCGGTCAACTCACGTCGTTTTTGGCCGAGTTCGAGCCCGAACCTGCGGGGTTTGGCCCCTAGAAGCGCGCGCCGGCGCCGATTTTTCCGGTATTGATGTTGGAACGGCTTCCGTTCACCGGTGCGAACGCAACGTATTCCCATTCGGCGCGCAAAAACATCCCGGGCGTGACAGCCCAGTCTATGCCAAGGCCGGCCGCTACGCCGCCGACAATAGCGTTGTCTTTGCCGCTGCTGGCCGATTGGTCGAGAACGTACGGTGCGCCTGGCGCAGGTGGAATCGGCGCGCCCTCCGCGTGCACTGTGACGGTCGTTCCGTACCTGAAGCGGCCGGCCGCGATTCCGACGACCGCATACGGCAGGAAATTACCCCAGGCATAGCCGGCGCGCGCGCGAAACGTTGCGTAGTCAACCAGCTTAAATGTTGACCGGGCATCGATGGTGACGGCGTTGAGGAAATTGTCCGACGTCACGAACTGCCGTGAGATTGAATCGGAGGCTTCGGTCGCACGGTTTGCGTATTTGTAACCGAGATCGACTCCGACCACGAGCTGATCCCATTGCATGTTATAACCAATATAGCCACCGAATACCGGACCGTTCGTCGTATTCGCCGGCAGAGTTGCCCACGTCGACGGCGAGAATTCGGCTTCCTGTATCGTGTTGCGCAGGATAAAGGCGACGAGCGGGCTGGTGCTGTTGCTAAAATCATTTCTCATAGTTGACCAACCGGCTTCGACGCCGAATTGCCATCCGTCCCAGCGGGCATATGTCGGAGGCGCCAGCGAGCCGCGCAACGGCCAGTCCGCTGCTCCCGCACGCTCGGTCAGCAATATCGCGAGTACTGCGCACAGGGCACAAACTCGAATACGCGCGACAATCATCATCGTCCCTCACAACTGACGCAGCCGCCCCGGCTACCGTTGAAAAGTACGATGGCACCAAATCGTTAATTGCCGCTTAACCTTAATTCTTAACCACGATCGTTCACACACGGCTTCGCTCCCTGAGCCGAATGCTGCAAACAGGTGAAATTCGCTGTTAGGAAATTGTTTACGTCGGACGTTCGTCAACGATTGTGGCGATCAGGCCGCGGCCTGACTCAGCGCTTCGACGACATCGTCAACCACTGATTCGACCAACGTCCTGTCGTCACCCTCGCCCATGACGCGGATGACAGGTTCGGTGCCTGATGGCCGCACGATCAGTCGGCCGCCGCCACCCAGCTTGCGTTCCGCGCTCGCGATCGCCGAACGCACCTTCGCATTTTCGAGTGGCTTGCCGGTCTGGTACCGCACATTCTTCAGCACCTGCGGCAACGGCTCGAAACGGTGGCACACCTCCGACACCGGCTTGTCGCCCCGCTTGATCACGGAGAGCACCTGCAGGGCGGCGATGAATCCATCACCCGTCGTCGTGTAGTCGGAGAGAATAATGTGTCCGGATGGCTCGCCACCAATGTTGAAGCCGTTCGCCCGCATGTGTTCGAGCACGTATCGGTCGCCGACCGGCGTGCGTACGAGCTCGATACCAAGACCGCCGAGATACCGCTCCAGGCCGAGATTGGACATCACGGTCGCGACGACGCCCGGACGCTGCAGCCGGTTGTCTTGCTTCCAGCTTTCCGCGATGACCGCGAGCAGCTGGTCGCCGTCAACCACGTGTCCGCGCTCGTCGACGATCAAGACACGATCCGCGTCACCATCGAGCGCAATGCCGATATCGGCGCGCATCTCGCGGACCTTTGCGCAAAGCGCGCGCAGGTCGGTCGACCCGCAATCTTTGTTGATGTTGAAGCCGTCCGGATCGACGCCGATCGGGATGACGTCCGCACCCATTTCCCACAGTGCCCCAGGAGCAACGCGATAGGCGGCGCCGTTGGCACAGTCGATGACCACACGCAGGCCTTCGAACGACACGGCCTTGGGCAAGGTCAGCTTGGCGAACTCGATGTAGCGATCCTGCACGCCGTCGATGCGACGGGCACGGCCGAGGTCAGCGCTCTTGGCGAGCTGCTTGCCGAGGTCGGACTCAATCAGGTGCTCGATCTTCTCTTCTGTCTCATCGCTCAGCTTGTAGCCGTCCGGCCCGAACAGCTTGATCCCGTTGTCGTCATAGGGGTTGTGCGAGGCTGAAATCATGACGCCGAGATCGGCCCGCATCGAGCGCGTCAGCATGCCGACCGCCGGTGTCGGGATTGGACCGGTCAGCAGCACGTCCATGCCAACCGAGGTGAACCCGGCCACCAGTGCGGTCTCGATCATGTAGCCGGAGAGTCGGGTATCCTTGCCGATCAAAACGCGGTGCCGGTGATCGCCGTTCTTGAAAATAAGACCGGCGGCCTGTCCGACCTTCAGCGCGAGTTCAGGCGTAATCACGCGATTGGCCCGTCCGCGAATTCCGTCGGTGCCAAAATAGCGGCGACTCATGCAACTTACCCCAGACGCCCAAGCTTTGGTTTGATTGCCCCTGATGCGCCGGATCGACGCGCGGCCAAATTTCTCCAGCCACCGCATATTAATGTCAACGCTGTGAATTTGCTTCAAAAATTGTGAGAGATCATTACCGCGCGCGTTAACCGTTTTTGCCGCGCCGACCCTTGAAAACCGGCTATTTCGCGCCGGGGCGCCGCTGTGCTACCTCATTATTACCGCTGGCAAACCCCCAAAGAACCACTCGCATGAAGAATATCGCCTGCATTGAGGATCTCCGTGCGCTTGCACGGCGTAAGGTTCCAAGAGCTTTTTTCGAATATGTCGATGGCGGCTCCTACAATGAGGAAACGCTGCGGGCGAACCGGGCCGAGCTTGAACCCATCAAACTACGCCAGCGCGTGATGGTCGATGTCTCGGAGCGCAGCCTTGCCACCAGCATCATCGGCCATAAAGTCAGCGCACCATTCGCGCTCGCGCCGATCGGCCTGTGTGGCATGCAGTATGGCGACGGCGAGATCCTGTCTGCGCAGGCAGCAGAAGAGGCGGAGCTTCCTTTCATCCTGTCCACGATGTCGATCAATTCGATCGAACAGGTGGCCGAAGCGACGACGAAGCCATTCTGGTTTCAGCTCTACGTCATTCGCGATCGCGGTTTTTCCAAGGACATTTTATCGCGCGCGGCCAAGGCCGGGTGCAGCGCCTTGGTGCTTACCGTGGACCTGCAGGTTCTTGGCCAACGCCATCGTGACATCCGCAACGGCATGACCGTGCCGCCGCAAATCCGGCTCAAGAACATCATCGACATGGCGACCAAGCCGGAGTGGGTGTTCAGCATCCTCAAAGGCAAGAGCAAGACGTTCGGCAATCTCGCCGGCCATGTGAAAGGCATGGATGACGTCACGTCGCTCGCGCAGTGGACCAACAGTCAGTTCGATCCCGCGCTCAACTGGAAGGACGTCGACTGGATCAAGAAGATTTGGCCAGGGAAGCTCATCATCAAAGGCATTCTTGATGTCGAGGACGCCAAGACCGCAGTGAAGCTCGGCGCCGATGCGATCGTCGTCTCCAACCATGGCGGCCGGCAGCTCGACGGCGCACCGTCGTCGATCTCGGCGCTGCCGGCGATTGCGCAAGCGGTCGGATCGGACACCGAAGTGCTGTTCGACGGCGGCATCCGCACCGGGTCCGACATGCTGCGCGCTCTGGCGCTCGGGGCGCGCGCCTGCCTGATCGGTCGTGCCTATATTTACGGTCTCGGGGCCGGCGGCAAGACGGGGGTCGCCAAGGCGATCGACATCCTGAAGAAGGAGCTCAGCGTCGCCATGGCGCTGACCGGCACAACACGGGTCAGCGACATCGGACCGCAGGTGCTTGTCGGCGGCGAAGGACGAAAGAAACCCGCACGCGCCCGCAAATCCTGACTCAATCTTCCTTCAATCCGTAAGCCAACGCGTTGCCGGTGGCGCCGTAATATTTGAACGGCAGGAACTTGCCGGTCATACCGATTTTGACTCGATCGCCCTTCGGATCCGGCTGGCGGTCGATCGTCATGTCGAAGTCGATAGCCGACATGATGCCATCACCGAATTCCTCCTCGATCAACGCTTTCCACGCCGGCCCGTTGACCATCACCAGTTCGTAGAAGCGGTAGATCAGAGGATCGGTTGGCGGCATCGGCGTAGCCGTGCCACGCATTGGAACCTCGTTGAGCAACGCCTGCTCATTTTTCGTGAGGCCAAACAACTTGGCCGCGGCGGCAGCCATCGGCTTGGTCATCTTTTGCTGACCAAGCACGCCGCCTGTAATCATGACCGGAGACATGCCTCCGATCTGTTCACAGACGTATTTCCACGTCCAACCTTTCTCGCGCTTGATGTCGAGAAGCTTTTCAGTGAGATCGGCGCGGTTCATGATTTTTCCTCCTTACAAGGGTCTAGCTCGCGGCCGCGTGATCACGTGGCCTCTTTGTTGATTTCTGCGCAGCAGCAATACTCGGCTCCGGAAGGCCCGGCCGCATTATCGGCACATGGCGAGGATCGTAATCGTCGCCTATGTCCTTGATGAAGGTCCGGCTTCGACTCACCAGGAAATCGATGATGTGATTACGCGTGGCGTAGTAGAGCAAATGTTTGTGAAAATCATTTCGCGCGCGCTCGCGCGGAAGGGGATTCTCCACGATCTCTGCCAGTACCGCCCCGGGACCGTTTGTCATCAACACAACCTTGTCGGCGAGGTAAATTGCCTCGTCCACATCGTGAGTGATCATGAACACGGTTTGTCCGGTTTCCTGACAGATACGACGGACCTCATCCTGCAGGGTGCCGCGGGTAAGCGCGTCGAGTGCGGAAAACGGCTCGTCCATCAACATGATTTTTGGCTCGATCGACAGTGCGCGGGCGATGCCGACGCGTTGCTTCATTCCTCCCGACAACTCCGAAGGACGCTTGTGCTCGGCGCCCGTGAGCCCGACCAGGTCGATGAATTTTTGCGCGTGCGCGGCGACTTTTGCTTTGTCCCAGTCACGCCATTTCGACGATACAGCATAGGTCACATTGCCCAGCACGGTCCGCCAGGGCAGCAGCGCGTGGCTCTGGAAGATGACCGCGCGATCAAGACTCGGGCCTTCAATCGCCTGACCGTCGACGATGACTGCACCGCTTGAGGGCGCATCGAGTCCCGCCAGAATATTGAGTACCGTCGTTTTTCCGCACCCCGAATGCCCGATGATGCAGGCAAATTCGCCACGACTCATCGCCAGCCAAACATTCTCGAAAACCGTGGTCGCGCTACCGCCAGACGCCGGAAAGCGCCGCGCGATACCTTCGATTGAAATGAAGTGATCGGACATGCTCACTCCGGAAACGTGACCAACCGGGTGAGGCGCGCAAGAATAAGATCAAGCAGCATGCCGACGAAGCCGATAACCAGGATCGCGGTGATGACATTCGTGATCGACAAGTTATTCCACTCGTTCCAGACGAAATAGCCGATGCCAGTGCCGCCGACGAGCATCTCGGCGGCAACGATCACCAGCCAGGCGATGCCGATGGAGATGCGCATTCCGGTGAGGATCGTCGGGGCTGCAGCGGGCAGGATGATGGTGAATGCCCGGCGGAAGGTGCCGACTTCCAGCGTCTTTGCGACATTGAGCCACTCCTGCCTGACCGAGGCAACGCCGAACGCCGTGTTGATCAAGGTCGGCCACAGCGAGCAGATGAAGATCACGAAAATCGACGAAAGGCTCGAATCCTTGATCGTGTAGAGCGCGAGTGGCATCCAGGCGAGCGGCGAAATCGGTTTGAGCACTTGGATGAACGGATCAAGTGCCTTGCTCATCAAAGGCGACATGCCGATCAGAAACCCGGCCGGCACCGCAACCGCAATCGCCAGCAAATAGCCGGCAAACACGCGAGCGATCGAAAAGGCGAGCTGGATACCGACACCCTTGTCGTTTGGGCCATTGTCGTAAAACGGCCGGCGCAGGTGCTCCCAAAGTTTCACCCCGACATCGGCCGGGCCGGGCATTGCCGACTTTCCCTGCGTCGCAGTTGCGCCCATGAGCTTGGCGTATTCCGGATCCATGCGTTGCGCGACATCGGAGCCTCGCGTGGCGAGGTGCCACGCGACAAGGAAACTAAATAACAGCGCGAGAGAAACGACGGCCGCGCGCCCGGTCAGCGACGCCGTCTTCATTCAGGCCGCCTTCTTGATCTTGAAGCTCTTGATGTATTCCTCGGGCTTGCCGGGATCGAAGGTCTTGCCCATGACGACGAAGGTCTTCGAGGTCGCCGCTGGCGGGGTGAGCCCGACCTCTTTCATCAGTTTGGCGGTGTCAGTGGCGAGGTATACCTCCTGCGCCACTTTGGCATAGTCGACCTCGCCCTTGATCTGACCCCAGCGCTTCATCTGCGTCATGATCCAGACCGCAAAGGATTGCCAGGGGAATGGATCAAAGTCGACCCGATTGGGCACGCGCTGCACCGTGCCGAGACCGTCGGCGAACGTGCCGGTGAGCACCTGTTCGATCACGGTGACGGGCTGGTTGAGGTAGTTGGCCGGCGCGATCGCTTCGGCGATCTGCTTGCGGTTCTCCGGCTTGGTGGCAAAGGCGGTGGCGTCGATGATTGCCTTGAGCAGCGCCGCGTATGTGTTGGGCGATCCGGTCACGAACTCCTTGGATGCTGAAAACACGCAACAAGGGTGCCCTTCCCAGATTTGTTTCGACAATACGTGAATAAAGCCGACGCCGTCATACACCGCACGCTGGTTCATCGGATCGGGGCCGAGATAGCCGTCGAGATTTTCGGCACGCAGGTTGGCGACCATTTCAGCCGGCGGCACCGCGCGAATCTGAACATCCTGATCGGGATCGATCCCGTGCTCCGCGAGATAATAGCGCAGCAGGTAGTTGTGCATCGAATAGTCGAAGGGTACCGCGAACTTGAAGCCCTTCCACGACTTCGGATCGCGCCTGTCCTTGTGCTTGATCGCGAGTGTGATGGCCTGGCCGTTGATGTTTTCGATTGCCGGCGCGGTGTAGGCAATCGGCTGCGAGCCGGCGCCGAGCGTAATTGCAAGCGGCATCGGCGAGAGCATGTGTGCGGCGTCGTATTCCTTGTTGAGCGTCTTGTCGCGAATGACGGCCCAACCCGCAGTCTTGATCACCTCAACGTTGAGGCCGTGCTTGGCGTAGAAGCCCATCGGTTGCGCCATGATGATCGGCGTGCCGCAGGTGATGGGGATGAAGCCAACCTTCAGGTCCTTCTTTTCGATGGCGCCGCCGCTGGCAAAGACTTCCGTCGCGGTCTTCAGCGGGAAGAATTGCGACAATGCGGCGAGCGCCGTGGAAGCGCCAAGTGACTGCAGAAAGGCCCGGCGTCCGATGTCCTTTGGGAAAAGCGCGCGCAGCACCGCCGAAGCGACCACAGTCTCGTAGCGTTTGTCGTCGCTTTCGACCGGGAGACATCGCAGTTGCGCGGTGTGCTGTTCATGTTCGGCCTGGCTGATATGACGGCCGCACGAGCACCCGCTGCTGTTCAAAAAACGCGACGGATCAAAAGGGTTATCGAATGTAGACATGGCACACCCCCTGCTTCACCGGTTTGGTCCGGCGATTTGCCGCCTGATCTGCAAGCCACGTGCCAGAGCAAATGCTGATTTGTGCGGCATTTTGCACGTCAAAAAGGCCTCGATTCCGGCCGAAGCGCGATTCGAAAGTGCGTCGACTGCCCGAAACTTGAGCAGCCGCCCTAAAGTTCGGCATGCTCGCCAATGGGTGTAGCGCGTAGGGTGAAGATGATGACGGCCGAGGTATTTGTTGGGAAAGAGAACGGAACGCGCCTACAGCCACACCCACTACGCGCGGCCATTCTCGGAGAGGTTCACGCGCGGCCCTTCACGCCGATCGACACGCCCCGACGTGTCCTGCATTTTGCCTTCGAAACCACCGGCAATGCCGCTAAACGAGACCGTGCTGCCCTTGCCGATTTCTGCGCCCGCCGCGAGCTCGAGCAGCTGAAGCCTTCAGCCAAGCAGCATCGCGTGGTTGTTGGCGGCGTCTTGCTGCGCTGGGAGCAGCATTCGGAATTCACCACTTATACCTGGGAGCTGCCGTCGCCGGACACGACCCCGTTCCAACCTGGCGCAGCGTCGCTGGCGGCGCCCATGGCCACCTTGCCACAACCGGGACCGGTGCTGGTGGCGCTGGATTTGCACCTTTTGGCGGAGAAAAAGAAAAAGCTGCCGATCACACAGCTGTTGGATCGCGCCAGCCTGGCGGTCGCGGAAAATTCCGATGGCCTTGCCTTGTTCGCCACCGACTTCCAGGCCGATGCGGCAGGATTTGTGCGCATCCTCGTGCTCGACCGCGGCTTGGGAAGCGAACGCGCCGGGGCCGTTGTCCAGCGCATCATCGAGCTGGAGACATACAGGACGTTGGCGCTGCTCGGTCTACCGGAAGCGCAGCGGTTGCTGCCTTCAATCAACCGGATCGAAAAGCGGCTCGGTGAAGTGACCGAGGAAATGCGCGGCACTGACAAGCTCATCGATAACAACCGCCTGCTCGACGAATTGACGGCGTTGGCCTCCGAACTCGAGGCCGGTGCGGCTGCCAGTCTGTTCCGCTTCGGCGCCAGCCGCGCCTATAACGAGATTGTCCAGCTGCGCTTGCAGACCATCGGCGAGCGCAAGGTCGAAGGCCTGCCAACCTGGTCTTCGTTCCTGGCCCGGCGCATGGCGCCGGCTATGCGCACCTGCATCACCACCGAGGAACGTCAAACGAATTTATCCGAAAAATTGGCACGCGCCGCCAATCTGCTGCGCACCCGAGTCGATGTGGAACTGGAGCGTCAGAACCGCGACCTGTTGCGCTCCATGAACGAACGCACGCGACTGCAGTTACGGCTGCAGGCAACAGTCGAGGGCCTCTCTGTCGCGGCGATCAGTTATTACGTGGTCGGGCTGTTCGTATATCTCGTCAAGGGAGCCCACGATGAGGGCCTGCCGGTCGACGTCTCACTCGCCACTGCGCTGTTCGTGCCAGCCGCCGTTCTTGTTATCTGGTGGGTCGTGCGTCGTGTGAGGCGGAGGCATATTGCGGATACGGAATAAAGTTGCGCGGGTCGTCGAAAATCTGTTTCGCCCTGCTCTTTCATCCGATCCGGCGAGGATATATTTTCCCGTTCATGTCGGATGCCGCGCACGCATTGACGCAGCAGTTTCTTGCCTGGGTGGCGGAGGCGCCGCGCAGTTATGCCGAAGCCGATGCCTGGCGCCGGAGTTGCCCGCATCTCTCGATCTGGGAAGACGCCATCTCCGACGGACTGGTGCAGTTCGAGAACGGCAGCAGCATGAAGGAATCGCGGATCGTGCTGACCGCGCGCGGACGCAGACAACTGGGCGGCAGTTGAACGGCCTCTAGGCGTGGGGTTTGTTGACCTCCGCGGCACCCTCTCCCTTGCGCCTTG
>Ga0173481_10000260_pt1 | contig 10564 bp, 8 predicted proteins | sample NitcycUS073202C2_FD_136667 | JGI IMG/M metagenome (GOLD analysis project Ga0173481, IMG submission 136667) | Soil microbial communities from Arlington Agricultural Research Station in Wisconsin, USA - Nitrogen cycling UWRJ-S073-202C-2 (version... ... | reverse complement strand
GGTCGCGGGCGCCTCCTTCGCGTTCGCACCGTGCCCCTCGCTGCGCGCCTCGAATCCGACCGCGTCGACGGCAGCGTCGACTTCGGGCACGCCGAGCAGCTGCTCCAGCTGGTCGGGCACCGAGCCCTCGCCGACGTTGACGGTCTCGCATCCGAAGCTGCGCGCCTGCGCCAGTCGGTCCTCGTTCAGGTCGCCGACGATCACCACGGCGGCTCCGAGCAGCTGCGCACCGGCAGCTGCCGCCAGACCGACCGGGCCCGCGCCCGCGATGTACACGGTCGAGCCCACGCCGACGCCGGCGGTGACCGCACCGTGGAAGCCGGTCGGGAAGATGTCGGACAGCATCGCGAGGTCGAGGATCTTCTCGAGAGCTTGATCGCGGTCGGGGAAGCGCAGCAGGTTCCAGTCCGCGTAGGGGACGAGCACGTACTCGGCCTGGCCGCCGACCCACCCGCCCATGTCGACGTAGCCGTAGGCGCTGCCGGGCCGGTCGGGGTTCACATTGAGGCAGATGCCGGTCTTGCCCTCCTTGCAGTTGCGGCAGCGGCCGCACGAGATGTTGAAGGGCACCGAGACGATGTCGCCGACCTTGATGAACTCGACGTCGGGACCCGTCTCGACGACCTCGCCGGTGATCTCGTGGCCGAGCACGAGGCCGGCGGGAGCCGTCGTGCGCCCGCGCACCATGTGCTGGTCGGAGCCGCAGATGTTCGTCGCAACGGTTCGCAGGATCGCCCCGTGCGGGATCTTCCGCCCCACGTTCGCGGGGTTCACACCCGGGCCGTCGTGCAGTTCGAAGTCGGGGTAGTCCGTGTCGATGACTTTCACGACTCCGGGTCCCTCGTAGGCGACCGCTCTGTTTGCAGACATCTTCGTCCTCTCTCTGAGCCACGGGTGATGGCGCCCTTCGAGCCTGTCTGGTTCGTTCGAGTGGGTCGATCGCTCCTCGGGGTCGTTCTGCCTACCCGAACGGGTGGCAGAAACCTAGGGTGGGGGCATGACCTCAGTGCAGAGCCATACCGTCGAGCGCGATCTCGACACGATCCGCGGTCTCGCGGATGTCCTCACCGCCCCGCCGGCGCTCATGCCGTCACGTCTGTCCACGCTCCTGGCGCCGCTCATGCCGCACTCCGCCCTCGTGTTCCTGGTGGCCGACGCGGCCGGCGGGCAGCGCGCCGGCGCCGGTGCGGCATCCTTCGTCGACGGCGTCTCGTTCCTCGCGCTCGACGAGGTGCGACGCATGCTGGGCCCCGGCCACACCCGGCGCGCCCCGATCGCCACTGCGACCGGCGAGGTCGAGGCGTTCCACGCGGTCTCGAGCAACGGTGCCCTCCTGGTGCTCGCACAACCGGGAGACGCCGACTCCGACGCGGCCGTCGTCCAGCTGTGGAACATCGTCGCGCTGCGCGCGCAAGAACTCGCGGATGCCGCTCCGCCCGACTATCTGCAGCTGGCACGCGCCACCTCGAGCGTACGGATGGAAGCGCTCACCGAACTTGCCGACGAGTACTCCACGACGCTCGAGTCAGTGCTGGCGGTGCTCCGCTCCAGCACGCTGGACGACCGATCCGCCCGGCACACGGCGACCCAGATCGCGGCGGAGGGCATGGTGCACCTGCGGACCGCGAGCGACCGGGTGCGCACCTTCACCGAGGAACCCGTCACCACCGCCTTCGAGCGGCTGCGCGACGACCTTCGCCCGCTCGTGCGCTACCGCGACATCGACGTGCAGTTCGTCGAGCCGCCGGTGAACGGCCGAGCGCTGCCCAGCGAGATCGCGCACGGCGCCCGGGCGGTCGTGCGCGGATCGATCCTGGCGCTCGTCGACCGGCATGACGTGAGTCGCGTACGCGTGCAGTGGGACTGCGACGGCACGAACCTGCTCATCAATGTGCGCGACGACGGGCCCGGCGACCTTTCGGAGGAGAGCGTGCAGCTGCGGCTCGTGCGCCAGCGCGTGCTCGCACTCAACGGGCGGCTCGCGTTCGAGGCGACGCCCGGGTGGGGAACCGAGATGTCGGTCGTGATGCCGCTCGACCCGCCGCCGGCCCTGTCTGCCGCGCCTCCCGCGTGGGACCTCGGTCCGCGCGAGATCGAAGTGCTCGAACTGCTGATCGCCGGTCAGCGCAATCGCGAGATCGCCGCGGGTCTGGGCATCAGCGAGAACACGGTGAAGTTCCACGTCGCGAAGATCTTCCGCAAGCTGGGTGTGGCATCGCGCGCTGAGGCGACCGCGTTCGTCCTGGCGCACCGCCCCGGGTCGCGCTGACCAGCCGCGAGATCGCCTCCTGCTCGCGAGAGCACACGCGAGCCTCGCCGCCACGGGGTGATCTCGCGAGCACGAGGTGATCTCGCGCAAGACGAAGCCCCCGCAACCGGGGGTGGATTTTGCAGGGGGAGCGGCATCCCGTATTCTGGAATCCAGCCGAAGACCGCTGGTCATCGACGTGCGTGCAAGCGTACGAAGATCGAAGCTCTGCATTGCAGGGGCCCGCGCAGGTGTACGACACAGATCTCCTCCGAGTTTCTTGCTCCGTGCGCTTGCGCCGGAGCTTTTTTCATTGTCGAGCGAGATCCGATGAGCGGATGCCGTCGGCCGGCGCCCCGCCATCGCGGAGCGTCTCGTACACACAAGGAGTGGCCATGGCGCAGAAGGATGCATCGGTCGCCGAACTCACGAAGAACTTCGAGGGTTCGACCGCCGTTCTGCTGACCGAGTACCGCGGTCTGACGGTTGCTGAGCTCAAGGAGCTCCGCAACAGCATTCGTCAGGACGCGGAATACGCCGTGGTGAAGAACACGCTGACCAAGATCGCCGCCAACAAAGCGGGGATCTCGACGCTGGACGATGACCTGAAGGGTCCTTCGGCCATCGCATTCGTGCACGGTGACCCGGTCACCGTCGCGAAGGGTCTGCGCGCCTTCGCCAAGGCACACCCTCTTCTGGTGATCAAGGGCGGGTACTTCGACGGTGCCGCCCTGACCGCAGATGAGGTCAACAAGCTCGCTGACCTTGAGAGCCGTGAAGTCCTGCTGGCGAAGCTCGCCGGTGCGATGAAGGCCTCGCTGTTCGGCGCCGCATATCTGTTCAACGCACCGCTGTCGAAGGCCGTTCGCACGGTCGACGCGCTGCGTGAGAAGCAGGAGTCCGCCGCCTGATCAGGGCGCGGCTGACAGAAACCTAAGCAAGGAGAAAATCATGGCAAAGCTCACCACCGACGAGCTGCTCGACGCGTTCAAGGAGCTCACGCTCATCGAGCTGTCGGAGTTCGTCAAGAAGTTCGAGGAGACCTTCGAGGTCACCGCCGCGGCGCCCGTCGCCGTTGCCGGCCCGGCTGCTGCCGGTGCGGCTCCCGCCGAAGAGGCCGAGGAGCAGACGGCGTTCGACGTCGTGCTCGAGGCCGCCGGCGAGAAGAAGATCCAGGTCATCAAGGTCGTCCGTGAGCTCACCGCTCTCGGCCTCGGCGAGGCCAAGGCCGTCGTCGACGGCGCTCCCAAGGCTGTGCTCGAGGGCGCGACCAAGGAAGCCGCTGACAAGGCGAAGGCTGCTCTCGAAGAGGCCGGCGCGACCGTCACCCTGAAGTAGCAACTTCTTCACACGAGGGCCCCGGATGCTGCATCCGGGGCCCTCGTCGTGTCTACGGGCGTTCGGCCACCAGGCGATCACCGTGCCAGCCGATCGGCATCCCGTCGGTGATCCCGCCCACGAACGCACCGTCCTCGTCGGAGTTGCGGAAGGCGAACAGCAGCCACTGACCGTCATCGCGCCGCTGCAGAAGTCGACCGACGTAGAGGTCCTCATCGGCGAGGGGATACGCCTCCGCGATCCGGAACGGGCCGGTGAGCGAGTCGGCGGGGGCTGCCCAGACCGCACCGCGGGGGAACGCGCCCCGACGCTGTTCTGATGCCTGCGGAGGCAGGCACGAGAAGATCAGCACGGGCTTTCCCCCGACCTCTTCGACCTGCATGACCTCCAGTTGACCGAACCCCGCCGCGACCGGCTCGCTCAGGGGCGGTCGCACCTCCCACGTGCGTAGATCGGTCGAGACCGCGTGCCCGACGACGCCGCGGGTGTCGGACTCGCCGTCGATCGACCGCGCGGTGACCAGGATGTGCCATCCGTCGCCGGCCGGATCACGCAGGACCCACGGGTCACGCCACGTCTCCTCGTTCCACGGCGACGTGTCGAGACGCTCGTACCAGCGCGCGTCCGACTCCACGACCGGGTTGTCGGTCGCCTTGGTCCACGTCGTCAGATCCGTCGACGTCGCGTAGCCCAGGCGCTGCACATTGCGGCCGCCCTCGAAGCGCACCCCGGTGTAGTACAGGAACCAGGTTCCGTCGTCGTGGCGCACGACGCTGCCCGTCCACGTGGCCACGTCGTCGAACGCCGGCGCATCGCTGCGCACGAGTGCATCGGCGACCCGCGTCCACGACACGAGGTCGTCGGAGACTGCGTGGCCGATCGAGGCGCGGAGGTGCCGACGCTCGGGGTCGTGCAGGGCGCGGGAGGCGTACAGGAAGAACACGTGGTAGCGGTCGCCGTCATCGGCGAACCAGAAGTCCCACACCCACGAATCGGGCAGGTTGAACACGACTGGCTCCTTCGGGGGTGAGGGGAGGGCGGCTTCAGCGGGCGCCGTGCCGGCGACCGTCGACCGCGACCGCCGAGCGGCGCGGGTCCAGCGCTGAGGTGGAGTTGCGGACGACGAGCTGTGCCTGCATCCGCACCGTCTTGGTGGCCTGACTCGGGTCGTCGAGATGGGCGAGGAGAAGTTCGACCGCCACGCGGCCCTGCTCACGCGGCGACTGTCGCAGGGTGGTGAGCGCGAACATGTCGGCGAACTCATGGTCGTCGATCCCGATCACGCTGAGGTCGCTCGGCACCTGCACGCCGAGCCGTCGCGCCGCGATGATCGCGCCGATCGCGACCTCGTCGCACGTGGCGACGATCGCGGTGGGCCGGCGCCGCGCCTCGCCGAGCGCGTCCACTGCCGACGCATAGCCGCCCGGCATCGTCACGTCGGAGACGATGTGGGTGGCGTGCTCCGACAGCCCTGCGGTCTCCATGGCGCTCAGATACCCGTTCAAGCGTCTGCGGTCGACCTGCGCCCAGTGGGTCTTGGACCCTCCGCCCAGGAACGCGATGTCGCGATGGCCGAGCCCGATCAGGTGATCGGTCGCGCGGCGCGCCACATGGTCGTCGTCGATCTCGACCACAGTGGTCGCCGACCCCGACCCGACGACGCTGACGATGGGGCGTCCGATCGTGATCAGACGGTCCAGCTCCTTGTGGTCGGGTTCGAGGCCGACGGCGATCAGTCCGTCGAACCGTTTGCGGGCCAGGAAGTCCTCGAAGATCCGGTTGCGCGCATCCGTGCCCGGCTTGGCGTCGTAGAGCGTGAGATCCAGGCCCCGTTCGAGGAGCACCTGCTGAATGCCTTCGAGCACCTCCGCGAAGAACCAACGATTCACGTAGGGCATGACGACCCCGACGTTCTGAGTGCGCCCGGTCGCGAGGCTCACTGCGCTGGTCGACGGCACGTAGCCGATCGAGGCCGCGGCGTCGTGAACGCGCTGTCGCGTCTCGTCGGAGACATAGCCGGTCGCGCCCAGGGCGCGACTTGCCGTGGACTTCGACACTCCGGCCAGGCGTGCCACCTCTGCAATACCGCTCACTTGTGCACCACCCTCAGGGTCGGTCATCGTTCCGCGGCGTGCGTCGGACTCGGTTCAGCATACGAGATTTCGACGTTTCTGGGAACGGTTCCACTATCACGCTTCGTGGGGTACCGGCGCAATTACAACGATCCGGACCGATCAGGTGATCGACTGTTGTGCCATCTGCCTGAATCCAATACGTTGTGTGGAAGCGGTTCCCGAAGTGCCGCTACGCGAATCATTCGTGGACTCGAAGAGGAGAAGCACACATGGGCATGTCACAGCACAGACGTATCCTGGCGCCGGTCGTGGCGCTCGGGATCGTCGGCATCGCGCTCGCCGGCTGCACCGGCGGTGGCGGCGGCGACGAGGGTGGGGGCGACGGCGGTGAAGTCTCGATCCTGGGCGGATTCACCGACGCGCAGGCAGAGGCCTTCCAGGCCGACCTCGACAAGTGGAGCGAGACGTCGGGCATCACGGTGCGCTACGACGGCAACACCGACTTCCAGACGGCCGTCATCGCGCGCGCCACGGCGGGCAACCCGCCCGACATCGCGATCTACCCGCAGCCGGGCGTTCTGAAGAGCCAGACCCAGACGCTCTTCCCACTCGAAGATCTCGGCATCGACGTCGATGCGGTCACCGCCGACGAGGCGAACGGTCTCGGCGACATCGCCGTCGTAGACGGCCAGACGTTCGGCCTGCCGTACTCCATCAACGTCAAGTCGCTGGTCTGGTACAACCCGGCGGCGTTCGAGGCCGCGGGTCTGACGGTTCCCACGACCGATGAGGAGATGACGGCGGTCCAAGAGCAGATCATCGCAGATGGAATCGGCTACCCATGGTGCGTCGGACTGGAGTCCGGCGGCGCGACGGGATGGCCGGCCACCGACTGGCTCGAGGAATACGTGCTGCGCTATGGCGGTCTCGAGGAGTACAACTCCTGGATTGCGGGTGACACCCTCTTCAACAGCGATCTCGTCAATCAGGCGGGCGACAAGGTCGCCGACGAGCTTCTCACCGACGGCAAGGTCAACGGTGGGGGCGCCGCCGCGGCGACCACGTCGTTCCAGACCGCGGGCAACCAGCTGTTCGTCACCGGCAAGGAGAACGGCCAGTGCTTCATGATGCGTCAGGGTTCGTTCATCGCGGACTTCTTCCCCGATGACATCAAGGCGCAGATCCAGGACGGCGACCTGTCGAACATCGACTTCTTCCAGCTGCCTTCCCCGGACGGCACGGACACGGCGATGCTCGGCGGCGGTGACCTGGTCGGTGCGTTCACCGACTCGGACGACGTCAAGCAGGTCGTGGAGTACATCACGGGTCCGGAGTTCGGGACGAACGGATACGCCAGCCAGGCGATCTTCCTCTCCCCGCACAACGACTTCGACACGTCGTTCTACACCACCGAGTTCCAGAAGAAGGCTCAGGAGCTGCTGGCGGCATCGACGCTGTTCGGGTTCGACGCTTCGGACCAGATGCCGGGTGAAGTCGGAGCCGGCACCGAGTGGAGCGAGCTGACCAGCTGGTTCGCAGGTCAGAAGACGATGGAGCAGGCCTTCGACGCGATCGACGCGTCCTGGCCGCGGTAGTGCGTCCTCGTCGCTCCACGTGAGCGAAGCGGAGCGGCGCCGGCACGCTATATACCGGCGCCGCTCCCCACTAGCATCACCATCATCCTCACAATGACGTCAGGCGGTTTTCGATGGGCCCCATCGTAAGTGCACTCATCTCCGTGGTCTTGGGCCTCGGAGTCTCGTTCTTGATCTTCTGGCTCCTCAACTGGATCGTCGAGAAGACGAACGACAAAACGAAGGCGCGGCTGCTGCCGTACGTCTTCCTCCTCCCGGTGATCGTCCTGGTCGCGGTCTTCCTGCTCTACCCGGCTCTGCGCACCTTCGTTGAGAGCTTCATGAAGCAGAGCCAGCGCCGCGGTGAGGGTGCGACGTTCGTCGGGTTCGACAACTACGTCTCGCTGTTCACCGACCCGAACTTCATCAGCGTCCTGATCAACAATGCCCTGTGGGTCCTCGTGGTACCCGCGGCGACCGTCCTGGTCGGACTCCTCGTCGCGATCCTCACGGACCGACTGGGCAAGCGCCGTGAGCAGTCCTTCAAGGCGATGATCTTCATCCCGATGGCGATCAGCGGTATCGCGGCCGCCGTGACCTGGCGCTTCATCTACTTCTATGCGCCGCCCGGCAATCCGCAGATCTATCTGCTGAACGCCATCTGGACGGGCGTCACGGGACAGGATCCGATCCCTTGGCTCACGATCGACGCGGCGCGGGTCAACAGCTTCCTGCTGATGTTCATCGTCATCTGGCTGCAGGTCGGCTTTGCGATGGTGCTGCTGTCAGCGGCGATCAAGGGCGTGCCCGAAGAGACCATCGAGGCGGCGCGCCTGGACGGAGCGAGCGAGCGCAAGACCTTCTTCCTCGTGATCGTCCCGCAGATCCGCGGCACCGTGCTGGCCGTCTTCGTCACCGTCACGATCTTCGTGATGAAGAGCTTCGACATCATCTACGCCATGACCGGCGGGCAATACAACACGAGCGTGCTCGTGGTCGAGTTCTACTCGCAGCTGTTCAGCTTCCAGAACCCGGGCAAGGCCGCAGCGGTCGTGATCGTCCTGATGATCGCCGTGATCCCGCTGATCGTCTACCAAGTCCGCAGCTACAAGTCGCAGGAGGAACTCCGATGACCTTCATCCCGACCCCCATCGTCGACGAGGACGAGGGCAAGCGCGAAATCGTCGACCTCCAGGCGAAGTCGAAGAAGCGCAACGCCGACGGCACGGAGAAGCGCAAGCCTCACGTCCTGATCACCATCATCATGGCGATCATCGCGCTCGCCTGGCTGTTCCCGCTGCTCGGTCTGCTGATCACGAGCTTCCGCAGCAAGGCGGATGTGGACGCCACGGGCTGGTGGACCGTCTTCCTGAACCCGTTCGGGCAGGACTGGACATTCGATGCGTTCGCTCAGGCGTGGACGGCGTTGGATGCGGGAACGACGTTCTGGAACTCGGTCGCCGTCACGGTTCCTGCGACGGTCCTCCCCGTGATGATCGCCGCAATGGCCGCCTACGCGTTCACGTTCTTCGAGTTCCGAGGCAAGGAGATCTACTTCGCGGTCATCCTGGCGCTCATGGTCGTGCCGATCCAGATCGCGGTCATCCCGATCCTGCAGCTGTTCGTGTGGTTCGGCAACACCACCGGCATCCAGATCATCGGCCAGTACCCGGCCGCCTGGATCGTGCACGCGACGTTCGCGATGCCGCTGGCGATCTACATCCTGCGCAACTACATGCAGACGCTGCCGAACTCGCTCATCGAGGCGGCGCGTGTGGACGGGGCGAGTCACTTCCAGATCTTCTGGCGGCTGATCGTGCCGATGTCGGTGCCCGCGCTGGCGTCGTTCGCGATCTTCCAGTTCCTCTGGGTGTGGAACGACTTCTTCGTCGCGTATCTGTTCATCCAGAGTGGTCCCAACCAGGTGCTGACACAGGGTCTGTACACCCTGCTGGGTCAGTACGGACAGGGCTGGCAGCGCGTCGCGGCGGGGTCGTTCATCACCCTGGTGGTGCCGTTGGTGATCTTCTTCGCCCTGCAGCGGTTCTTCGTCCGCGGACTCACCGCGGGTTCGGTCAAGTAGCAGCCACACATACGATCGGCCGGGAGCCCACCAGCTCCCGGCCGATCGCGCGTGCGCGAGGTCAGTCCTCGGCGACGACGCGGTACAGCACGGCCTGGTCGGGGTGCAGACGCGGAGATGCCACCCCCACCGTCGCGAGCACATCGCCGCGGAAGCGTGCGCCGGGGTAGCTGACGTCGGCGCGCTCGGCGCGGTCCCAGTACTCCTGGGTCGCAAGGATCTCGGCGTCGCTGGGCTCGCCCCACCACGCCGGCGGGATGAGCCCCGACGGCATCGTCCCGATGAAGACCGGCGCGACCCGATAGGTGCGGTCCGGCTCGAGTCCGCGCAGCTTCAGCGGCGCAGGCGGGTCGGGATGCGTCGTGTCGAGCACCGCGGCGGAGAAGAGCGCTTCGGACCGGTCGGGCGCGACCACACCGTGCAGGCTGATCCGCTGATCTGGGGTGTCCATTCGCACGACCTCGCCGCCCAGCAGCAGCGCGCGGTGATCCTTGTGGAAATCGATCCACCGCGCGAGGAGCCCCAGTTCGGCATCCGTCGCCTCGCCGAGGTCCCATTCGATGCCGAGATGGCCGAAGATCGCGGTGCTCGCACGGAATGACAGGTCGAGCCTGCGTCCGGTCGTGTGCGAGCGATCGGAGGCGATGTGCGCGCCCAGGTATTCGGGCGGCGCGAGCTGCGCGGTCCAGCGCATCATGGACTGCCGGTCGTGCGGGTCGCTGTTGTCCGAGACCCAGACCCGGTCGGTCAGCTCGAGCACGCCCAGGTCGACCCGCGCTCCACCCGACGAGCACGACTCGATCTCGAGGTGCGGGTGCGCCTCGCGCAGCTCACGCAGCAGGCGATAGAAGGCCAGCGTCTGCTCGTGCACCGCCGGGCGACCTCCGCGCTCGCGGTCGCCCGCTTCCGTGAGGTCTCGGTTGTGGTCCCACTTGATGTAGTCGATCCGGTACTCGTCGAGGATCGCCAGCATCTGGCCCTTCACATGCTCGTACGCTCCCGGCGCCGCGAGGTTCAGAACGTGCTGCGCGCGCGACTCGACGGGCAGCTCGTCGCGGGCGGCCATGATCCATTCCGGATGCCGCCGCGCCAGCTCGCTGTCGAGGTTGACCATCTCGGGCTCGAACCACAGTCCGAACTGCATGCCCATGGCCCGCACATGGTCCACGAGCGGATGCAGGCCGTCCGGCCACACGTCGGTCGAGACGACCCAGTCGCCGAGCCCGGCGCGGTCGGTGCGGCGGTC
>Ga0173481_10000254_pt1 | contig 10793 bp, 16 predicted proteins | sample NitcycUS073202C2_FD_136667 | JGI IMG/M metagenome (GOLD analysis project Ga0173481, IMG submission 136667) | Soil microbial communities from Arlington Agricultural Research Station in Wisconsin, USA - Nitrogen cycling UWRJ-S073-202C-2 (version... ... | reverse complement strand
CAGTGTTACTAACAGAAGTCATCAAGTTTGTTTTTGAGCAGACAATACCGGAATGGCAACGTAAAAAAGCAACTAGAAGTGCAATACAAAAGTATTCTTATCCTTTAGAGATTACATTAGGAATAAACGATTAATGCAGCAAGAACAGCAGCAGCAAAATAAAGGCCAGTTACAGAAGAACGGTGTAAGGTAACAATCATGACAACAAGAACACATAGAAGAAGGCCTTCTAAAAAGCCAAGCAACAAGGTAACATAACAAAAGGCTGTTAGCTTTGTGCTATGCTATGCTATGCTTGACGCTTTAACTTGTAAATTGTAGTTTATTATCTGCTTCAAATAACATACACATTGTATAAGTCTAAAAGGGGCATTACAAGATTCCAAAGTCTGTGTAGCTAACCTTATGCACATTCAAGATTTCTTGCTATCATTTTTCGTAACCTCTTTTATTACCTGTTCCAAATACACTTTTACATCATCTTCTGATAGAGATGAAGAAATTCCACTTTCCTCAACCAATTTATCCTGGTTTCGTTTTGTGAGCATTATTACTTGCTTCTGGATTTCTTGTTCCATGTGGGCCGACCCAATGCTATCTAATAGCCTTGTCTGTTCCTTTATAGCAAAATCTCGGATTGCTCTACGCAGTTTTGAATCTTGTGACACAGAAACCGCTGAAGAATAAATTCCTGCAAATATCAAATATGATGCTAGGCCCATGAAAGAAACGGACGTGACTCCGAGAGGTGGGTAAGAAGCGTTAACTAACACGACTGCTTGATCTGCAACAAATAGCAATACAAATCCAACTGCTGCAACAATTAGATACTGCCTAACAATGTTATCTCTTTGTATAGTCTTGGATGTGGCCCAAAATGCAACTCCAAAGAAAATACCACCAGCTACTTTACTTACATTAAATATCACAGATAAGACAATGCCATAAAAAACAGGATCTAAATTGAGTAGTGGAGCAAAAAGATTCAAAGAAAAAGATGGAAACTGGCTCAGAAAATAAATTAAGGGAAGACTAATGAGAACCCAATATCTTATCCTTCCAAATTTTCGAGAGTAGGAGTGCAAAAGAAAAGCCGTTGCAACCCAAGTCAATAAGAATGATGTGATTGAAGACAAAATGTATATAGAGTTCAACGAGTACTCTAGAGAACCAGGAATGGCCAGATAATAGGTCATCTGTAAATTGGGCCTAATAGTGATGGGCATGCTCTCAAATACGCTTGTCACAAATGAAACTGTCAATAATGCATTGATAGCTAGTGAAATTGATGCTAAACCATACATGAATACCACTGCATTTCTGTTTGATCTAAACCATAAAAAGAACCGGACACCTAATAACCCAGTCATAAGCACTGCTGTTGTATAGCTTAAGTATGTAACTAATACTAACATACTACTGTAGTAACTGGACTCCAAAATCATTTGCAGAAATATAACCACAAGAAGTACTGACAGTATATATTGTAGGATTTTGATACATGTGTGTATGATTGGAGGCATTATCCTCTTAGATTCTATTTGCTTAGAACTGCGTCCAACAAATTCCAAAATAAAGTATTGTCCGATGATATAGACTGACGCTATAAGAATGAAAGCATATACCGGAGCCGACCCAGTATAATTATAATTCTTAACCAGAGATGTTTCTATAGTTAGTACAGTAACTACTAGAGAAACCACAATTAAAATTGCTCTGTTATTAGATGCTAAATTAGATATGGCACGGATGATCCTAACCTGATTAACCCTTGAATATTAAGGTTAAATTAGCGCTCTTGTCAGCAACTTCATCAAGTAATGATTCAAAAATAGCTGAAAAGAATGTCAATAACAAAAACTCTTATAATATTCCTTCAGTGGCATAATACAAATATGAAAAGTGGACATATTTTGTCTGTTATTTCACCAGTATTCTTTCTTCTCATTATCATGCTGGCTGGTTACCAGGTTTCGTATGCTCAGAAGGGCGTGGCAGCGTATACGAGCGGATCCACACCATACAATATGACGTTTGGACAATGGACTATAAAGTGGTGGACATGGTTAATGTCTACACCTTCAAACGTTAATCCAGTTAGTGATACCACTGGTATAAATTGTGCTCAAGGTCAGAACGGCCCTGTATGGTTTCTAGCAGGTTCTACAACCGGCAAGGCTGAGCGTAGCTGTACTGTACCTGCTGATAAGGCCATATTTTTCCCTATTATTGATTCAGAATGCTCTTATGCAGAATATCCAAAATTAAAGACAGAATCAGAATTAAGAAGCTGTGCAATATCCCAAAATGATCAGGCGACTCACATTGACACTATAGTTGACGGTGTAAGTTTGCAAAATTCCCAAATGCCAAGGGTACAATCCCCATTATTTAGTTTTAAATTCCCACCCAACAATATATTTGGTGCCACTCCAGGGGATTCACAATCGGTTGCAGATGGATACTATGTTTTCTTAAAACCTCTGCCAGTAGGAAAACATGAGGTCTCATTCAAAGCAGTAATTGTGCAATTTACAACCACTGGCACACAGAATTTCTCACAGAACCTTCTTTATCATCTAACAGTTAAATAAATATGAACACTTAACAACCATGTGATGGCCATCTAAGATCTCGACTTGTTCATTTACAATAATAGGGATCTGTATGCCGTTATGATCAATTCCTTCCTTGATAGTGAAAACCCATCTGCTTAACTAGCCTAGCGTTCCCTTTCCCTTTTACCTCGGTTATAGTTCTTAATGGTCCTATGGTCGGTAACGCTGCTCTTTTACATGTATTTATCTATAATGATTAATCTTTATCATATTCGTATCTTGGTGTCTTTGCTTTCATTCTCAATCACAATATCCTGTACCCTTGCTTGGACCCATTGATACGCCATTATCTGGGCCTGTATCGTTTCTACTTCAATAGGCATGTAGACATCCAACATTTCTCTTCTGCACTTTGTTATTTTAGCCTCTAACACTTCTCTTAGCCTTTCAGCTAAATCGATTGCTTTCATTTGGGGAACAGAAAGCGAGAAAAAGGACCCTCGTAACATGAGGGGTTTCGTTCTTTGGTTGCGCTAATAATTCATATCGCTGACAATTCTGGAATATTTATCAGATTTTCAAATCCAGATAACGATCCTTGGATCGCTGTTAATACAGGATATGAGATTCAAATTGATGATATGGCAATGCCTGATGGCAATCCTCTTCATAAAACTGGTGCAATATACAACTTTGCCGCTCCTTCAAATGCAAATGCATCAAAACCAATAGGCCAATGGAATACCTTTTAGATAGAAGCAACAGGTCAAAAATATAGCGTTAGATTAAACGATGTAAAGGCAATACCTGCATTCACAGGCAACAAACTAACTGAAGGATATATCGGAATCCAAAATCATGATGCAGATTCCCATGTTTCATTTAGAAATATCAGAATAAAGAAGAAGAATGTATGATAGTATTAACGTATTGATATGCTTTGACAAATGTAGGTGGATATCATTAAGTAGATGTGAAGGAACAGGCCCCCGGATCACTAGCTGGAGCTAATCTTAAAAGATATAGATCCATAAATACCGTATAATATATTGTAGGCAAGCCTATACTCCTTGGCCTGATTACGCAAGTATTGTACGTCAGAACTGATTAATTGTTTTGAAACTTGCAGCTCGTGTGCTATCTCTATTTGACTCATACCTCTGGCTCTCATTTCAACTACCTTTGCTCTTCATTCTAGTTGTTCAGATTTTGTGCTCAAATGTCAGATTTTTCCTTCGTAAATATTACGGTGTTCAGATTTTTAGCTTTATCTACTCGTGGTAGATGCATATACATATAGATATGCAAATAAATGTAATGTATTGCTATAAGATTATAGCTAGTCAATGCTAGATAAGAACTGCATTTGCAATGGAGAGTGAAGAAATGCTAATTAGCCCCCAACAAAGAATTGCTATTACCATTATTTTGGTAAGATGGTTAATCTGTAAAATTCTCAATAGCAGTACAACATATGGTACTAGTATTTAAGGCCTACTTAACTAGGGTTAAGGTACATAGGCGAGCTTAGCATAGGAAGATAACACTGATGTAACTGATAAATCAGTGGCAGTTGCATGAACTGACATTATAATATTATGATATGTAGTCCTATAAAACGATACATTAGTGACGCGGATTCGGTGGAATGCGAACCAAATTTGACTCATTTTTGCCACCCAAAGAAATCGTGACAAAATGAAAGATGATGCTCTGGCACAGCTATCAGTTAAAATGCAGCAATTTGAAAAAAGCCAGCAAGAATAAATTAAAAACCATCATATTCCTGCGTTTCCTCAGCTTCTTCCTTATGTATGAGTTTGCTAACAATGGCTGCCTCTTCGGCACGATTCTCATTTTCGTATTTGGTGCGTAGATATAGTAATGCATGAAGCATATCCCAGTTATTCTCTTTTGCCAATTGCTTAGCCTCCTTTTTGATATCTTTTTCGCTATCCAATTTTATGGCTATTATTGAGTAGTATTGAATAAATTCCTATTGCTTGTACCTCTGCCCTGAATATATTTTCTACTGAAAACAAAACAAAACCAAATTAAATTATATTAAATTGATGGGAGAAAAAGAATGTTGTGATCGTCAGTGCGAAAAAGAAATTAATGAATACTTGTAATGTTCTATTACCTCCAAAAATTCTTAAATTATCTCGTATAAAACTAAATAACCTGAGCATATATAATACTCCTAGGGCTCGGAACATTATTCCTACAACGATAATGTCATCATGAATTATGAAACTTCGGGCTGCAGCAAAAACTACGATAGGTATCATTGCAGGGAGCTCATACCAGTTATTTAAAATAAATATCTTCTTTCCTTGTTGTGACCTTCTCATTCTTGCATAGAAACTAAGTGCCATGACCGTAACAACAAAAGCATCAAAATTATAAACAACAATGGTGATAATCAATAGCTTGTTTGAAATGATTCCATTAATACATCTATTTGTATTGACTTAGCACATGATCATCATCTGCGACAACTATTATAGATCATTCTAGTCTATAATTTACAATACTGCAAAAAATTGTATTGGACGATGATTCGGGGGAAAAAGTACAATTAGCTTAATTTGAAGCAGTAGTTTTGCCCATCTTAATTAACCCTGTGGGTGAGTCATATCTCCTATGGCACCGACAATGTGTCCATAGTAGTCGTCAGCATAGTTGATATCAAACCATTCATTAAATTTTTTTGATACTAACCTTGTTGTATAATTGTTATAATTCTTGAATAGAAATGCTGCCACCCAATCTTTTCACATCTGGGCAACCTATTGAATCGAATTTTTACATGCTGTTTACGTGAGGTAAGCGAACCCATTGTCAAAAACCAAAAAGGAGCCATGTTTAAATAATGAGCACAATGCTTAAAGAGCATGCCAAAGTTCCTTGACGTTCATTCTCTGAAAGGTGTTGATGAAGAAACTATAAGAAAAGCACAAAAAATGCCTAAAGATGAATTTGGAATTACACATGATAATATGATGTATAATAAAGAAGAAGATAGATGGTATTGTCTCTTAGATGCTCCAAATAAAGAAGCAGTTGAAAAGCATCATCAAAAAGCTGGCATCACATGTGAATGGATCACAGAGGTAAAAACAACAGCATAAATATCGATCTAAAATCTACGATTGAGTTGGATTGCTACATAAGTAATTTATGTCGAAAACTTGTATCTAAAACAAAATGTCAAAAACTAAGGCAAGATAAAGATGGAAATCTATACAAGGTAAAAACATATCATTATGACAAGCTGTCTAAACTAGAGCGTACAAAAAGAAAAGAACAAAAGGAAAGCAAGCGACTTCAAGATTTGCCAAATATTGAATTAAGTAAAATAGTAAATCACATGTTCAGCAGTAGTTAACGATGGGAATATTGGTTCTACTGTGGAAGCCCATTTGTTCTGATAACTATGGCTTTTATTCTATAGCACATATTACAATGCTCCGGACAACAATCATGAAGACAAGTTATCTTTATAGAGTTGCAGACAAAGCACCAAAGTTCCCTAGGAGTAGTAGAGAATGACATGATGCGTGTTGTAAACTACATCATTTAATAACAATTGTGAAAACAATAATCTAACATTTGATTATTATCGTATTTGATTATTCATCGTCCACTGAATGCGGCTGTCTCCTTTCCTCTTCTTCTATTATTTCTTCTGGATCTACGTTAAGCTGCTCTGATTCACGTTGTTTTTTTTATTTCCTCTGCAGCCTCTCTTGTTTTTGGTTCTTCGTGGTTTTCATTGTCAGATGACAACATCATCTTTAGGCCTAGTCTCAATATATTAAGTATTTCATGACATAGACATCAAATATTCTACTTCTAGTCATATCCTGTCTCAAAAGAATGAATCATAGGAGCTTCTATAATCATCGCATATTGGCCCAGTCTTTATCTTCCTTTGTAGTGACTAGCTCACCAATCCTATAGATATTATAATCTCCAGTCTTCTGTATTTTACCACTTTTTTCCATATGCTCAATCATTAGTACTGATTCTCCAGCATCGAGTTTGCCTGTAGATATCAGTCTTTCTTGTAGTTTATAGTAGCTAACCAGTCCATTATCGTCGTTCTTTGATAATTCTCTAAATACACACCAAAATGTTGGTTCATTTGCTCCCAGTTGCGGTTAGCAAGACATAAGCTAGGTATTCACCTTACTAATTTTTGATCCACATTCATTGCAAAAAGCTGCATCAGACGGATTTTGTTACCACAATTAGGACATACTGCCGATTGTGGAGATCCGCATCTGTTACAAAACTTAGAATCAATAGGGTTAGACCAACCACATAACACAATAAAAGACTTAAGCAATTATAGCTGTATATGCCACGGTATTAGCGCCTGAGAAAATGACCACTTTTCCAACGTTATATAACATGATAATATTTGGGGAGTTAATTGTTACTGTACTTCCAGTAAATATATCTCTTCCTTGTACGATATTACCTAGGTCGCTAGTGTATAGTGTATCGTTTATGGTCAGATCCCGAGCTTTAACTAACGGTAATGGTACTGCTTTTGATAATACTCCAGTTGTACTTATTTCTCCAACTACAATCTGAGAATTGTTCCCCTTTGGTAGATTAGCTGATATATGTCCACCAACTATTCTAAAGGGAGAAAAATCTCCAACCACAATTACATTGTTTGATCCGATTCTATGACCCTGACCTAGTTTCATGCTATCTGATTGAATCATAGGACCTTTATTCGCAATAGTGGTAGTCATAATCTTTAAAGAATGACCAAAGTTGACCCAATACATAAAAAAAAGCAGGTGTAGGTTAATCAATCATCACTTTAGCAGTTTTTCTGTACCGCTGCTTGATAAAGTAAACCGTGTTTGCTTCAATTTATTGACACTGATGTAGGTGATTAACAAGATAAAAATACATAAGAGACAGAAGCCTGTACCTATCCAGTAGTAGTTATCTTATCGCCTTTGTATGATATTCTGTTTGTTTTATGTATTTTCTTCTTAGGACATCATGATCATCGATAGTACTTGTATCTCTACTGGTTCAGGATCAATGGTATGACAAACTAGTCCGCTCGCACCGGCGCAATCACCTCCAGCACATTTGCAATTAGGATCGTGTAATGGAATGAATTTCAACATAGACAAGATTCCAGTTTATGGTGAAACACACTTAATTGTGTCTTCTAGCTGATCTTTGTCCTCGCCATAGTCAGGTTCGTCTGTTTCCTCTTTGTCGCCTTTACTTCTAGCTGATTTTAGGTTCTCTTCTGACCTAGTAGATACAAACCTAATAGCATCATCAACTACTGTAGCGTTTGTAAGCAAATCCAGCTTCATAGAATAGCACTCTTTAGCTAATGATAATGCTTGTATCTTTTCTCTTTTGTCTTCTGTATTAGCTGCTGTATTCCATGCTTCTTTTGTGATTGCATTTAATCCCACTAGACATTTCTCATATTCTTCTGGCAGCCTTTCATCGATGTATCTTTTGATGTTCTCTTTTGCTTGCTGTCTTAGAATAGATAAGTCTCTGTTTACTGTTCCAATACTTACCTGCAGTATTCTTGCTATCTCCGGCTGACTATGCCCTTGACTATCAAGCTCTGCTACTTTGCTTCTTCTCCACTCTATTTGTCTTTGGGAGCTTTCAACTTTTGTGCTCAAACTTTCAATATTCTCCTTCGTAATTTTACAAGGCTTTCAATTTTCATGCTCAAGCCATGCAGCAAGTCCATAGTTTTTTGATTTCAAAACATCAATGTGTGAAAGTAAGCTTTATGTCTTTTGAACAGTAAATGTACTTCTTTGCATCTTAATCACTCTCTTTCTTATAAGAACAACCTGCCAAATCTTAATTATAACATTCAAAATGTAAAAACATGGAAAACACAAATAATTCTCTTAGCACCGTAGCTGCGCAGGAAGGACCTAGCATATCAGTGGTAGGCGATACCTATCGCATCATTATAGGTAGTGAGCGAACCAACGCTGCTTATGCTCTTATTGATATGTTGATTCCTCCAAAAGGAGGCCCGCCACCTCATTCGCATGCCAACGTCCAAGAAGCATTTTATATAATAGATGGAGAGATCGAGGTAATAACAAAGGAGCAACAATACACCGCTACAAAAGGTTCGTATGTAAATATACCGTTTAACGGACCTGTACATAAATTTACCAACAAAACAGATAAAACTGCACACATTCTCTGCCTTACAACGCCAGCCGGTATGGAGAAATTGTTTGAAGAAATAGGAAAGCCGGTAGCTGCCAATACATTCTTTCCTCCTCCACAAATGACACCGAAAGAACAAAAACAAGCTCAAAGCATAGCAGAAAAGTATGGACAGAAATTGTACCCTCCGGATTATTTAGATTAATAACAAATAGAGTTTGGTTTTCTTGCTTTGGTCTGGTCATCTTCTCATCAATGTATTTTTGATGTTAGTCTTAGTTTGATTTCTGGCCAATCCAACTTGCAATACTTGAGATATCTCCTTTTGGAGCGTTTAAAAAGATATGAGTAATACTAACGATGGTAATAATAAAGACAGTAATGAATTCGCATATCTGTTCGATGGCCAAAGTATAGATGGCTGGCGTATGGCCGGTCCAGGTAAATTTGTACTTGTTGGACACGACAAGTCATTGCAGTCAGATGGAGGAATGGGATTACTTTGGTATACTAAAAAGAAGTACAAGGATTTTGTACTAAAGGTTGTAATGTGATTTAAAATTATATCCTGTATTCTTCCTTGAACCCATTCTAGCATTAAAGTTCTACCGCTTTCAAGAAAGAATTGATTAAGATCCATCAATCTGTAAGCTGGAGTTAGATACAATCTAGAGAATTAATTTCTGAATTAACTTCTCGAATTTTTAAAGCAGCTTATCCAGATGGTTGTCGCTGAATGATGCATCTGTCTTCATTCCCCGGTAAAACTCCTTCCACTTTGCTCTTTCCACTAAAGGCACATGCGTGAGCAAATCACCGAAATTAAACGCTATCAGTGGGCGGCTGCTGCTGATATTATTATCCTCATCCTCATCATGTAAGATTAACTCATGCAGTAACGAAGGACTAAGATCCTGCACTTGTAGCAGGCCTTCCTTATCAAATAGCACCTTACTATTATACTCCTCTGCGGTCAGTATGAGAGGGGCATCAATTAGGCATCCATCTGCTGACATGTCTATCTATCTAGAATACTGTTTGACTACCTGTATTTGTATCTGTAGCAGCGTAGTCATTGGTTGAATCCAAATGTTTTGCAGTAGGCTGATCTTCCACCGCTACCCCTGCATTATCACGTTTGCTTCGTATAAAATTGAGAGCGCTATCTATGGTTGCAGCGTTGGATAATAATTCAGCTTGGTCATGTGTGTATCCTTGAATAGCTCCATTGCCTGCAGTTTCTCTCGGTTGTCATGAGAGGTTTCTACTATTTCAAATGCACGTCCGAGTATAGTATCAAGTGCACGAAGACATATCTGATATTGTTCTGGGAAATACTCTGTAGCGTACTCTTTGATGGTCTCTCTAGCGCGATTACGCAAGTATATCATGTCCTCGCCAATAACAGTCTTTGACACCTGCAATTCGCGAGCAATTTCCATAAAACTCAGGCCTCTGGACCATAGCTCAATGACTTTCTCTCTACGCCATTCTAGTTGTTCAGATTTTGTGCTCAAAGTCCAGAAATTTCCTTCGTAAATATTATGGTGCCCAGATTTTTAGCTTTATCGATATAGTTGTAGAGTAAATCATCATAATCTGTCTTGAATTATTTCCCTGTTTACAAAATTCTCAAACGCAGGATTTAACCATCTCTCTGATCGGATTTGCGCCCATTGTTCCCCTATAGTTCCATACTTAAAGCAATTTTTCATCCAATGAAGCCATCCTGTCCATTCCTCGTCGTTGAGCACATTTTTTTGACGCATAGAATATGCATGGGAACTAATAAACAAGATATAGTACGCAAATGCTAATTCTTCTGATGGCTTTTCAAGTTTATATATGACTTTTTGCATTGATGGTTTTTCAATTATAATCTCTACCATCTTGCGAACCTTCTCATCTAGGTCGTTGAGAACTCTGGTTTGTTGATGACTTGATAGACTCTGTATGTGTCTTTTTGAGAAAATTAGTGTCAATACCATAGTTCCTACTATTCCAATTGTTTGTGCTATACTCAGCATGTCAGAAAAT
>Ga0173481_10000252_pt1 | contig 10833 bp, 8 predicted proteins | sample NitcycUS073202C2_FD_136667 | JGI IMG/M metagenome (GOLD analysis project Ga0173481, IMG submission 136667) | Soil microbial communities from Arlington Agricultural Research Station in Wisconsin, USA - Nitrogen cycling UWRJ-S073-202C-2 (version... ... | reverse complement strand
GAACAATATTAGAAGAGCAACAGATGAAGCAAGAAAAGATATTCCACGTTACACCCAAGCTGCTAATGAATATCAAGAACAAACTATTCAAACAGCTAGAGAAATAGCTGATAACTTTCTAGAGTCACAAAAAGAGATTATCAATTCACTACAATCAGCATGGGTTCTAGCAGTAGAAAACGCATACGGTGTTTTTTGGAATTACTGGTTATCTCATAGGAGGGTAACTGAAGTATATGCAAGGGCAGTTAGCAGTGTTACAGATAACACAGTTGCTGCAGCAAGGCTTGTAAATAACACTGTATTTTCAAACCTACACGCTTTCAAAACATCTATTCAGAACACAAGAGATAATCTAAAAGAATTCTCTAGAATAGGTGTTAATGCAGCAAAAACATATGAGCAAACGTCAAGAGATACTACAACCAGATCAACAGCTGGCTTTTCATCATCATCATAGAATGATAATACATACCTAACTTAAGTAACCATAAGAAACAAAGAGAAGAAAAGAGGTATCTTTCTTCAACATAAAATACCATCCAGTATCCCATTTCATTTTGTCAGCAGCTTATTTGAAATAAAAGATGGCCGTTAGAACAGAAAGAGTATATATTCTCCAGATCAATTTTCTTTCCTGGCTCAATGTTGAATTTTAAAACTGAATATCTTGGATATCAATATCTGGTCCCTAAAATATGTTAACGGTTAAATGTGGTACGCCTTTTACACCTTATGGAACCCAAATATTGTTCCTTTTCTTCATATTTAACTGCTCTGCTGACTAAAAGTATGATACACATTATTGCGTCCATATGTATCACTATATTTCTTGTAAGTAATCATTACGACAAGAAGAAAATTTGAAATGCTATAATGGAATCCAAACATTTTGTTTACTAATAATTTTCTAAGTGGCTCATTAATGATTTTTCGCTTGAACAATCTTTGAGTAGGATTAAATTGATGAGACTCAGGGTAACAAAGATGAATGAACTATGAACTGAACAAAGAAATTGCATTTGATAAAGTAAATCAATGGCTACACGATTATGGTTTTACTGTAAACGTAACAATGAGGAACAAGGATAGGGATGCTGGAACTCAATTTGAATCAAAGGTGTATCCTCCAAGAGAACAACAAAAGTTCTTTTTTGTGACATTCGGAAATAAATTCGATGATAGTTTTTCGATTCAATCAAACATTATTCTTACAGATGAAGATATCAAATCTATAGATCGTCTAAGAAAGAAAGAGCAGCAACAAGTCTATATTGACATTCATAGATTTGTATATTTTCTAAATATAAATTGTGATACACAATTTCCTCAAATAGTTGTACACAAGCTAATCTTTATTGATTCTTTGAAGAATAAGCAATTCTTTTTTGATTCAGTTTTTGCTTTGCTACATGCTATGGTAATTGTTGAATCGCGTTTCGAAGAGCTCTATTATTCATTATTCCCTGAGGGTAAAGGAACTGCTTAGTGTATAATTAACATAATCGATGTTAAGTATGTAAAGTATCTTACTTTTTGTCACTTATAACAGTAGTACAATCAACACTTGTAATAAATAAGAAAGCAAAAATAAATTAGTTTAGCTTATCTTTTACTTGCTGCTACGGCTTTTATTAATACGTAGTCAATAATCTCTTTTTTAGATGAATCCTTCATCTTCAATGCTGAGATATAAATTATCCTCTCTACACACTCAATGAACAGGGTTTTCGCGTATGGAAATATCTTTGCTTGAAGCCTTTGTTTTACCAGTTTCCTGTTATGAATGTAGTAATCAGCAGAAGGCTCGTATACATGATGTCCGACATGCAGAATCTCCTGTATCTGAAAATCCTCTGCTCTGATTACAGTTTTTATATTCTCCAAATGATAGTGCTCAGATGCCCAAGTAAAATAAAGGATTCGAAGTTTTGCAAATTGCACCAAAGTTTTATGGGTTGAGTTTCGACCTATAACTGGGACTGCAATTACTAATAATCCTTCAGGTCTTAGAACTCTTTTGCATTCTCTTAAAAATCGTGATAGTGGCTTAAAATGTTGCGCAGATTCTAAAGCAACTATTCTGTCAACGCAATTATCTGCAAAGGGCAATGTCATTGCAGTGGCATTCACTAATGATATTGAGCTATTATTATTCACTCTCGTCGGTTTGCATTGTATATTCGTGTTTACCATTTCATAAAATAAATCAGCTCTAGTTGTTGCGGGAATAGGCAGAGTTATCTTTTCTACAGCAGCGCTCAATTGTTTTAGGTTAATATCAACGCAGATAATATCTAAAAGATTATTGTTCTTATATCTAAATTTCCAAATCACTGCTGGAGCAGAAAATCCACTTCCAACATCTATCACTCTTGTTGCAGACTTTAAGTCAGCGAAATCTCCAACCAACCTACAGAGTTCTATTTGGGCTTCCAGAGGACTAGTGGTAGCCTGAGTCCAGTAACCAAAGTTGAGCATATTATTGTTGACGTCACCTAAAGCGAGTTTCACAAATGGTGTTATTGAATTATAAAGGTGTACTATATCATTTTCATTTCTTCTATTTATCCATAAAATGGACTTAAAAGAGTTCAGTAAGAAAACCAAAGTTTTGTATTTACAATAACGGTTAACCGTGAAGTAATATAAAATCTTCGAAATCTCTTAAAAGTGTCATGAAATCCTAGATAAGCTAAGAATAAAACTAACAATTACCTTGCCCTGCCTCACTACTGATCAAAAATAGAACAAGTAGATTATGTATTGTTAGTATTTGACTATCTTACTACAGCCTCGTTATTACATTTGAATTGTGCTAATAACAAAAAATACATATAAAAAGGAATACGGCCTCGTTATTACATTTGAATTGTGCTAATAACAAAAAATACATATAAAAAGGAATACGAAAGAATGTAGAACTGGAAGTATTAAGATGAACATACTTTTTTGTGAACAAATTACATAAGCTATTTTTTTAGCTGCCTGATTTGTCTTTAATTCATAGTTGATTCAAACATTGTTAATACGTCATTCAAGTTTTCATCGTCTGCAAAGCTACATATTGTGATCCATTCTCTTCTAATTCTTCCTTATATCTCACAGATATCTTCAGGAGAAATGAACTCTATTTTTACATTAAATTTACGTCTTAGTTTTTCTTCTAATTTCCTGGAAGTTGAATTTGGTGCAGATATCAAAATTCTTCGTATGAACTCATTTCACAGCCGTATAGTCTTATGGCCGAAGGATAAAAATTTTGCCTGTAATATCTTACCGACAATATAATAAATTATCATGTGTGTGACCATGACCTTCTATTATGATCACGAATTTTTTATTGATTACAACTGTAGTTTTTTCTTTAGAGATCAGACATTTTATTCATGAACAACATTTTGAAGTTTTCATTATTGGATGGTAGAATATCTAAATAGCGTTTTAAAAATCAAGACGTTATTCAGCACCGGTTTTTCACACCTTTGCTATACTTGGTTGAACTTGCTTCTATATTTGATTAGTTTTCATAACAAACTATCAAAGTTAAATTAAAATTAATATCGAGTCACGTGGCGGTAATAATAATCAATCGGTGGCTATTTCTACAGCTTCCTTGATGTAACGAACGTATCTGTTAAGAAACAATTGACAAGATGGAGGAAGAATGGTTAATAACACAAGCTGTGTATTAGTGGGACCTTTAGAACAGATTTCTATAGTGAATTCGTAAAACATTTTAAAACTAATGTATTTGATGCTATCAGGGTTAAAGAAGAAGTACTACCAATTATAAGAGAATGTAGAAGAGTAACGATAATATGGTTTTGCATGCTGTCTAAAAATTTGCAGGTGATGAATTAGATACTTCTTATCATAAAAATTCATTGCCACTTGTAACAAATATTGTATATGTATGAAGCGATAAAGACGCGAGAAATTAGACGATAGTTATGATAAAACGAAATAATCAATTCAATGAATATAGTGCCTTATGATTGCACTTTGCTTTATATGCCAGTTGGACATATGTGGTGGTTGTTTGTGACAACCCGCAAATGGTATTTGACAAGTTATGCCTTGCTTATGACCGGTCTATACCATCTGTTTTTAGTTATCTGAACCATGCTAAATATTACTGTCCCCCACTTCCGCAGGCACAAAACCCGTATTCATCTATCCTCTTATTACATAGTGGGCACCTTTCGCCATATTCCACTTCCCACACATGTTTGCCATACATTTGAAAATGAGTATCGATTTCTATTGGCACTACAGTTTTGTCCTTGTTATCATCATCATCATTCCTCTTGTTATCGTTATCATTGTTATTATCAATGCGATGACTACTCTTTTCACTATCTTTATAAACAATAGCATTTGTCCCTACCGCATTTTCCAATAATTCGGCATCAGATCTTCTAGTGTTTGAGGTTCGTTTACTTTTTGTTTTCATTAGATATCACCATTTTTTCCTATTAGCATATCAAAAGGTAATTTTCGAGTTTTCTACTATATCCAGGAAAGACAAAGAACATTAGTTTCCATCATTACCATATGTTTTTTTATTGTTCTTTACATTTGCTTTAATTATTTGAAGTGCATTCTCCGCTGGTTCTCTTTTAGGAAGCTGAATCATGAAGACATTTGAACTAGGGGGTCCAGAGAGGTTAGGTGCAAGCGCAATTAATCCCGTATCAGATAAAGCTTCAAAGAATTCTAACATGCTATTAGCATGTAAAAGATAGTTTTCGTTTATACCTACATCAAGAAAGCTAAATCTGATATCGACGAATACGTCTTGACCATCATGAAATATATCTAAGAAAGTATCCACCGCTAATTTTTTGCCATAAATAGCAGTCATAATTTCGTCATATCTTCTACGAGTGACGTAAATACAGGGAACTTTTTTTCCATTGAAATCTATCAATGTGGCTCCATCTTTGTGTAAGCGCGTAGCAAGTTCATCAAATGTGTAAAAGTCTTTATTTTTTGGCATGTATATCCACAGTTATTGTAATATATCACTATTGATTTTCTTTAATCGTTTCAAGAAAATAGTCTTTTAGCTCTATATTGTTTTGCATTCTTTTGTAAAGATATTGATGGTGGCTACACAGGAAAAAGGGTATTTGGTTTACAGACTCTATAATGCTATAATTACTTCTATCTTTTACTAATTCCAGCTGAACTATAAAATCTGCATGTGCACCGCAGATATTACATCTGAATGGTTCTCGATATAACCTTTGTATATCATCATCATTACCATCCTTTTTTTTTCTACCGCTCACAACACAAAGAATCGTATTTATGTCTTAAAAGAGTTTGTAGCTTTTCAAGATATCAATTTAAAGTTCTTTGTGTACGTCTGAATCTAAATCAGCAAAGCTTTATTGATTTTGCTAACATCAATGCACGTTGTGAATCGTCAAGCATAATTTCGTTATTTTTGTATTTGCTACTGAAATATATAAGATCTATCATTTTACGACGATCTATATTAACTACGCTTGCTTTGTCTGTTGTGTTATATGCATTTATGTTCGTCAATATGATAAATCTATCTGCAGAAATCGTGGACTTCATCCTGTCAGATATTTGGTCGAACGTTTTGGTACGATCATTATTTATGATTACAGCAACAGCAACCTTTATTCCTGTTAGATCATCATAAATTAAATCAATTCCACAGCTTTTCTCATTTGCCTCTTCAAGTTTAGCCACAGAACCATTCTCATGTGCGTAGTTAACAAGATTTATTACGGCATCACGAATATCTGATTCTAATCTTTGCTCATCATTGGAACTTCTATGGATCTTCATGAAATCTGCAAGAGTAACCCCCATTATGCTGCCTTGTATTCTCAATCCAGGATACGCACTTCTGATAGTGTCGTCTATCGCCGCCTCGTCAATTGTTCGAGCACCTCTCCTTTTAGCATTTTCCATAGCATGGTACATGATATTTATCATAGATCTAATATTTCTGAAGTCGTAGAATTCATCATATATCACCTTTATCTTGGCTGAAAGGTCTCTTTCCTCATCTATCGTAAACACCATTTTGTTCGCTACCTGTCTTATATATTCAAGCAATATATCAAGTACTTCTTCTAGGGTGTTCGAACCAGCAAGATCAATTTTATAGTTAGCTTTTTCTAGCCTATCGAATACCGAAGCATTCTCCTTACGTATCTCTTCGTATGAAGATGGTGTCATAACCAGCATAAGAATTGTCAATGGCAGATGCGCATTGACTACTGCTTTGATAAAATCTAGCGAATCCTCATTAGAGTCAAATTCATCAATTTGTAAAATTGTCAGTTTCCTCAAAAACTTCCAGTTTAAACTAGCCAGGGCAGTTATATTGGATATTATACCTTCTAGCGTTGATATATTGTAAATGTCTTCTCTGAACTTCCCTTCAAGTATTAGCTTGATTACGGATATTTCAACAGAAGAAAATTCTCCCTTTAAAACTCTATGAATAGCAGAATAATTTGGAATGAGCTTACCATTTAGGATTTCTTCAGCTTTATATGCCAAACTCTTACCTTGTATTGAGTCTAAAATTCCGAAATTGAAAATTTTCTTTGCGTCTTTGATATTGTGCTCAGCTTTGTGTTTCAGAAAATAGACAATAGATTTTTTAAATTCCTTAATATAGTCTTCAGTGAAGCCTGCTCGTATAGCTCTATAAAGGCTATGCAAATCCCGAGGTGAAATTTGGGAAAGATCTGTATATGAAATTATAGTATTACTCGAGAGTTCTTTGAGACCTCTAATGTGCAAAGATAGATGTGTCTTACCTGAACCAACATCTTGAATAATAGTTACCAACCGAAAGTCCTTATCAGTTGCTGCGGTCCCAGTTATTTTCGAGTATAAATTCTCTATACACGATACTACAGCGGCCTTTGCCTCCTTGTGCCTTTTGCCTCCTATAATTTCGGCATCTGTTATAGTTGGTGTGGGACTAGAGGGGTATGGATTTTGTTCCAAGTTATAAGGATACACTATATACACCTCACAAATCCATGCAGAAGGCCTCTAACTGTTACTCCTTCATAGCCGCCAGTAGACAATTCGTATTTTTCACTGTGGTTATTTACTAATTGCTCAACCAAGCAGTAAAATACATCATGTGAGATACTGTGCTTTGTACATAATTCATTTCTAACCTTTGCAAGCTCAACCCAACCTATGGAGTTTGAATAATTTGAAATAGAACTGTCAAAATCAATCTTGAATTGGTCAAGCTGCATTGTTAAATTACTACTTAAGCTCCGTTCCGAAATGTGGCTCTCACCCCTTTCTGGATTCAATTTTGATAAACCTGAAATGACATCACCTGTATTCGACTCGACTGTCTTAGCAAGCGCATCAGAAGTCTTATTGATAGATTGTTCTAGAGATTTTATCGCTTCATACATTAGTCGAAACCTTGCGTCAGAATTTAACAAACTTTGCAAGTAGTAATTCCTATGCCAGCAGTAATATGCTGCACCTTTCTTGTCTATGTATATATCACCGTGTGTAACAATATCTTCTAAAATTCTATCAATGTCTTGTCCGCTAAATTCTTTCCGTAGATCTGTTTTCTTAATGCCAAGCGAACCAGACAAAAAAATTCTTTGTGTAAGCTTTTCTTCTGCAGACATGAGATAAACCTTTAAAATTGTTATTTAAGTTTGGAAGTAATATATTACTGTGTCAAGAGTAAATAATGTTTAAGTTAAATAAAAGGTTAATAATACGTAAATCGCAATCGGGCCGGGATGATGATTGCTCTTACTGAAAACGGTTATGATGTAAGTACTAGGGTAACTGACCGACGAATTTTTAATATGCACGCACTTAAGCGCTGTAGATGACAAGCTTGTAAAACATAGATCATATTTTTTAAAACTACTTAGCCAATATACGAATATATATACTTGTTAGGAACAAGTATATATATATCAAACCTGTATATAGCGATATTTTAGAGTTTCAAACACTTAAGTTATTTATTGGTCGTAAAGATTTAAAGTTTTAGGCTGCCTCATATTCGCTGAATCTCCCCCTACCTTTCTTCATAACAGCAAATATAAACACAATTATAGCTATCCATATTATAGTAAGAAGCACGTTTGTGAAACTAACATATAGATAAGGGGTTGCCTCTTGGAGGTTCGTTTCAAACACTTTAATTGACGCATGTATATCTTGGAGCCCTGTATTATATGCTGAAGTATGAGGTTCCAGAGAGGAAATAGAGTTAGCGCGAGAAATCATGGCAGCAACGTCACTTTGTATCAGCCCAAACTCAGTTCTTGGGGTCGAGAATGACCACACAGGATTCCCTTGCTTTGGAAGCAATTGCTGTACATGCCGGATATGACTCAATAACATTTCAGGTGTTTGAGAAGTTTCGGCTCTCGACAAATATCCCATTGCCTTGTCGATGGGATAAATTGTCTGTTGATAGCCATAATAAGCCATTCCTGCTCCAAATGCTACGAACCCCAAAATTCCAACTAGTATCATTCTGTAGTATCTTGTATTCATATTATTCGCACCATTGCGATTGAGCAAGCTCGTTTTTCTTATCATCGTCTTATCAAATATAGTAGTATTTAGTGTATCGGTTCTCTTGTTGGCTAGCCTCATGTTAATATCTTGGGGGTCATAAAGTGGTTCTCTAACCCTTTGGACTAGCAAAGCCTTTTGTCTTCCCGAGAATGATTTCTTTGAATGCATCATGCCCAAATATGCGACGTAAATAAAACCCATTGTCTGAATTATAATTATTGGAACAAAAATTGGATTACGTGAAAATATAGAAATGAAAATCGCTATGCACCCATAAAGGCTAAAAAATATTTCAAGCAAGATAGTTTTAGTAAATGGTAGAGCATAAGACTTTTCTTTCCAGCGTTGTTCTTTTTTAAGAATACCGAATTTAGGTGTCCGTAAGAATTCACTTTTACCATTCAATAATGCGTCGAATACGGCTATTGTATTATTCAATGATATACCCTGTGCAAAGAATATTAGAAATAGATATTGTCGTGCCTTAGACTTCCATTTATTTCTCCATATTTTTCTAATCATGTAAAGATAGCTGAACGGGCCTGTTAAAATGTAGATTACAATGCCGGCAACCGGAGCCCAGCCCGCGCCATATAGTTCACAACCTAAAGCAAGCAGTATTGGAAATATAAGGAATTGAGTAATGAATAGAGGATGAGTAAAATGCCTTGTTAATTGTATGAACGCCTGAATCTTTGTATCAAATGGTATTTTTCTCTGTAACATAACATCTAGTAGTAACTTTAGAGCAACTTGCACTGAACCTTTTGCCCATCTGAACTGTTGACGTTTGGCAGCGTTCATCTGAACTGGAATTTCAGCTGCTACTACGACATCCTCAAGCAATAGACATTTCCATCCTCTTAGCTGGGCTCTGTAGCTTAAATCAAGATCCTCGACTATTGTAGTTGTGTGCCAGCCACCTGCATCTTGGATGCATGATGTTCTCCAGACACCAGCTGCTCCGTTAAAATTCATGAATAAGTGTGTCAAGCTTTTTGCTTTTTGTTCTATTAAAAAATGTAGATCAAGAGAAATTGCCTGTGCTTCTGTAAGAGTAGAATAATCTTCATTTATATGTCCCCATCTACATTGAACCAGTCCTAATTTTGGATCAGCAAAGTTACCTATTGCTTTTTTTAGGAAGTCTGAGGGAGGAATAAAATCTGCGTCAAAAATAGCTATAAATTCGCCTTTTGCGTATTTCATGCCAGCTTTTAGTGCGCCGGCTTTGTATCCGGATCTATCCCATCTGTGAATGTAGTTTATATCAAAACCCCTCAATTTGTAATCATTAACTATTACTTTAATAATCTCGGTAGTATCATCATCTGAATCATCTAGTATCTGAATTTGTAGTTTCTCCTTGGGATAATCTATTTGGCATACGCAATTGATTAGCCTAGCGACCACGTATCTTTCATTATATAATGGAAGTTGAATAGTTACTACAGGCAGGGAAGCACTATTTGGTATTGTAGCTTTTCTATAGGTATACCTTTTATGCCTTTGATTACGTAAGGAATGATAAGAAAGATAATGAAAATTAAGCGTGTAGCAAGTCATTATCCATGCGATGTTAATAAATATTACATAAAGGAAGGCGGTAATCACAAGCATCACGAATGTCCTACAACCTGATTGCAGTATACAGATATTTATTGCCACTGTGACTTTGCCAATATGAATTTGCTATATATCTATAGATAAAAATAAAGTAGATGAAAGAGAAGATTAGATGATGATAATAGACGTATGTATATACGAAAGGATGATTATTGTTGCTGTTACTATTATTACTATTATTTTTTAATGATGATATCACTGCCCTTTTTGGAATATCTTCACGCACTGTGGAGGACATACATTTTCGCATGCCATACAAAATATACAATCTTTTTCTCTGATCATAAAAGGTTTCTTCTCTGATGCTGGATGTCCAGGTGTATCTAACCATTCATATACATTTACCGGGCAGGCTTCAATGCATGCACCATCTGCTACACATATATCATAATCTACAGTTACCTCTGTACCCCATATACCTAGCTGTCCTGGTGGATCTATTGGACCCCATACTTTTATACCCTGAAAAGTACCTGCTACTTGCCTTTTCGATTTGAAACTTGGATCAATAGGTCCATCAGCCTTTGAATAATTTGTGCCACTTCCTGTTAGAGAAATAGTAGTTGTACCACTACCACCAGATGCTCCTGCTGCTACTCCTCCTGTTGCAGGTGTAGTAGGAGCAGT
>Ga0173481_10000251_pt1 | contig 10841 bp, 11 predicted proteins | sample NitcycUS073202C2_FD_136667 | JGI IMG/M metagenome (GOLD analysis project Ga0173481, IMG submission 136667) | Soil microbial communities from Arlington Agricultural Research Station in Wisconsin, USA - Nitrogen cycling UWRJ-S073-202C-2 (version... ... | reverse complement strand
CAAAAGCCCAATAATTGCAGGAATATTGAGTTTTCTATCTGCTGCACTTAGGATTTCATCAGGAGTGCTTTTTCTTGCCACAACCCAAAAGTGACCTATTAACACTCCGCCGACACTTCGATATACATAACAATCAATTGCATCCACAGATAATGGCAAATGTGGTCCATGTTGTTCGCATGCAGCGGTTGGTATAATTGCCATCTTCGTAGTCTTTGTAAGTTTATCTACATCCTTCCAACTTAGCTCTTCCCATAAGATCGGTTTGCCTACACCTGGAATCATTCGACATTCATTTCCTAAAGCATATGTCCGGCTCAGGTTTTTAAGTCTAGCCTATATAAAATAAACAAATTTGCATATATCATAAAATATAAATATTATATCTCATAAATTCTACCAGGATCAGGGAGTTATCTGAGATTATAATTATAATCTGAATAAATACATACTTCTATTGACAATCTATAATTTGGTGATGGAACATTTAAAAGTGATTTTGCATACGTCTCTTTACAATGGAAAAGATGTATTTATGGTTAACATCGATTGCTATAGTGCTAGTTTTTACCTTTATTCACATTTATAATCTCAAACAGATACTGGCGCAAACCAGTGTTCCACCAACAAAAATGAATCTTACTAATGCCACATCCATGAACAGTACAAAAGCAACTGGAAATCTAACAAATTCTGTAATGAATACCACTGTTTCCACTACCAATGCAACTATGAACAAATAATGTGGCAATAGAGTTGGAAGTCAAATGATCAAAAAATCACATAGGGAATGTTTATGCCCATTGTTTATTCTTAGCGGTTGAAGTCTATTTTTGGCATACTTAGCATCTAAAGCCGTCATATAATAATAGGGATAAAAAATGTCGAGTCCAGAAACAGCAGATTGGAATAACTTGATTCAGAAGAACGTAAAGACCAAAGATATTGGAAATATTATAATGGTAGACGAAGAATTCATAACTATACTTGAAGGCACACAGCAGAATATGTAGTACCCAAAAAATATATCAAAGAATTTAAAGAAACTGAACCAAATGTTGCTGCAACATTCGGTAGTTATCAGGTCAGCCCATTGTGGTGGGCTTTATCTTTAGGTGCCAATTTAGGGGGTAATGGCACTTTGGTTGGCTCAAGTGCTGGGGTAATAGCTGCAGGACTAGCAGAAAAATACCATTCTAAAATTAGCTTTAATGATTTCTTTAGAGTTGGATTCCCATTTATGATTATGACTGTTGCAACAGGAATTGTAATCTTGGTGCTGGATATATTGCTGAGGATAAAATTATGATGATATTATTATTATCATTAACTACACATCATATAGATTATGTCAATATCTTTTAGAGTAAAAAGTCAATGAAAGAAAAAACCTCAAATTGTTTTCATTGTCTGTTAAGAATCTTTGTTCCAATTTCTAACTTTAAGCCTTTGAACAATCCATTTTTTTTCATACTAATGAGGATAGGTTGATCCTTTAATTTTATCAAAAGGCCTTTCTCAATCCAAATAGGTATGCCATAACTTTTATCACACATAGTAAAATATTCATTAGGTCTATTAGTTTTAACTTTCACTTTTGGAATGAAAATGAATGCACTATTGTAACCATAGGCTAGATTAAGAATGCCGCGGTATATCACTATATGTGGATTATTCAATTTTCTTTCAAGATGAAGAAAATGCAAAACTTCTCGGGAAATTACTATGTTCCCCAATCATTCACACTGGTATAATCTTAACCTTAAGTTTTATTTAGGTTATACAATTTTATAATTATACTAAAGGTACTAAAGGTGAATATCCATCAGTATTATGATATAACTATAGGCGTAAATTCATGATAAATCTAAAGAGAAGATAATGCAAGTTCTGATCGAGTTTCATCGCCATGCAAAGAGTGTACGTTTTCCATTAACAAATATGGATATGTCCTTTGCTATCACGATGAATTGCATTGCTTGGAAAGTATTTTTTTAACATTTACCATTAAAAATATTCCTTTTATATTTCAATATATAATCATGCATGCAAATGGACAAAAAAGCATTGGTTTCGGCTAGATATACAGTAACAAAACTATACTTCGACATATGGCCTATATTCTACGTAAGGATATGATCAGAAGAGATCATGTCTGCTTGTCGATGATTTAAGAGGTTTTACTTTATTGCTTCGCAATTACACAATAACCAATTGTGTTCAATATATCAGAAGCAGGGTAAGAGAAAGAAGAACTATATCGAAATCACATAAAGCTTTGTTTTTTGTACTCTTCTTTGTATCATTCGATATATGTTGTTGTGCATTATTACTCATTTCATAATGACTTTTTTTATTCGTCTGAAGACTGAAAGTCTTTTAAAAGCACTCTTGCTCTGCAAAAAATAGAACTGCTGTTTCATCAATATAACTAGTATCCTGCTTGCTTTACTTAAAGCTTATTATGGATTTGCTTAACACTTGAAAGTACATAGCAGATATTAGCTAACATATATAAGGTATATGTAATCTAATATAAAGTGAACTTGCAAAATGTAATCTATTATATCTGGAGATGCTTCAACACATGTATGCCATCCTAAAATGGTGAAATACCTTCATCTTCTTTACGAACTTCATCGAGATACTTTGAATGCGTAGACCCATCATCATATACTTGAGCCACCTTCAAATACGTTACATCTGGATCATCTGGAACCTGGTGTGCTGTAGTAGTAGCCATAATATCTACGTTAACCGGTGAAATGCTCGGAAGTAATTCTTGAATGCTCTTTGGTATATCGTCTCTATTTTCATCTGCATTGTAGTAAATATTGAGTGCAAAAAATCTTGAACTGATATTTCCAAGCTCGATTATCGTTGGCTTTGAATTTTCTTTGGCCTTTTCCTGCGCAGATATTACAGACATTATTTTGCTATAGTTTAATTCTATATTTTCAGCCAGTTTTTGTTTATCTGCTGGTGTGAACGGGTTTTTCAATTTTTGAGCGGTTTCAAGAAAAGCCTGCTCAAATCTAACTAACATGTAATTACATAAAGAATCTTTATAATATAGGCATTATCAATGAATGTACTTTAATAACGCCTACCCTTTTTTTTATTTTTTTCTGCCAGATTGAAACTAACGACGACAGCTAGTAGAACATCCACTGTTCGATTTCTACAGATTAGTACAATAAAAGGCGTTACTGTTGTGTAATCGCTACTGTAACCATAACTAATGTAGTGACTAAAGACATTTTTGGTTCCATTTTCATGCAAGAATGTCTAATTATATTAATTAACAAGTAATGTGATGCAACAGTTTAATAGTAATTCTTAATATCCAGAACAAAAGCTTAGTCAATTAGGTACATACACATAATGCATCTTTTTTAAATAATGAAAATACATGAAATATCTTAAAATAGATTTAGACTTAGATTTATAAAAACCATATAATTGGCTTTTTAGTTGTATTGAAAATCAACCTCTTTCATTAAGAATTGCTACGCTACGGAAGGCGGATAATTTGCTAGAGGAGTTGAAAATACTACTTCTCCCGACAACAGAAGAGGAGAATTTTATATATAGTTGTAGTCAGAGTTGTTGCTGTCTTTATCGTCGTTCTTTTTGTCGTATTCATTTTACAATAAGAATATAATAGAAACTAACTAATTGCTTAAGCTAGTTAAAGGATTTTTATCTTGGTATTTCGTTAGCTAACCAACAAGGAATGTATAGGAATAATGTTTTGAATATTTTTCATATGTATTCTCACATACGAAATTAATGAATTAAATTAATATTACGAGCTTATCATAACAAGTCAGGATAAAATTGAATAAGGTGGAAATTAATGATCGGACGAATACACCATCTTATTGCTGTCCTAACTGTAACTCCACCAACAATTTAAAAATTGTAAGACATATGATAGATACCCTACACTCTATTCAGTTATGGACGTGTAATAGTTGTAATTTTAACTGGAAAGAAATATGGTCATCATATAGTCAATCTATATGGTCTTTGCAATACCGAAGTGACTGTGAGCAGGCACAACAACAATTGCAGACCATATGATAGATAATAGAGATTATGTAAGATAATGCTGTATATGAACGGATGATATAATCACAGGACGACGTAGTTATGCTGTGTTAATGACTTTGTATTGGTGTAATTGTAGATATATTATAGAGACTGGTAGTGGATATTTATACATTCTTACCTTATTGAAAATATATAGAATATTTACTACTTCCTGATAGCTCCCGTCAAGTTGTAAATAAGTTTGGGACAATAGATAGAGAGTGTATAGGATGTATTATTATATAGCATATAATTTTTTCAAGTCTTTTGTTTAATTTGATTCGGAAATTTCTTTTTGAGACTTTTATCATTGATTTTCATAATATATGACATTCTTTTGATTAGCCGAGCTGGTTCTTTATTTCTTGCACCATTTCTTCAATTGCAATTGGTTTTCGAATAATGTTGACAGATTTTTTATCTGATGATCCAAGTTCCATGTCATTTAGTTGAACATCATAAGCTGTAATAAAACAAACTTTAACTTGATCATCTATTTTTTTCATCTCATTATACAATTCATAGCCATTCATCTGTGGCATTCTAATATCAATAAGTGCTAAATCGTAAGAATGATTCTTCTTAAAAGCAGACAATGCCATATGAGGATCATTAAATACATCTACCTCAAAGCCACTATCTTCTAAACCCAGTTTGAAAAGCATTGTAAGGTCGGGTTCATCATCTATAAGGAAGATTCTCTTATTATTCATTATTAATGTTACCCGTGCTTCTTCTTTTCTTCAATGATAGACAGAAATAGAACCTGAAATTTTGCAGTACTTTTGATATAAATAATCCAAATCCAATAGTCTTTTCAAAATCATTATCTTGAGAAGTTGTCAATGTATATGAATGGTTAAAAATACGATAATATAAAGAAAAATTTTCATAAACTTATAAACTGTGCTTTCTATCTTTTATATATATCTGAGACCACCAGCAAGTAGCAAAAGGAATCTCCACTAATCATTCAAACTTATACTATGGGTAGAGACAAAACGCAATATTCAGTTGAAGATACTTCTACTATATATCCGATAAAATATGCTCTATTTAATAAGCAAAATTTAAGATGGTGGGATATAGTTGAGGTTAGTTAATACTAAACACAGTTGAGGTAAACTACAATTGATAATGTATTCTATAAATTAAATCCAAAAAATAAAACCTCTCATTTAAACAAAATATATAAGCAATTGATTATACATTTTGGGTTCGTTAGTCAATAATTGGATATTTTTTGTCTATTTCAGCATCATCTTCTTCTTTATTGCTATGTATGGTTTGTATTATTTCAGATGACATTAAAGGTGCTGGTTTAGCATATATCACTGAAGAATCTAGACTTGTCAAGTCAATTCTATAATAGTCAAGTTTATCAGGATCATATCTCTGTACTACTTCGATATTTTCTCCTCTATTTACTCTCTGTTGGATAACATTGCGATGTACATAACTGGATACGTATAGATATCCTCTACGTTTTGCCTCTTTGAGAAATTCTACTCTAAGAACATGTCCACCAGTTTCTCCCCAAAAGCCGGGCTTGATACTAATCCACTCCATATAGGCAGTGTTCTTTTTTCCAAAATTCCCATCATGTGTACCGCGTCTAAGCTGGTAATTCTCTAATGGTCCACCTTTTACATACCCAGCAATTTGTCCAGTTGTATTATCATCTTTAGTCCTCAGAGTAATTAGGATTGTATCTTCGTGATTGAGTGATTTCTTAAAGCTTTGCTCATCCTTAAAGCCTATTGGAAGATGTAATTCCCTGTAAATGTCGACTACAGTTTCTCGTATATTTGTATCAAGAGTCTGCTTATCATTATCTTTGACTTTTATCTCTTCTACTACTGGAATGAGACTTATTTTATTTCTTCTAATTGAATTTCTTATATCGACCTCATTGACCCATGCCTGTTTGAATGCTGCTATATTTTCAAAGAAGTTTTTCTGATATTGGTCGGGTACATTATATAATACATTTTCAAACATTTCTTTTTCCTCCTTTAATATGCTGAAGTACTTGACAGACTCTTCATGTATACGTGATGGATGCCAACCAAGCGCATGAGCATTAGTACGTGCAAGTTCCATAGAATGTTCAAGACTGCCTAAAGTATAACCTGCAATGCGTTCCGAAATAGATAAAAACCAGCCTAAATCGTTATAGTGTTTTCTTTTTGTAGTATCGTTTTCATCTAGACCTGCATACTTGAACAATTCTTGCATTCTCTTTTCGGCATGCTCTGCTATCTTGCCCTTGAAGGGATACGCTGTTCTATGTATTATCGCAATTACTATGTTAATATCAATTCCAACAGCATCAATGAACTTTCCTATCTTGCGATCATTTCTTATAAACCACTCAACAGCATCTTCATGTGGTTTGTCAGATCGCTTTAACGGATCATAATCATGGAAAAGAGCGGCTATAAATAGATACTTGATGTCTTCTTGGCTGAATTTATTATTCTCTCGTCTTAGTCCTCGTCCTTCGTGTTCCCTTTTCTGTTGCCCATTGGCTGCAAGTAATGTAAAGTAAGCAGCTTCTAATTCATGATCTATATTATGATAACCATAATAATCTGATCCTAATCCTTTTTTTGAGAACTCCGATACTGCATGTCTTATTATTCTATCCAGCCATTTATCTTGTAAACCCATTGCAGTACCTATCTCAATTATTTTATCTTTGATAACGGCTTCCTTTGCAACGCCTATATTGTAACATATCCACCAAGGAAATAGTTTAAGTCGCTTGTAAAACTGGTACCAAGCTGACAGAGGTTCGGCTAAAGGGTTAGAATAAGAAGATGATGATTGCAAATGACCATTAATATTATTATTGAGATAATTGTTATTATTATTATCTTGGGGCAAACCTTGTTAGTAGTGACGATACTATTCTATATGAATATTTATTGTCTACCCTACTAACAAATAAAATTATTATAATACTGTCTGATTATTGCAAGTATTTGAAATGTACTTGCTATTTTTTACTACTTTTTTTTGGAGATTCTGAGTCTAGGTATAGATGAGGGCGAAAATGTAATAGTACAATATGGGCATGATAAAAGCTCTCTCATTGATATTCTTGGATATAGTATGAGTATAACTGCAAAGCTAACTTCATTAACTAATCCAGGCAAAATTACAATAGGCAAAGAAGTTTATGATGTATTGCATCCAGAAATAAAGGTTAAATTCACAGAAGTGAAGGACGATATTGTAAATTGGAAATACACTGATAGACATACAGGTAGACTATACAAACTTTATACATTGAGAGGATAACTTATGTGTTATCTAGTAAACACAATCCATGATTGTGAATCTTGTAGATCCTCTAGGTTATTTTGTTTCCTACAATAATAAATCGTTAAAATTATACAAACTATGGGTATTATATAGACAATTCCCCTAAATAGGGAAAAATATATTAAGCAGGAGGGCATCATAGCGTCTAATATAAAAATATACTGAGAAATGCATAACCAAAAAAACAAGAGGAGAAAGAGAATACTTCTAGTTGACGATGAGCATGACATCTGTATGACTTTCCAAACAGTATTGGAAGACGCTGGCTTTGAATGCAATTATTATACGGACTCAGTCAAAGCTCTGCAAGAATTCAGACCTAATTATTATGATTTGGTCCTACTTGATGTCAAAATGCCTGTACTAAATGGATTTGAGCTTTGTAAAAAAATGCGGGAACTTGATAAAAGCATACAATTAATTTTTACAACAGCTGGAGGAGAATACCGTGAAGAGATTGGAAGACAATCATATCGGGAATCAAATAATAAATTCATATATATTCAAAAGCCAATCGGAAATGAAGAGCTGGCACAAATAGTAAAATTCCATATATCTAATAATTGATGCTACGACAGTAGGTCAATACTCGCGAGTATTATGATGGAATTGCTAATCTATAGGTTCTTTTTATAGTATAGGTCAAATAAGAATGCTATTACTTACTATTTCTAACTGGAACTAGCATGATAGCAACTAATGTAGCCATAGTAGTTGTTGTTATTATTCACATTTAATATATGACGGGGGTCACATCAAGGACTATCAACAGCAGCTGCTAACAAAGTTGTAATGAGTGTCAAGTATAATTAAGAAGTTTTTTTATGAATATATTTATTCTATCTATTCGCTATATTAAAACTTTTTTCAATTGGTAATCTGATAAACTTATCCTGGTCATCCTTCTCCTTGTATAGAGAGTGTGTCAAATCGAACTTTGCTAGGAATTTCTCCAGCTGTTAGAAGGCATATCTTTACCTTATCATCTATCATTTTTATTTCTTCAGATAATACAAATCCATTCATCTGATGCATTACAATACCTAAAATTAGTGGATCGTAAAACCCATTTTTAAAATTCTTCAATGCCGAAGCAGGAGTAGGATTGTTACAGGAATCCACCTGAAAACTATTTTCTTCCTCTAAAGCTAACTCTAATGCTAAATTAACATCATCCTCAGAATTTACTATTAAGATCCTTTTTGTTACTCGTATATGTGTTTGTATAATATTTTTATACTGTTGCATCTATTGTTGCTTGGTGGTATTATTTTCCATCCCTCTATCCACTTGATGGCGTAGAACTGACTGGGTATTTGTCATATGCTAAGCTATATCAATTATTTTTGAATTAAGATTATTTGCAAACTTCTTCATAATGCAATATCTTGATGAAGAAAGAATAAATCAAACTAACACAATTTCCAATTCATCATACGCATCTTTTACGGAGAGCTCAAGTAATGCATCTTCATAAATCAATAGCCAATCTCTTTGACCGACAACTGGAAGTTTTCTAGCAAATATTCTGTTATTTTGTATTAACCTTGTTACTAAATAGGCATATGGTGGAGATTCCCCTTTTGTTTTAAAAAAAGTTTCTTGGAGTTCTATTCCTGGTCTACCTCCTTGTATATTAATAGTAACCTTCTCTCCGTATCTATTTTGTACTTTAGCTGTAACATAACTCTGTCCAACTTCAAATTGTTCAATATTTAGCATAACACGAGATTGTACTGTCTTTGATGTTTCATCAAAAAATAAGTCATTTTTCAATCAATAATACACTGGTAGCACAATTAATTCATCAGATTGTACTATAATGTGTTTATGTTGGCTGTTTTTTCGATATGCCTTGTGTTGTAGACCTTGTCTGATATGCTTTAAATAATATTGATGACTATTTTATGATTTTTTTAAAAGACTTACAGTATCAAACTACCTTGGCCGCATACTGATATCAGTTATTAAATCAGGTTCCAACAGAACAAAAGCTGTATAAGTGAACAAAATATATCAATAGTACAACAAGAAGGAGAAGGACGATAATAACAACGGCATCCCACCTTCTACATATTTCTTACTTATCCGCAATGTAATTGCTTTCAACAAATAATTTTTTAGCAAATAGTTTCACATATATTTCTGCAAACCAAAGAGAACTATATATGACAAAATATTATGTCATCAAAAAGAATTTGAGTTCCAACCCGGGACTGGGAAAATATATTATCAAGCAATGCCTTGACACTTCTGAATAGTTGTCTGTCTCATTCAAATTCAGCCTATCTACAAACACCTATATGGAATGCATCGCATTCTAGTCTGACTTGCAGTTTTCATCATCAACTATATTGATCTTCCTTCTTGTTGCACTTTTTGCTTTATCATTAAGTGTATTACTATTTGAAATTACACTTACGAGAATGTTTTCAATCATCTTATGGTACAACTATGCTTTTATGGCAATCTCAATAGCATTTTTTGGACTTGGAATTGGGGCTCTTGTAATTCATCTTATTAAACATAAGATAAAAACAGAAAACTTGCCGTCGAAAATACTTCAATCTAGTATTGCGTTTGCAATTTCTCTTCCAGTATTCTTATTCTTAATAGGATATACGATCCCACCAAGTACGTCTTTTATTTATTTATTCTTTCTTGTCGCATCCACTCCTTTCTTTTTTGCAGGAATGTCTATGGCTTTGATATACCTTGCAATGCCAAGAGAAGTAACCAAGCTGTACTTTGTTGATTTAGCCGGAGCAGCAGGAGCCACACTCATTCTTGATTCTTTGCTTCAGGGATTTGGTGCAGAATCATTGATACTTTTGATTGGCATATTAGTTACAGCACCCTTAATCATTGCTAGTTTATCACTGTATCGTCATAAACCAAAAGATTATCTTCCAATGGAAAAGAAGTTAATCGTATATGGGATAATTTTCCTTTCTGTATCCACAGCATTGCTGGGAGCAAATTTTAGCTTTAACATATTAGCAATACCTCCTGGAGAAAATAAAGGACTAAATTCTTACCTCTCAGACCCTTCCAACAATAAACACTTATCAGCTCAGTGGAACTCTTTTTCTAGAATTGATGTCATTGGACATAATGATATCGATACTATGTCTAGGACTATAGACTCAATACTTATTGATGCAGATGCGCTTACACCATTATTGAGATGGAATGGTTCTATTGCAGATATCCAATGGTTAAAGCAATATATGGATTATATGCCATTTGAAATATCGAGTGCAAACAATAACACACTGGTTATAGGTAGTGGAGGAGGAGAGGATATCTTAGTTGCACTTGCAGGAGGCGCAAAGAATGTCACTGCAGTAGAACTCAATCCATTAATAATTTCAGCAGCAAAGCGTTTTGGTGGAAGTTTAGCAGGAAACTTGTAT
>Ga0173481_10000250_pt1 | contig 10843 bp, 14 predicted proteins | sample NitcycUS073202C2_FD_136667 | JGI IMG/M metagenome (GOLD analysis project Ga0173481, IMG submission 136667) | Soil microbial communities from Arlington Agricultural Research Station in Wisconsin, USA - Nitrogen cycling UWRJ-S073-202C-2 (version... ... | reverse complement strand
GAGATCGCCGTAGACCTCGTCGGTCGACACCTGGACGTAGCGCGCGCGCGTCGAACGAGCCCATTCGAGGAGGGTCATCGTGCCGAGCACGTCGGTGTGGACGAACTCCTTCGGCCCGAGAATCGAGCGGTCGACGTGCGTCTCGGCGGCGAAGTTGACGATCGCCGCGCAACCCGAGCCCGCGCGCTTGACGGTCTCCGGGTCGGCGATGTCGCCGACGACCAGCTCGACTCCGGTCCCCTCGAGGTTCGCCGGGTTACCCGCGTACGTCAGCTTGTCGAGGACCACGACCTCGTCGCCCTGCGCGACGAGCCGCTTGACGAAGTGCGAGCCGATGAAGCCGGCGCCGCCGGTCACGAGGACGCGCATCCGGGGAAGGGTAGTCGACGCGTCTCACCTCGGTTGTCGACACAGACGGCTCGTCGAGCCTATGCGCCGTCGCGGATCACGACCGCGCGGACCGGCACGCCCTGCACGCTCGGCCTCAAGTCCTCACGCGCCACCCGTTCGGCGAAGGGCGCCTCGTCTTCCGGGTGCAGCGCAACGACGACCTCGTCGGCGTCGAACGTCGCGAGCGCGTCCTGGATCGCAAGCACCACGTCGGCTTCGCCCTTTCGTGCCTCGGACACGCGCGGCAGCTCGTCGGCCAGGTGCGCGGCCGCCTGCTCGGCGGCCGAGGCGGCCAGCTCGTCGTTCGCGAGCCAGTCGAGGAAGCCCTGCTGCACGACCGGGACGACGACCTTGACCTCGTCGACGTCGGTGCCGAGCCGGGAGCGCAGCACATCCTCGCCGTGCTCGACGGTACTGACGACGAGGACGTTCCGGCCCATGGAGAGAGCCTTCCCGCCCGCGCCGAAGGCTAATCCCGCTCGCTCGCGAGCGCCTCCAGGCAGGCGCGGAGCCCTTCGCGCCAGTGCGGCAGCTCGGGTGCGCCCTTCTCGCTACGCAGGATCGACACGGCGGGTCGCGGCGCCTTCGCCCCGAACTGCGCCGAGGTGATCCGCCGCACGGCGCAGGAAAGCCCGGTCTCCTCGAAGATCGCCTCCGCGAAGTCCGCCCAGCTGCAGTCGCCGGCCGCGGCGACGTGCCAGGTTCCGAATGCCCTCCCCGCGTCCACGAGCTCGCGCGTCGCGACGGCGAGATGCCCGACGTACGTCGGGCACCCGCGTTGATCGTCGACGACCGCGACCTCCTCCCGCTCGGCCCCAAGGCGGAGCATCGTGCGCACGAAGTTGTGGCCCGTGGGGCCGAAGAGCCAGGACGAGCGCACGACCCACGCGCGGTCGCCTGCCGCGGCCTCCCCGTGAAGCTTCGAGCGCCCGTAGGCCGAGAGCGGCGACGGTGTGTCCGACTCGACGTACGGCGCGCCTTTCGCTCCGTCGAAGACGTAGTCGCTCGAGTAGGCGACGAGCGGCGCGCCGAGTGCCGCGGCGTTCGCCGTGCCGCCCACGTTCGCGGCGGCAGCGCCCTGGGGGTCGTCCTCGGCGCCGTCGACGTCCGTCCAGGCGGCTGCGTGGAGCACGAGATCCGGCCGCCACGGAAGGGCCGGCGCCTCGTGGCGGACGTCCCATCCGTCTCGACCGACCGGAAGCACCTCGTCGCCTGCGAACGCCACCGCGAGCGCGCGGCCGAGCTGGCCGCCTGCGCCGGTGATCAGGGTGCGGCGTCGCGCGCGGACAGGATCGGCGTCGTCGTGCTCCACAGGTGCGCGACCCGGTCGTCGTCCCACGGGATGCCGTGCTCGTCCGGGTCGTCGGGGTCGTATTCCTCGGTCACGTGGTAGCAGAAGAGAAGATCGGTGAGCGCCTCGAAGCCGTGCGCGTTCCGCCCCGGGACGTAGATCGCGACCGGGTTGTCGTCGCCGATGTCCTCGGTGAAGGTGGCGCCGGTCTCCCGGTCGAGGACGACGACCCGCGCCGTGCCCTGGAGGCAGACGAAGAGGTCGTCCTGGCCGCGCTCGTGGTAGTGGAGGCCGCGGATCACGCCCTGGCGAGAGAACGAGAGGTTCGTCTGCACCGTGGGCCGCGGAAGAGCGCTGTCTCGGCGGAGCTCGCAGAACCAGCCGCGCTCGTCCTCGAAGCGGCGCAACGGGAGCCGGACGACGCCCTCGACCGTCACCCGTTCGCCCCGGTCTCCTCGACGAGGCGGCCGATCTCGGCGAGGTGCTGCCAGTGCTTGCCCGCGTCCTCCCACCAGCCCTCGACGCGCACGACGTCGAGGCGGCCCTGCTCCGCGTAGTGGCGGTTGACGTCCGTGATCTCGAGTTCCCCCCGGGACGACGGCTCGAGGCTGCCGATCACGTCGAAGACGTCCGGGGGGAAGCAGTAGAGCCCGACCACGGCGTCGCTCGTCGGCGGCCGTTCGTAGCGCGTGTCGACGACGCCGGCCTTCTCGACGATGTCGACCACGCGGCCGTCCTCGTAGACGACGACGCCGAAGTTCTCGGGGTCGGGGACGTCCTTGACGAAGATCAGCGCCCGCTCGCTGTCCTGCGCCCAGGCGGCGATCGCCGAGGCCTGCGACCGCTCGAAGATGTTGTCGCCGAGGACGACGACCAGGTGGTCGCCGCGCGCGAAGTCTCGCGCCATGCCGACGACCTGCGCGATGCCCCCTGCCTCCGTCTGCACCTTGTACGTGAGGTCGAGCGAGAGCAGCGGCGTGTCCGAGCCGCGCGCGGCCAGCCGCCCGTCCCCGAGCAGGTCGATCATCTGGCCGGCGTGGCCCTTGCCCGTGACCACGAGGACGCTCTCCAACCCTGCCCGCTCGAGGAGCTGGAGCGGGTAGTAGATCATCGGCCAGCGGCCCACCGGCAGCAGGTGCTTGTTCGCGACGCGTGTGAGCTCCCCGAGGCGGGTCGCCTCACCGCCCGCGCAGACGAGGCCCTTCATGACGCGCGATCGTACTCACGCGGGATGCGGGCAGGCGCCGCCGCCGTCACGCACGGCGCCGGGCACGTGCCTCGGCCTTGCGCCGGCGGACACCCGGCACCGCGCGCACCGCGGCGAACCACACGTAGGTCACGGCGACGACGAATGCGGAAAGTGCGAGCGCGAGCCGCTTCAGCATCCTCACGACGTGCATCGTAGAACGCCGCCGCGGGTAATACTTGAGCTTGGATCACGAGAGAAAGGAAGGCCGCGATGGCGAAGAAAGCGGCAAAGATGGGCGATACGATCGATCTCGTCCGGCCGTACCTCGAGCGGGCACTGCGCGACGAGGAGTTCCGCGAGGACCTGAAAGATGCGCTCAAGGCGGCGCGCGAGCTGTACGGGCCGCTCACGAAGCAGAACGGCGTCGGTGCGTCGGCGAAGGCGCTGGCCACCGACAAGAAGACCCAGGAGCAGATGCGGCGCGCGGTGGACGACCTGCTGAGCGCCAAAGACACGCTCCAGGGCAAGAAGAAGAAGAGCCACAAGGGCCGCAACATGGTCCTGCTCGCCGGGATCGTCGCGGGGGCGCTCTACAACCCCTGGACGGGCCCGCAGACGCGCGAGAAGCTCCTCGACCTGGTCGCCGGGAACGACGACCTGCAGCCGCTCGACACGTTCGAGACCACGGCCGCCGACGCGAAGGCCGGCGCCGCCGACTCGGTCGCGGACGCCGCGGAGACGACGGAAGAGGCCGCGTCGGACGTCAAGGCGAAGGCCTCGAAGGCCGCGAGCTCGAGCTAGGGACCGGTGCCGGAGCGGGCCTCGCCGCCGGCGAGCGCCCGCTTCAGCGCACCGGCCACGAGCCCGCTGGCGGACGAGATGTCGTCCGCCTCGAGCAGCACGGCGCCCGCCTGTGCCGAGGCGACGGGAGCCCCGGGCGGCCCCGCGAGACCGTCACGGCCGAGCAGGTAGGTCCGCCCGGAAGAAAAAGACACGTCTTCCGCGCGACGCCAGGCCACGAGGAAGGGGTACGGCGCCACGGCGCCGTCGTAGCCATACCCGAGGAACTCCACGGGGTGGATCTCGAAGTGGAGGTGCGGAACGCCGCCGTCCGCGTCTCCGGAGTCGCCGACGAACCCGAGGACGTCGCCCGCCTTCACCCGCTTCCCGGCGATCGCGAGGGGCGAGTACGCGCTCAGGTGCGCGTAGTAGAACTCGTTCCCACCCGCGTCGCGGAGCCACAGCCGCCAGCCGCCGATGTCGTTCCAGCCGACCGAGAACAGCGTCCCGTCGGCGACGGCGAGCAACGGCGTTCCGTACGGGGCGACGAGGTCCTCGCCGTGGTGCCACTTGCCCGCGACGTCCGCGCGGAACGCCCCGAACGTGTTCCCGAACGCGGCGGAGCCGAACACCGGAAACACGTAGCCGCCCCGCGTCAGCCGCGCCGTCACCTCGGGAGCGGCCTGCACGACCTCCGGCGGCGCTCCGGGAATCGAGCGGCCGGGCTCTCGCGGAGCGCTCGGCGACGGCCGCGGCGGCGGCGTCGACCGGAGCCCCGGCGTCGCCGTCGTCTTCCCCGGCGTCCGCGGCGCGCCGTCGACGTTCCGGGGGGGTGTCGTCGACGGGGTGGGAGCCGCCGCAGCGACGGCGCGCGCCGTCGCGACGCCGACGACGAGCTCGGTGCCTGCCGGCAACCCGGCGTGCTCCGTGATCAGACGGATGCGCAGGCCGGTGACGGCGCTCTCGGCCGAGCGCGGCGAATCCGACGTGGTGCGCGTCGACCCGAGGACGTCGAGCGTGCCCCAGTCGGCCAGCGGCAGCTGCACGTTGCCGCTCGGCGTGACCGGTTGGCCGAGGACGACGAGCCCCGTGATCGCCGAGGTACCGGCGTCGCCGGTGGCGCCGGCTGCCCCTGCGGCCGCGCCCGCCCGCACCGTCACGGACTCGGCGACGACCTCGCCCGCGAAGGCGGAGACGGCGAGCGCCCTGATCGAGCCCTCGGCGGACGACGACGTCCCGGGCTGCGCCGTCGTTGTCGCGGTCGAGGCGCCGACCCGCAGCGCGGAGCCGTCGGCCGGGTATGCGAACGCGCCGCCTCCGCTCGCCGTCGGCGGCGCGCTGAGCTGCGCGGTCGCCGCGCCCGCCTGTCCAGGCACCGTGACCTGGGCGACGAGCGCCGTCGCGCGGGTCTCGGATGCCGTGGGCGCCACGGGGGCCGCAGCGGCGATCCCCGCGACGGTCGCGGCGAGCACGAGGACGACGGCTGCCCGGACGCCCCTCACGACGGGTCAGGGTAGCGGCGCGCGCGACGGACGGCTCGCAGCGCGAGCTGCGCGGCCACCCCCAGGAGCAGGATCCCGAAGAGCCTCCGAAGGACGCTCTCGTCGATTCTCGTCGCGATCTGGACTCCGAGCTCCGCGCCGACGACGGAGACGGCCCCGATCAGGAGCGCCGCTCGAACCCTCAGGTTGCCGAACGACCGTTGCCGCGCGGCGCCCACAGCGGCTGTCGGAACGATCGCGAGGAGCGACGTCGCCCCCGCCTCGACCTGCCCGAGCCCGAGGAGGACGAGCGTCGGGACGAACAGGATCCCTCCGCCGACCCCGAAGACCCCCGAGAGGACACCCGCGCCGAGGCCGAGGCACAGCGCGGCCGCGATCGTCCAACCGCTCATCCGACGATCAGCCAGACCCCGACGACGACCAGCAACCCCGCGAACGCGAGCGTCAGGACCTCTCCGGAGAGACGCTGCTGCAGCTGTGTCCCCGCGAGCGCCCCCGCGACCGCGGGGAGCCCGACGAGCGCGGCGTACGCGGGCCGTACCTCGCCGCGCGCGGCGTAGAGCACGACGCCGGCCGTGGCGGTCACGAGGATCGCCCCGAGCGACGTCGCCGCGGCCGCGTGGGTCGGAAACGCGGCGAGCGCCACGAGGAGTGGGACGAGGACGATTCCGCCACCGACGCCGAAGAGCGTCGAGAAGACGCCTGCGACGAGACCGATCAGTGCGAGGCGCGCCGTCATGGAAAGCCGTTCGGAGCGCACCGCTCGTATCCTAGGCCGCCGATGCCGGACGACCCCCTCCACGTGCTCGCCTCCGAGCCCGGGCGTGCGGCGATCCTGCTCGACGTCGACGGCACCCTCGCCCCGATCGTGGCGGGGCCCGAGAACGCGCTGATCCCGGACGAGACCCGCGCGGAGCTCGCCCGGCTCACCGCGCGCTACGCGCTCGTCGCGTGCGTCAGCGGCCGACCGGGTGCAGAGGTCGAGCGGATGCTCGGTGTCCCCGGCGTGGCGATCGTGGGCGAGCACGGGCTCGAGCTCGAGCCGGACGCAGCCGCCTGGGCCGAGCGCATCCGCCGGTTCGCGCGCGGGGTCGACTGGCCCTCGGAGGCGAAGCCGCTCAGCGCCTCGTTCCACTTCCGTCGCGCCGACGACGAGGCGGCCGCGCGCGCCTACCTCACGCGCGTGGCCGAGGACGCGGCGGCGGCGGGGCTCGTGCCCCGGTGGGGGAGGATGGTGCTCGAGGTCCGTCCTCCCGTCGACGCGCACAAGGGGACTGCCGTGCGGACGCTCGTGGCCCGGGCGGGCGTCCGGCGCGCGCTTTACGCGGGGGACGATCGCACGGACGTCGACGCGTTCGACGGGCTCGACGGGCTCGAGCTCGGCGTCCGGGTCGCCGTCGCCTCGGCGGAGGCGCCGCCCGAGCTGCTCGAGGCCGCAGACGTGGTGGTCGACGGCACGGAGGGCGTGCTCGAGCTGCTACGCGCGCTCTAGCCCGACGCCGCCTCGCGGCGCAGCAGCTCCCAGGCGTGCCGCACGTCGTCCTCGGTCGTGCGCGCGTTCCCGATCGCGAGGCGCAGGACGAGGCGTCCGTCGAGCCTCGTGTGGGAGAGGAACGCCTCGCCGCTCGCGTTGACGCGCTCCAGAAGCGCCTCGTTCTCCTCGTCCGTGCCCTCGCGGCGGAAGCAGACGAGCGAGAAGGGGCGCGGCGCGACGACCTCCCAGCCGGGCGCGTCCCGCACCCACTGCTCGAAGAGCGCCGCAAGGCCGAGGTGCTCGCGGATCACGGCCTGGAGGCCCTCCCTCCCGTAGCAGCGGAGCACCGCCCAGAGCTTCAGCGCCCGGAAGCGACGCCCGAGCGGCACCCCGTACTCGCTCAGGCTGACGACGTCCTCGCTGACGCGGAGGTACTCGGGCACGAGGCTGAAGGCCGCCCGGAGATCGTCCGGTCGTCTGCTCCAGAAGGCCGAGCAGTCCATCGGCGTGAAGAGCCATTTGTGCGGGTTGACCCCGATCGAGTCGGCCCGCTCCCAGCCCGCGAAGAGGGGACGCAGCTCCGGGCACACGGCGGCGCTGCCCGCGTACGCGGCGTCGACGTGGAGCCAGACGCCGGCCTCGGCGCACAGCTCGGCGAGCTGCGGCACGGGGTCGATCGCGGTCGACGAGGTCGTCCCGATCGTGGCCACGAGGGCGCAGGCGTCCGTCAGATCGACCTCGTCGGCGCGCATCGCGTGGTGCCGGTCGCCCGGCACCGGCCGCAGCTCGAGCTCGAGCAGGCGGGCCGCCTTCGCGGTCGAGGAGTGCGTGTGCTCGGAACAGACGACCACCCGCTTCCCCGGCGACGCGGCGCGCGCGGCGGCGAGCGCGGTGACGAGACCGGTCGACGCCGTGTCTTCGATGTGGCCGTGCATCCCCGCAGGCAGGCCGAGCAGGTCGGCGAGCCACTCGAGCGTCACCTCCTCGAGCTCCTGGAGCGCCGGAGAGGCACGCCAGAGGATCCCCACCTGGTTGAGAGCCGCGACGAGGAGCTCGGCGAGAATCCCCGGCTCGGACGCCGTCGTCGCGAAGTACGCGAAATAGCGTGGGCTCTGCCAGTGTGTGAGGCCGGGTAGGAGCACGTCGTCGAGATCGCGGAGGACGGCTGAGAACGGCTCGGCTGTCTCCGGTGCCCGCTCCGGGAGCGCCGCGCGAATGGCGCCGGGCTCGACCCGGGAGAGGACGGGCAGCTCGCGCACGCGCTCGAGGTAGGACGCGGCCCATTCGAGCGCCGCGGCGCCGTCGTCCCGGAAGCTGCTCACGAGCGGAGCTTCGCGATCTCGCGCCACGGCCGGGTGTTGAGGACGTTCGCCTTGGTGAGCCAGGCGCGGCGCGCCTGGGCGATGCCGAGGTCGCGATACCCGAGCGCCTTCGTCGAGTGCGCGTCCGTGTTGACGGGGACCAGCACGCCGGCCTCGCCCGCAAGCCGCGCATGCACGTCGCGGAGGTCGAGCCGGTCGGGCTGGCTGTTGATCTCGAGCGCCGTCCCGGTCTCGACGGCGCGGGCAACGACCTTCTCGACGTCGACGTCGGCTCCGGCGCGCTTGTTCAGCTTCCGTCCAGTGAGATGGCCGATGCAGTCGACGTGCGGGTGATCGAGCGCAGCGAGGATCCGCTCGGTCGGGCTCCGGTCGAAGCCCTGGTGCAGCGAGGCGACGACCCAGTCGAGCTCGGCGAGGACGTCCTCTGCGACGTCGATCGCGCCGTCGGAGCGGATGTTCGCCTCGACGCCCTTCAGCACCCGGAAGGGCTTCATTCGCGCGTTGACCTCGTCGATCTCGCGCCACTGCGCCTCCATCCGCCCGTCGCGGAGGTAGTGCGAGTGGTCGGTCAGTGCGAGGAACGCGTACCCGAGGCCCGTCGCCGTTCGTGCCATCTCCTCGATCGAGCCCTTCCCGTCCGCCGACCACGTCGAGTGGCAGTGGAGCTCGCCCCGCAGGTCGGAGGCCTCGACGAGCGCCGGCAGGCTGCCGTTGCGGGCCGCCGCGAGCTCCCCGGCGTTCTCGCGGAGCTCCGGCGGGATCGGCTCGTAGCCGAGGAAGCGGTAGAGCTCGTCCTCCTCGCGGAACCGGTGCACCTCGCCGGTCTCGACGACCGTGACCCCGTACTCGGAGATGGAGAGGCCACGCCGCTGCGCCTCTTCGCGCAGGGCGACGTTGTGGTCCTTCGAGCCGGTGAAGTGCTGGAGGAGGCTGCCGTAGTCCTCGGGCGGGACGACGCGCAGATCGAGCCGCAGTCCCTGCTTGGTGACGACGGTCGCCTTCGTGTCTCCCTGCGCCGCGACCTCGAGCACCCACGGCTGGGTGACGAAGTGGGCGATGAGAGCGCCCGGGTCGGTCGCGGTTGCGATCACGTCCAGGTCGCGGAAGGTCTCGCGTCCGCGGCGGACGCTTCCCGCGCCGGAGACCTCCACGGCTGCGGGGTGCGCCCGCAGCGCCTCGACGACCTCGTGCACGACCGGAAGCCCGACGCCGAGGAGCCCGCGCCGCTCGGGCTCGGGGCCGAAACCCTTGGCGAGGGCCTCGAGGATCTTCTCCTCGCTCTTCGCGCCGAGACCCTGAAGCGTGCGCACCCGCTGCTGCTCGGCCGCCTGCCGGAGGCCGTCGAGCGTCGTGACGTCGAGCTCACGCCAGATTCGCGCCGCGGTCTTCGGGCCGAGCCCGGGCAGCCGCAGGAACTGGCGCACCTCGGGCGGCACCTCCGCGCGGCGCTTCTCGAGCGCGGCCATCTCGCCCGTCTCCGTCAGCTCGACGACCTTCGCCTCGATCGTGGCGCCGATCCCCGGCAGCTCCTTCGCCGTGCCCTGGAGCGCGAGCTCGGCGATCGATGCGCCGGTCTCGCGGATCCGCGTCGCGGCGCGCCGGTAAGCGAGCACCCGGAAGCCCTGTTCGCCGAGGATCTCCGAGATGTCTGCGAGCTCGTCGAGCGCGTCTGCGACGTCTGCGTTGCGGGGGAGCGGCGGCATCCGACGATCATAGGGACGGGTCCGAGCGAGGCGGAGCGGGCAGACTCCGCCGATGAGCTCGCCCCTTCGCGCCGTGGTCTGCGTCCCGACGTACAACGAGCGCGAGAACCTCGAGCCGCTCGTCCGGGCGCTCGGCGAGGTGCTCGACACGACCCGTGACCGGGTGCTCGTGATCGACGACTCCTCGCCCGACGGCACCGGCGAGCTCGCCGACCGGCTCGCCGACGAGCTGCCCTGGGTGGAGGTGCTGCACCGGTCGGCCAAGGAGGGGATCGGGCGCGCGTACCTCGCGGGGTTCGCCCACGCACTTGCTTCGGGCACCGAGCTCGTGCTCGAGATGGACTGCGACTTCTCCCACGATCCGCGCGACGTGCCGCGCCTGATCGCCACGTGCGAGGAGGAAGCCGACCTCGTGCTCGGCTCCCGCTGGGTCGAGGGGGGCGGCACCGAGAACTGGGGGGTCGTCCGGCGCTTCGTCTCGCGCGGAGGCTCGCTCTACGCGCGGCTCGTGCTCGGCGTCGGGATCCGCGACCTGACGGGCGGCTTCAAGTGCTTCCGCCGGCGCGTGCTCGAGTCGATCGATCTCGACGCGATCGCGGCGCGCGGCTACGGCTTCCAGATCGAGGGGACGTACCGGGCGCTTCGGGCAGGCTTTGGGGTGGTGGAGATCCCGATCACGTTCGTCGACCGTCGCGTCGGCGAGTCGAAGATGAGCGGCGCGATCGTGCTCGAGGCGATGCGCCAGGTGCCCCTGCTCCGGTGGAAGGCGCTGCGGGGGCGTCTTTGATGGTCGACGCGACGGATGCCACGTTCCAGGCGGAGGTGCTCGACTCGGAGCTTCCGGTGCTGGTCGAGTTCACGGCGCCGTGGTGCCGCCCGTGCAAGGCGATCGAGCCCTGGCTCGAGGAGCTCGAGCGACGTCACGAGGGCCGTCTCCGCGTCGCGCGGCTCGACATCGACGCGAACCTCGGCGTGCCCGGCCGCTACGGCGTCCTCTCGCTCCCGACGGTGCTGGTCTTCTCGCACGGGGAGCCGGGAGAGGCGATCCACGGGCCGCAGCCGCGGCGGCGCTACGAGGAGGCGGCCGAGCGCGCCCTGGCCGGCGCCGCGTCCTGACCGCGACGTCCGTCTGGGACCCGCTCCTCGACGCGCCCGAGGTCGCCTACCGCGGGACGGTCGAGGCCCGGGCCGG
>Ga0173481_10000249_pt1 | contig 10843 bp, 8 predicted proteins | sample NitcycUS073202C2_FD_136667 | JGI IMG/M metagenome (GOLD analysis project Ga0173481, IMG submission 136667) | Soil microbial communities from Arlington Agricultural Research Station in Wisconsin, USA - Nitrogen cycling UWRJ-S073-202C-2 (version... ... | reverse complement strand
TATACGTAAGAAATATTCCACAACCAATTATGCTCGCGGCTAGGATTTTGGTGTTAAAATTGAATCTTTTATGGAATTCAATATATGTTGAATACAAATAATACGCAAGGAACCCGTATGCAGATAACCAAACAAAATCTGCTGCTGACGGAACAGGTGGGACTATTTCTAGTACGATTTCATATGTTGCCCAAATAAGGTCCGCACAAAGCCATAATGACAAGCCTATAGCAAGGGCCACATGACTTTTGCTGTGATCATGATCTTGTTGATGATGTCTGCGTTGCTGCATATGTCTATATACTACAAATATAGCTAATGCTGCAGCAGTAGATGCATTAATGCTTATTATCCAACTCGAATAGAATGCCTTTGTTTGTATCTGAGCAAAATAAATGAATGAATCTGAAATAATAATAGCTAACACTAACCCAAGGAAAAGGCTCTTTCTGGTAAGTTTTATTATATCACAAGTCACTACTCCTACAGTCTAACAATGCTCACGCATGTCAATGTTACAGGTAAAAGATATAAAATTTGTTATTTATGGAGTAAGCTTTGAACAATCAGACATGAATACTCTTATTACAGAATATGAAACAGATTTTTCCTTCGTAAATATTACGCTGGTCAGATTTTTAGCTTTATCCAATATGATACCACTACTATAGCTACTAATGACGAGTACATGCAACTCTAGCCGCATAATAATATATGAAAGAGCTTTTATTTTATTTAGATAATGACCTATGTTAAATTATGTATTATCAATATAACACGTGTAATAGACACAAGTATTACGTTCATTTAATAACGCTATGATATGGAAAATTTATCAGTATTTTTTCTACTTTTGTTATCTATTGTCTATCTAATACTTTATCCAATCGTTCACATTATACCGCTTTTACATAGCTTAATAAGCATATTGCAACCTCTGTAGGTTTTACAAAGTCATGACAATAATAATATCTGACCATAGTGTAAAGATGATTCTTGATTCACTAGGTTATTCTTCGCTCTATCCGCCACAAGAATTGGCCATTTCTAAAGGTCTTTTAGAGAAGAGGAACTTGCTTATCACTACACCAACAGCAAGTGGTAAGACTCTGATCGCAGCAATGGCCGCAATAAAAGCGATTGAAGAGGGCCTAAAAGTCGTTTACCTTACCCCATTACGGGCAATAGCCACAGAAAAATACCAATACTTCAGAGCTCTTGAAAGTGTTAATATCAATGGTAGGAAAATCAGAATTAGGATTTCTACTAGCGATTATGATTCATCAGGAATTGAAGTTGCAGATGCAGATATTATAGTTTTGACAAATGAAAAAATGGACTCTATTATACGGCATGGTGCTGAATGGACTTATAAAGTCGGGCTTTTTGTAGCTGATGAAGTACATTTACTTGGGAACCGAGACCGCGGTCCTACCCTCGAAATGATGCTAACCAAGATACGTAAATTGTATACGCAATCCCAGATCTTGGCCTTAAGCGCAACCATTGCAAATTCCGAGGATATTGCAAAGTGGCTAGGATGCGAGCTAATCAAAAGTAACTGGAGGCCGACTAAGTTGGTAGAAGGAGTATATGAAAACGGCATAGTTCGTATGAATGATGGTAGTAAATTCAGAATTGAAAACTCATCATCTCCTGCTATTTCATCTTCTGCGATAGATATTGCCATAGATTGTATTGAAAGCGGTGGACAGGCATTAATTTTTGCTGAGACACGCAAAAGAGCATCTTCACTTGCCCTCAAGGCAGCAGAAGCTGTTCAAAAAAGACTTGATAAAGCTACTAAAACAATGGCTACAAAAGCATCAACACAGATACTTAAGAACAGTGATGACACAGAACTTACAAGAACTCTCTGTCAAGTCGTATCAAGAGGAGTAGCTTTCCACCATGCTGGATTAGGGCAATCTAGCAGAGAAATTGTGGAGCAATCGTTTAAAGCAGGCATAATCAAATTATTGACTGCTACTCCAACCCTAGCTGCCGGTGTTAATCTCCCTGCAAGGAGAGTCATTCTAGCTAGTATACTAAGATATGATTCTGACTACGGTGGGAATATGCCAATTAGTGTTTTAGAGTACAAACAACTTTGTGGTAGAGCTGGCAGACCAAAATACGATACCTCTGGTGAAGCCGTTATCGTGGCTGGATCTGGAGCCAGTGCAGAGGATATCTATGATCATTACATATTAGGTAATCCCGAACCTCTACGCTCCCAGATGACCAACGACAAATCGATCAGGGTTCATCTGCTCAGTACTATCTCAAGTATTCCTGGATTGAAGAAATCTGAAATTTATGATTTGTTTGAAAGCACATTATTTGCTCAGCAATATAGAAAAGCAACTGTAACTTTTAAGATCGATAATGCATTAAGTTATTTAGAATTAGAAGAGCTTATCAAATCAAAAAATGATAGATATATTGCAACAGATTTTGGAAGACGGACATCACTGCTTTATATTGATCCACTAACTGCAGTGGAGTTTAGAAAAGCTATCCAATCAATTGAACGCATTCCAAATAATAATAATGACAAAGATATTGTTAATAAGCACACTTTAGGTCTTCTATGTCTTATTACTAATAGTGCAGACTTTTATCCAAAACTATCATTACGAAAAAAAGACATTGATGAATTAGATACTATATTCATGCAATATAGTGATGAGCTATTCTATCAAGTAAATGAGTATGATTGCTCAAGAAGCGTATTAGCTCTTTATGAGTGGATTAATGAAACTAGTGACAGAGTATTAAGTGACAAAGTTGGAGTAGAACCTGGAGATATGTATAGAATAGTTGAGAGCAGCGAGTGGCTAGCTTATTCTTTGTATGAGGTTGCTAAATTGCTTAGACGTGAAGATTTACTAGGATCAATACACTGTCTTAGGCTCCGTATAAAATACGGTATAAAGGATGAACTCTTACCACTTGTGAAACTTGAAGGAATAGGCAGAATAAGAGCACGAAGCTTATATGATGCCGGCCTGACAGATGTAGGGAAAGTCGCAAAAATACCAGAAATAAAACTTGCTCAAATATCAAAAATTGGGCCAGCAGTAGCAAGGAAACTTAAGGAGAATTTAGAGAATACAAATAAAAAGTCTATTTATAGGCATTCTACATCGCAATAGACACAATAAAAAAATAATGAAGCCTCCCAGCTCAGTTGCACAGGGGTATTGCTGGCAGTTGTACGTTTGTTAATTATGTAGTTTGGGAATCTGCAAAACACTTTAAACGGGCTTTTAATAGACCTGAGTTCCTGTCAAGCATGGCCGATGATGTTATTCCCAATGTCATGATGTCTCCTCACCTATTCAAGAAAGTAGCAGCAGTTCCAGGAATCTGTGTAAGCTAGTTCTAGAAACTACACTAGGCAAGATTTTGTTGTATTCCAAGGGATTTTGGGCTTTGAATATATATATAATACATAGGACACGACGACTTTTGAAACTAAATATCCTAACGTCACATAATTATATACCTATGACTCACAATTTAAAATTAATAATAAATGCTGGATCTATACTACGGAAAAGAAATCCTGATTTATGGAATAATCACCTCTGCAATGTCATTTTTTATCACATTATTTGGAACAGCTAAAATAATTAATTGGTTAACTGCAAAAGGTGAAGTAGTACAGGATTATCATAAACCTGATAGGCCCCGTATTCCAAGACCAGCTGGACCGGCACTTGTTGTAGGTATCGTGGCAGCTGAAATCGTTCTGTACTTGCTGACATGGGATACAAAGGTTATCGCTATTCTACTTACAGCTGTAATCTCTTTTTTTGTAGGATTTGTTGATGATAAAAAAGTTTTGCCAGGATGGTTCAAACCTGTTACTCTGATAATAGCAGCAATACCATTGGTAGTTCTGGGGGCTCATGAAAGCCACCTCAACCTTGAATTTGGGAGGGTGGCTATTCCACTACTCTATATACCATTAATATTGGTCATTATTCCAGTTGCTGGCAACACTATTAACTCGATCGATGTCTTAAATGGAGTTGCTAGTGGATTTGTAATTATTGCAATGATCCCACTTTTAGTCAGTATAGCCATCTTTGGCAGTAATGAAGTATTCATTGCTGCACTTCCTTTACTTTTTGGAACAATTGCATTATATAAATACCATAAATTCCCAAGTAAGATATTTCCTGGCGATTCTGGTACATTATTAATGGGTGCAATGTATGGAGCAATTGCCATTGCAGGTAATTCAGAAATTGTTGGAGTGATTGCCATCTTACCAGCCGTTATGAATTCTTTTCTTTTCCTTGCAAGCGTGAAGAAAATTGTTGAGCATAGAAAAGTAAAGTCAAGACCTGTAGTTTTGAATGATGATTTTAAGCTGGCAGCATCAAAGGAAAAGAATGCACCTTCTACATTAGTAAGGCTAATCTTGGTTGATGGTCCACTTTCAGAGAAAGATATTGGTTGTCAAATATTCAAACTTGCAATCTTTAGTTCATTTTTATCATTCATTTCAATTATCATTCAATATTATTTTCTATTGTGAACCTTTACAATATAGTTCTGAATTTGTCTTCTTATGGATTATTATTATCAACGTGTGTATATATCATAGTGTTATTGGTATCTGCATTTCTGACTAACTGACTGACCAATCGTCAATTTTCTCTATATTCGAAAAACTCTAATGATGTGCTGGTTCTATTTATATACATTTATGATTTCTTTGCTAGCTTATTTCATATGTCTTTACACTAAAAAAGAATAATGCTAAGAATGTGGTTAATGATTACTTATATGAAAGCAACGTCAGTTAATATAAAAAAAACTGTGTCTACAAATTAATTAATTGATTAATTCTAAATGAAGAACCGACTTCACTCTGATATAATTTCTCCGGTTACAGCATCTACAAAGTAAACATGACTATTTCTTTTAACCATCCATGCAAAATGATTTCCCGTTGTTATTGTTGGTTTGGTCTTGTCGAAATATTTTCCGATTGAATTAGAGACGATATCCGATTCAAATATAGTTCCATCACCCTTAATGTACACATATCTAGTATAGAAATCATTGACATTGTACACTGTAAGGTTTTGTTTTTTAGCTACTATCATAACTGCTGTTTCAGAGGATATTGGAGTAGAAGATAAAGAAGGTACTCTCAAAGAATTTTGTAATCCTATGTAAACCAAAAATGTCACTACTAGGCCGATTGCAGTTAAGATAAATACTTTCTTATCTATAATCATGTATCGAATACTAACTTATATAGTCCGTGTGTTATATATTAACCAGAGTATATATTACATGGAGAACAGCCGTCTAAAGCCTGAAATGGCGATATCATCGTCATCATCAGCATTAACAACGCCATCGCCAGCCATAACAAAAACTACTATTGCTACTGCTACTACTGCTATTAAGACAATGATAGAGAATGCTACAGAAGGGCTATCCTATAGATGCTTTAACTATCTTTTTAACAAGGTATTACCTGGTTCCAGAGGCAAAGAAAACACTCTTACTATATGCGATTACATGTCTTCATTAAGGTCGGAGATCAATCCGTCTGACAACTACAGAAGGGATAACATAATCCTGCTTTGCGACCTTTCAATATTCTTCAACAACAAGAATGCTAAAATCTTCAAAGAAATAACGAGGGAGGACTTGCTTTCATTCCTAGATAGCTTCCGCAAAGCCGAGAGTGTTGATCCGCTGCATAAATGGATTGGGACATACAACATATACAGGATGCAACTGATGCGCTTCTTCAAGTGGTTATATTATCCTGATGTAGAACAAAAGAAGAGGCCAAAGCCCTCGGTCATAGAAAACATTCCACAGCTGAAGCGAAAGGAAAAATCGATCTATAAACCCACAGATCTTTGGACTGCAGAAGATGATGTGCTATTTTTGAAATACTGTCCCAATCCCAGGGACAGGTGTTATCATGCAATGTCAAGAGATTCAGCGGCAAGGCCACATGAACTATTGAAACTAAGGATAAGAGATGTCGTGTTCAAGCTTAGACCAGATAATAAAAAACAGTATGCAGAAGTCTTGATAAATGGAAAAACTGGTAGCAGGCATATTCCCCTGATAGATTCAATACCATACATAAAAGACTGGATAACAAATCACCATCCTCAACCAAGCAATCCCAACAGCATATTGCTGTGCGGGTTTGGGAAGAGCCTTAACAGGGTCATTGGTATAGCAAGTCTCAACAGGATATACCACGACTATAAAAATGAATTCTTCCCCAGGTTACTTGTTGATAATCCAAATATCCCGGATGAAGACAAGGAAAGGATTCGCGAACTGCTAAAAAAGCCATGGAATCCGTACATAAGGAGGCATTCCTCTCTAACAGAGAAATCTGGAATCCTCAAAGAACATCATTTGCGCCAGTTCGCCGGCTGGTCTGCTGGCTCCAACATGCACCTCAAATACCTTCACTATTTTGGGAATGAGTCAAACGATAGCATCCTGCAAGCATATGGAATAATTCCAAAGGACAGAGAAGCGGCAGATATACTAAGGCCGAAGCAATGTCCTCAATGCAGTGAACCAAACAAGCCTGATAGTAAATTCTGCGTCAAATGCAGAATGGTATTAACTTATGATGCTTATAATGAGACTCTAGAAGGTCAGAAGGAAAAGGATGATCAGCTAAAGTCGGTGCAATCGCAGCTTGATTCAATGCAGTCTCAGATCCAGTCATTGATGTCAGCATTTTCAAACATGAAAGAACAGCCACAAGTAGACAGCATGGCCAAGACGTTGTACAGCTCAGGACTTCTTATCAAAGCTGCTGATAATAATAACGCTAAAGAGCAGCTGATAAAAGCAGCAGGTAAAGCAGCATATCATGCTACAAGAACTAAATCAGCTCTAACAAAGGAAGTAACTAAAGCAAAAACTAAATTTAAAAAGAATTATTCCTAATACCGTCTACTGTCTACAAGGTCATCATATGTGTTGTATATATGAATCGACCGTTGGGTTTGGCATTCCGGACACTCCATTTGAGAATAGCTATTATCAGCAGAGAATGACGCGGCAGAAATGAGAGAATAATAGTCACATATAGCGGTAGCATAATGATTGTACTTTGAACAATCCTTGTTTTTGCACGTGCCGCATAGAACGATTGTATCGTTGTTGTTTTTATTTTGTTCTCTATTGTCGAACCAATCTTTTGGTGGCGGTGGATGCGATGTCAACATTTTGCTCTCAAACAAGCTTTTGTCATAATCCATAACCTTCCTACGTGTATCTTCATCAACCTCGTATAGTGTTTGTAAGTATAGGCTTCTCAGTATTGGTTGTTTAGTTCGCAAATCTCCTGGTGATGTTAACGGTATTGTTTGTAAGACGTGGTTTAAATAATCAATGGCTTTGGGATAAGACTCGTTTTCAAGAGCAGATATTATCTCTCTGATTACACAATCGCAAAGAGCTGGCTGATCGTTATTTTTATTATTGTCATACTCCATTAGTTTGCGATAAAATTCTGCTAAAAAGACTTCTTTATATGAACTATACAATGATGGGTCCTTGAACATTCTTTGGATTAGATCAAATATCTTATTTTTTGCCTCTTGCTTTCCAACGTCGTCGGATTTCTCAAGACTATGACGGTATTCAAGTATCCGTGCAATAATCAACCCGACTCTATCATAGCGATATAGCCAGGTCGGTATTCCATTTTTGGCTTCTACATTCTCTTTGCGAACTATGTACCATTTTTCCAAATGCTCAAGGTATCTCTTTATTGTATCCCTGAAGTCCTTTAAGATTTTGGTTTCTCCAGCCTTAGACTTTGATCCACTATAACGCTCCATAAGGTATGGGTTATTATGTAATAGCCAACGTCCCATGTCATCTACTCTGAAGCCTTTTTGTTCTTGCAGCTTGTTACGATATTTAGGTGATATAGAATATCGGATCATATCTTGGTAAAGTCCAACTACATCCGGTTTAGTTTTATTACGTTTATTACGTTTTTCACGCAAGAATATGATATTTGGGTATACAGGCTCTGGTGGATGTCTAAGTCTTGGTAAGACACCATACACATCATCTTCACCGTCATTGAGACCCCCTCCCTTTATACCGGTCATAGATGCAGTCATTTATGCCAGGTCAGTATAGCTGCTGCAGACTTTCTTAATAGTGTTATTTATGAATATTCACAAGAAAATGAATTCTGTACCGATTGGCATTTCTCTGCCAATAGAACTCATCAAAAAGATTGACAAAGAACGTCATGATGTCTCGAGAAGTCGGTATATCCTGCGGCTGATTGAGAAAAATGTTAGCAACAATATTGTTGGAGGAGCAAGCGCGTAAGTTGGCATCTAATCAAACCACCACAACCACAATGCATTCTATTGACGAAGTACCTATAATTCAGACTGTTAGCTATTGCTTAGCTTCTCATGAGCAATGCTCTGGTTTGTACAGCGACCGAACTGGCAATGTTCTGGTAAGATGCGCATGCAAGTGCCATCAGCTTGGAGATGCGGCTTAATTTGGAAACAACAAGTGAATTTGTATTAAGAACTGGCCAGGTGACCGGCCTAGCCAGCAGCGCAAACACAGACGACAACGCCCCAAGCACCACCAAGGAGATTATCGCATGTGGAAAGTATAGAGGATCAGAGCTTTAAATCAATCGCCGCGTCTGACTGCGATTACGTATTTTTGAAGATTACGAGGCTTTTCTAATTAGACTCTGGCGTGAGAAATTAGTGTCTAAAATTAGCGAGGTGCTCATAGCTTGAGCGACAAAGAGTTTGCTGAAGATCAACTAGATGAAAGGTTTAGCGATATAATCGCACTCTTCGACTCAACACAACGCGCTCAAGCAAACATGCAACAAATGCTGAGATTTCTCGTCGAAGAGGTAAAAGACTGGAAGCGACGGCAACATGAGGGGAGGGCGTAAAATTGGCATCCCGCTCCACACGTGTAAGTGGCACAGGCATCACTAGCGCTCTTACTGATACCTCTAGCTTTGAATTAAATGTAGACCAGCGTATTTTGTATTTAAATCAACAAGGCCATAGCACTGGCAAAATATCCAAACTGCTAAACGAACTACACAATATCCAGCTTTCAAAAAGCTCCGTTGGTAGGCATTTAAGGGAATTGATGCAAGACCAAGACAACAATGTACAGACGAATTATCAATCTTATACGAAGCCAAAGGAACAACAAAAATGGTATAATGTAGTGTTGGAGTTGCAAAGATACTTTTCACAGTATCAAAGAACTTGGGGTTCTAAGCCCTCTTCAAGAACTGCATTTTACGATATGCAGGATAAGCATTTAATCACAAACAGAGATGGAAAACAGTTTACAAGAGTCACTGTCCAGGCACGTTTAGGCTGGGTGGATTCTGAAGGTAATCTGATATATCCAAAGCTACCAATTGACTGTTTTTCTGATGAAAAAGACCATAGCGTTACAGCCGGTTTTTATGGCAACGATTCCCCAATAGAACCAACGCCACCAGGTCCTATACCTGATCCGAATGTATACATTGATTATTACATTGACCGATTAAAAAAAGCTCCATCATATTATAGTGGGGAAGGTCCGCCTGGTAGAGCAGGCCAGATAGGAGGCTATTGGTATGGCCAAGAAGAATATGTCGAAGTTTGGGAAGAGAAGGTTGACCTTGTTACCAATTTTGAGGAACTACTCAGACCCAAACAAGTAAAAACCAGAGGTAATGGAGGGTTTCCTTCGCTTATGTTCCTTAACAAATGTTGCATGGAACTTAAGCAGCTAATTGGCACAGGAGATTTTGAACCCGAAAATATTCATATTAAATATTGTGGAGATTGGGATCCTTCTGGAGCTCAAATAGATAAGTATATTCAAAAAAGAGTTAGGCAGCATGGCATAGAGGGTATAGATTTTGAAAGGGTTATGATAACTCCGGAGCAAATAGATCAGTTTCATTTACCGTTGATGAATATTGAGAAAGATCCCAATAAAAAAATGGCTAATCCCAATTTAGCAGAATTCAAGAGGTTGTATGGAAGCAAAGCAACACACCTTAACGCAATGATGACATTACAGCATAGGGAGCATACCAAAAAAATATTGTTTGATGCAATCGACCAACACCATGATCCAGACGTTTATCAAGATATGATAGATGAATATGACGGTGCTGAACCTGATGAACCAGAGTCATTAAGTGAGGAAGAACTAGCTGAGGCCAGACAACAAATGATCGATAGGATCACTGGTGCATTTCAGAAGGGATGGGATAGACTATACTACAAATGAAAATCTAACTAAAAATGATTTACTTTGATCCTAACGCTAAAGAAACAGAGTATCATGACATTACAATAGATGATCCAGCACTAACAGAATACGGCTTTACAAAGTTCTCGTTACCACTAGACGACAATGCATCCAGGATGGTAGTATATAACGATAAAGATCCTTCTCTGATCACGTATCCCGAATTTGACAAACATGATTTGAACAAATCAGTAAAGCTCCTATACAATAAGCTGGTAGATGAGCAACAAGTACAAAGCAAAGCTGGTAAAGATACCCTTGAAGGTCTGGTAGCATATGCTAGAAATGCTTTCATATTGTTGCAAGAAGATCCAGATAATGACTTCTTCAAGAATGTAAATGGAAATGTAAATGTAAATGGTAAAACAAGATCAAAGTCAAAATCCAGAACCAATAAACTTGGAAACTGGCTATTCTCCAACAGGTAAAACCTCAAAGATAAATGATTATTCACGTGCTCCAGAGTTCTTCTACACATATTGTTTTAAAATGATAATAT
>Ga0173481_10000247_pt1 | contig 10856 bp, 14 predicted proteins | sample NitcycUS073202C2_FD_136667 | JGI IMG/M metagenome (GOLD analysis project Ga0173481, IMG submission 136667) | Soil microbial communities from Arlington Agricultural Research Station in Wisconsin, USA - Nitrogen cycling UWRJ-S073-202C-2 (version... ... | reverse complement strand
TATTGGAGGTGTTCTTAATTCTGCAAGTTGACTCCATACCATACAAATATTATTATCAGCAAAGAAGTTATACGCTAAATCCTGAAACCATGACCTATCTCTGACCTCTACTGCATATCTAAAATTTCTATTATCCAGTTGCGGTACTAGATGTTGTCTCATATTCTCTATTCCTTCTGTTATCTTTAATGACGGTGGTAATTGTATGAGTAATGCAAGAGTCTTGTCTTTGAGTGGTAACATAGCTTTATGGAAATACTCTAATTCTTTGCTAATGTTTTTTAGCCGTTTATCATGTGTAATGACCTTTGGAAATTTGGCTGTAAATCTAAAGTGTTCAGGCGTTTTCTTGAACCAATTTTTAACCATAAAGCTATTGGGCATCCTATAAAAAGAAGAATCAATCTCTACGTAATCGAAAACTGAAGCATAATAGGGTAGCCAATCAGAAGAATTGCTCATGTCCGGAGGATAGAATGGACCTTGCCAGGCTGAATAGCTCCACCCAGAGCAGCCAATATAGTATTGCAGCAACTACTATACGCAAGTACATTACAGCAGTAGTTAAAATAAGGATTTTGCTAACTATGTCAGTAGAGCTTTTCGCATAACAATGGTTATTATGGATTTGCCTGTTGGAATGTGTAATTTGATATATTTATATAAATAAATATATGCATACTCCCTCCCTGCAGTGATATCCAATAGTTTTAACAACCTCATGTTTCTGATTCTAATGTTCCCCATTGGTTTGCAGAAACATATGTGAAAGAATTCGCTTTAACAGAATATCATTTGGTGCTGGAGGCAATTACTTTGATGGTAAGAAATATTGTAGAAGGTGTGAGGTTTACTTGTATCATAAAGGATTGTTTTGCCCATGCTGTGGCATGCAGCTAAGACTAACACCAAGCAGTAGAGAATGCAAGGAAATACTTAGAAAGAGAAAAATCAGTCAGATAGAAATGATTGCATGATTGAATTTCAGAATACTTGATTAGAAAATAATATAGACATATCGTTCTTTTAGAAATTCAAAAGCTCCTTAATTTCATAGGCTATATTTTCATAAATAGCATTATATGATACGATTTGTACGGTTTCTGTTCTCTTTTTGATAATACCACAAGAAATCGTGTTGTCATAAAAAAGACTATTAACAAAGTGTACTTATGATGTTCAACATTATGAATAATTACAATATAATATATAGCAGTGCATCTCCTTGTTTATTCCGAAGCAATGTAACACCTTTTGCCAGTAAATTAAACTGTCTATTTATTTATTAAAAGAATGTAAATTCTATATGGTATGTTGAACAAAAGTAGACGTGGTTCAACAAGAGAGCCCATTTCAATATAATAATGCTACTACTAATGTTAATGTTGAGATTCTAGAGGAAGGTGAAATTTACTTTTTTTATAGACCAAAGAAGGATGCACAAGAAATAGAGGGTGTTGAAGACTAGAGCAATGAGCACTAAAGATAAGGAAGACCTGATGCTTAAACTAAGGACAGAAGAGCTAAACCTAAAAACACACGAATTAAAACAAACAAGTAATTCTCTACTAACATCAAATGATGCACTCAAATCAAAGACAGAAGAATTAGCTAGGACACATGCAGATTTATTTGAATCAAACCATGAGCTTGCTTCTGTAAATAAAGAGCTTGCAATAACTAACAAAATGTTCGCAGATACTAATAGAAGGTTTGCTCACCTTAATGAAGAATTGTCGGCAGCAAATAAAGAGCTTGCAAGGGTTAACAATGAGCTTGCTTCAGCCAATGAACAAATTAAATCAAGGCAGGAGATTACTAAAGAGTTTATTAATATAGCAGCTCATGAGCTTCGAACTCCTACACAAGCCATCATGGGATATTCGGAGTTATTACAAATTTTAATTGAAGAAGACGAGGGGGGGGAGGAGCAGATAATAGGAAACAATAACCCCAATATTAGTAGCACTGTTAAAGGACTTGATGAGCAAAAGAAAAAGGCTTTAGAGGCAATATTTAGAAATGCAACTAGACTTGACAGGTTAGAGAAGCAAATACTCGATATTACAAAAATTGAAAGTAATACACTAACACTTGGCAAGGAACGATTCAATCTTACTGAAAAGATAAGAGATACAGTAGCAGATTTTATTGCCAATGAGATGAGAAGAGATAGCGGCTATGATAAAAAAACATAAAAATAGAATTTGAAACAGAGACCGGAGCAGAAAGAGGAGGAGCAGGAGAAAAGGACATCTTCATAGATGCAGATAAAACAAGAGTATACCAGGTTATTGCTAATTTGCTTAGAAATGCAATCAAATTTGCAAGTAAAGGTGGTGTTATAACTATTACAACAGATGTCATTACAAAGCAAGCAGACGCAGATGGTACAGTAGGAGGAGAAGAAAGAGGACAAGTTGTTATAGTAAAGATAAAGGATAACGGCACAGGAATAGCTGCCAACATTTTGCCAAAACTCTTTACAAAATTTGCTACTACGTCCTCCGAAGGTCTCGGATTAGGACTATATGTCTCTAAGAAAATAGTAGAGGCGCATGGCGGTAGAATATGGGCCGAGAATAATCCTGATGGAAAAGGCGCTACATTTGCATTTAGTCTTCCTGCATTGTGACTAACTGTTTGATAGATATGATATATATATATGATACCACATATTCGCAGTATAAGTGAATATTACCGGTCTGCTTTAGAGTATTTTGTTGTCAAAAGCATCATCATCTTATACACTATAGTTTCTATCCCAATTGGTTTTGTCATAAATTCGTCTGCTCCATAATCTAAAACCCTAGTCTTACTGGTCTCGTCATCTGCAACTACATATATCTTGATATCAGAATTGATTCTTTTAATCTTGACTATTAGCATTGCAGCTCTATCTGCTGCTATTTTGCCATCTATAGAAATAACATCTACTTTTCCTTCTAGCTCATTTAGCTTCTTCAAGCATTCTTCTGCATCATAGACCTTATGTACATCAAACTTTTTTAATTTAAGCGCAGCACTAAGAACTAAATTCACATCTCTATCATCGTCTACAATTATTGCAGTATGCGAAGGCAACATAGCCATTTCATAATAGCGTGTGTCTTATTAATGAGCCGCTGATAGAATATATGACCCAGCCAATCCAAATGCATCAGGTATATCATTATGTGATGTTGATTGTTTTATATAATATCTCATAATTATCCACGGCTATTCCTAATGCATCTATATCTATCTATACATAACTCAATGCACAAATATCTATGTATCCTCACATAATTGGAATGTCAGCAGCAAAAGAGGTAAAATGCCTCAGATAAGATAGAAACGACAGAACCTACAGAAGGCAATAGGAAAAGAATTGGATTTTTATAAAGTAAATATGCGCTAGACTTGAAAATATTTATGTCAGCCATATGTCAAAGCAAGGTATCAGAGTTAGGAGAATTAAATCAAGCGTTGGGAAATCGTGATAAAATGAAAGATGATACCATAGCACAGCTGTCAGACCAAGTCATTTCGTTTATGGAATAATGGTAATCAACAAATCACGTTTAGCGACGCAAATGCAGTAACAATGAATCTAGTTTACAAGTGAGGGAGTAACTTTTTGTTTGCCCCTGCTACAGGACGCATATCATTTGCAAAGTATTTCAGTTTTAATATAATTATTAGGCCGATACCTTTATGTTTAGATGTAACATTAGCAGACAAACATATCGTAGTATGAACGACTCTAGATTGTTTTTTACAATATATTTAGCCGTAGGCAGTATTATACTGCTTTTTGCTGTTTGGAGTAATATCATTGTATATGCTCAACAGACATCTTCGCCTACAATATCGCCACCACCTACTCATAGTTCACTTAGTAATACAACCACATCACCAGAAATCAAAGCAAAAATGTGTAATCCTAGCAACCCTAGTCTTAAGGTAGTTAATACTACTGAAGCACGGATATGTGGTATTCCTAAAACAGTAGGACCGGCACTAGCATCATCAGTAGCACAACCGCCAAAGACAACTACATCACCATCAGCAGCACCGTTAGCGCAGTCGTCCAAAAATACAGGAAGTAGCAACAATACTAGCAGTGGCATAATAACAACAACTACAACTAATGTACCTATAGTACTGCGACCGCTCCCCAATGGAACATGTCCAACAGGATATCATTTAGTTTCTGGGACTGTATGTATCAAGGATATACCATCATCAGCTCAACAACAAACAACGCCAGCGGCTTTACCAACAACAACCAATGCGACCAAATCTCTTCCTGTTTCTTCATCCCCTGCAACAACTCAACCAAGTCATACTAATCCTACCAAAAATGACAACAATAAGGATGCTGCAAATTCCAATAATGAAGAGAACTTTCATACAAAGATATTGAAATCATTTAATAAAAAATTTAAATGACAAGTGAGTGAAGATTTTACATGATTAGCAGATTACGCTAAGAAACCATAATAGTAATAGCCATCGCTTCTGAACCTAACTGTTCATTTATATTTTCGATTTATTGTGTAAAAATTCAACTCTCAATAATTGAGTTATTTTTATGTAGTGTGATAATTATTTAGTAATTCAGTGTTAAGAAAAGCATCTCTAATAGACAACGTACAGGGGTAAAATACAACGAGTAATAATGATTTTTCGCAATATTTGATTGATATTATTAATGCTGGCTCTTTGTCACTCATGCTATCCATAGGTCATAGAACTAGAATTTTTGATGTAATGGCACAGCTACCACCTTCTACTGTCCAAGAAATTGCTTCAGAGTCAAATCTTAATGAAAGGTACGTAAAAGAATGGCTAGGTGCAATGGTAACTGGTAGAATTATCGATTATGATTCTGCAGCTAACAAATTCTCACTACCAAAAGAAAAGGCTCAATACCTTACCAGAGAAAAAAGTGTCTATAATTTTGCAGCTTCCATGCAATGGATTCCTGTATTATCTCAAGTGGAAGATGAAATTGTTAATTGTTTTAGAAAGGGAGGAGGTGTTCCTTACTCTTCTTATGAGAGATTCCATGAAGTTATGGCTGAAGAAAGCTATCAAACAGTTGTAGTTGCATTAACAGACCATATCTTACCACTTGTTCCAAATCTTGTTGACAAACTGAAAAATGGAATCAAAGTGCTTGATATTGGATGTGGAAAAGGAAGAGCTATCAATGTCATGGCTAATCATTTTAAAAATAGTAAATTCTATGGATATGATTTGTCTCAAGAAGCTATTGATGGTGCTAAAAGAGAAGCACAAAGGATGGGAAATTCAAATACCTCCTTTAAGGTCCAAGACATTTTAGGCATGGATTTTGATGAAAAATATGATTTGATTACTGCTTTTGATGCAATACACGACCAACCTGACCCTTATTCTGTATTAGGAAGCATTTACAATTCTCTTGATGATAAAGGAATCTTTCTTATGCAAGATATACTTGCATCAACTCCATTAAATGACAACATTGGACACCCATTAGGACCTTTTCTTTATACTATATCGTGTCTTCATTGTGTAAGTGTATCATTATCTCAAAATGGCGCAGGTCTTGGAGCAATGTGGGGAAAGGAGAAGGCAACAGAGATGTTAAACGATGTTGGATTTACTAACGTAGAGGTTAAAAAACTTGCCCATGACTTTCAGAACTATTATTACATCGCTTATAAGAACAAGTAGAAGCAGGCGATTTAGTAACTATCCATTTTTAATTTTATGAAAGCGCCTCAATCGGTTATCATGAATAGTATAATGTTATTTCCATTTTGGTTCTTCAGAATTATGCCAACGCAGAAATGAAATCTATGACTTTACATGTGATGAGCCGTCATAGACAGCGGGAGAAGCTTCACCCAGCGCTATCCTCCTTGTGATATTCATTGGAACATTTGCAAAAATGTCCTTTATATCGAAGACAATTTTCATGTCTCCCTTCGGAACATTTTATACATTCTGTTGCCGGTTCTGGTTCTGGTCCAGCCATACTTGTGTCCAATTGAAAAGGTATAAAAATTTTATATGTTATCTAACTTTTATGCAGCAGCCATCTGAAAAATATATTATAAAAAGATTGAGTCATAAGATAATAAGTACAACGACAAATCAATTTTTGGTCTATCCATATATATGCCATAATGCTGTCTATTTGTGTATACTGGTCAATCTTTAGTTACTTTATTAAGAACTAAGCCCTGTATTCGTCTTTGCAGCCATTCTAACGCCTGTATTTTAATCATTAACATATCTCCTTCTATAGTAGTGTGTTAACGATGATTTAATGAATGTTTTTGTTCTTGATTGATAAATAGAGATATAGATATATTTTGAAAAGTCATTATATAATTCACCTACTTTACTAGGCTGACATCTATAGTAGCAGTAGTAGTCTTTTCTTTATCTTTGCTTTATATTGCTACGATTTTCTAAATATTTATCTACATATCTACAAATATACATAGCTACCTACCGACGTACTAGCTATTCCCAATGCTCGATTGGGGGAATTGTTAAAAACAATAAACATACCTGTATAAAGTAAAGCAAAAACTACGACAATAGTTAGTGGTTATTAAAATAGAAATAGTAGGAGTAGTTACAGTAGCAATCGTGACAGCCTTAACGTTGATGGTAAGCACAACTACAGCACTTGCAGATTCAAGCGGAAACAACGGACAATGTATACGCTAAATCGAACATTTCCACCTGGGATACAGGACTTTGAGGGTTGTCATGACACGTTTACTGGACCGGGACATAATGAGCCACCGCCGTTACCCTAACCCTGAAATATAATACACATAGTAGCGTCAGTGGCTAAGCCAATTGCTGTTGTTCCTCTGCTACTAGCTTTTTGGTTAACTTCCTATTTTGTCTTCTATTTCTATACCAATCTAATCCATATAAGGCTGCCATACCACCTGCAAATATAGCAATGCTGGCCAAACATGCTACTGCCATGAGAATTATTATTGGACAAGCTATACAAAAATCTTCTTATTTTTCACCAGGTTGTTTCCTTTTGGCCATTAGGCCAATAGACCTGAAATCACCATCTTTTCTGTAATAAGTTCAGATAATCATTATTGATATTGATGTTACAGGTTAGCTTCATCTGCTCTTGGAGTATTTGCAGATACGTCAGATTTGCTTGCTATTCCTGTCTCTGCAATATACTTAAGCAGTGCATTGTCCCTACGTATTAGTTCTTGTACCATGTTTGGTCGTTTATCTAGTGGCATTCTGCTTTCTACAATTGCAATCGTCTTCATCACACCCTTCTCCAACAAGGCTTCAGTTACATCTTCTTTGAAGAATTCAGGATTGTACCTGCAAAAGGCCGAAGTAAACAGTTTGAATATACTAAACATCGAAGGATATATTCTAAGCTGACCCTGTAATTTGTGAATTACACGTTCATAGTGCATGATACTTTTTTTATCAGGCGCTTGCTCCTTTGAAAGATTAAAGTAGTCCGTCCAAGCTTTCCCTAATGCTAGAGATACCTGACGTTTCTCTGTTCCATAAAGACACTTCTTCTTCTTTTCTTTTTCCCTAAACATCTATTATATTTATGATGCTTGATATAAAACAAAAATACAAATTCCTGTCGTTAAACAAGAAAACGGCTGTACCTTCTTGGGTAGGTATTGTTGCTTATACGATGTAAAATGTGGGACATGCGTAACAGTTATTTCATATTGCTCAATTTATATTGCATATTATGTCTTTGAATAATAATAACAGTTTACTAAAATTCACCTTGATTGGATTGAGTTTGTCACTTTCTGGATTGATTGCTTGTATGTTTTTTCAAGTAATAATACTGCATTTGCTCAACAACAACGACAACTACAGACCTTAAACCCAACACAGGATATTACGATGACTAATGCTACTAATACTCTATCTCTTTCAGGTACTGCTACTACTACTATTAAACCTGATACAACAATTCGCCTTCCCACACAAAGTATAGTTAATAAAATGTCTTAGGATCTTCTTTTATTTCGAATCATTTTTTATCTATGTTGATTTGTTAAGCTGTAATTAATTTGCCTTTAATGGTTTGTTACATTACCAGGTCTATTAAGATGGTTCTTACAACAATCATCTGAACAAAACCATAGAAGTCCCTTAATTGAGCTTGAATATCGCACTCCCTAGGATAGATCATTGAACTCTTTATTACATGAGTTGCAAAGTACGTACATAATTTATCATATATTCCAGTAACCCATGCTATAAAGCCATCTATATAGAATGATGTCGATAATTAAGAACTGCGTGCTTCAGAATTTAAAGATAACCCGTTTTGATAAATGTTTTACATATGTGCGCGCTTATATACATACTGATGATCGTTATATTGTAGTTAACATCATAAGAAAATGGATGTGTGCAAAAAATCCGCTGTTATTTAATAAAAAACGTCTTTCTTACATAAAAGACGGTGATTTACTGCGACATTTGAAGCATGTTACATATATGTTAGTATAGTGTATATATATGAAGATGACCTTTTTTTGATACAAAACAGTTTTCCTATGAGAGAATGGCATGTTAAACACATGGAAAAGACAGTAGTCAAGTTTGTAACAGGACTATCTGTTAATGCTACTGCATGGGAGAAAAGGCAAAATAAACGCTATGGTAGAATTACGAACGTCTGTAGACAAATAGGCTACGATATAAAGCAGGGAGCCACAACAGAACAAGTTCTTTTGATTTTACAAAAAATCAGAAATGATTCCTCTTTTTCTAGTCTTCAAAAAAATGATGGTTCTATGGAAAGATTAAATGAACTAGATAAACACTTCCTGCCATTGAAGGAAGAAAAGAGCTATTATTGGTAATAACTTTACACTTACATTCTTATTATTACACCAAAGTGTCTATACAGACAATTCTACAGTTCAGCTACTTTACCAAATTACTAACGTAGTCCTACAACTGGCGAATTTCATTGCATAGCTTTAAGTGTGTCACTATACAAACTCTGTTGAGTAGTCAATTGTATATCGTTTTAACGCTGGGAAAGTTAGATAATGACGGAAAACAACAAGATCAAAGATAACGACGAAGATAATAATCTAAGTTACAATATCAAGGATAATGAACGGTCTAGAAAGGTAAATTGGTGGATTAACGAATTAGATTCACTTGGAATTAAGAAAACTAGTAGCAGTATTGGTATCAGTAATAGCGAATATAGTAACAATAAAATGGAATCAGTAAAAAGTCAACAGTTTGAAGATCTCACCGATAATTTAAAATAAAGATTTATTCGTGATTATAAGTCTGCTATAATAACTAACGAATAAAATATGCAGAATTGAAATGATGGATCTCGACATTTATTAGAATTCCCCTGAGAAAAGATAAGGTTATGTTAGCTCGTAGGCGACTGTCTGTTACACCACAGCAGGTCTTTATTAGATATCAATATTAATGCTATCAAACAGCCTTTTTAGCTATTTGATCTATCGACATACTATGTACCAGTAATCAGAGCATCATTACTTTTCCAACATTCGTTCTATGACTTTATGACCAGTACTTTTTTTATGATCCTCTGCCATGTCTTTATCTAGGAAGTCTTTATCACAATATAAGCAATGGTATGACTGTTTCATAAATATCTATAGATAATTACTATATGACATAATATTAAAAAAGTTTCATTGCAATCAGACGAGTATTATGTAGTGAGCTCAACAGAAATTCACTTTACTGCTAAAAACCTTCTTAGGATACATGGTGTATTTTAAGTACAAGCTGATTATGAGCGATAATAAAAAAGTGAGTTTCATAAGTTGAGACAGTTCACACAAGAAATACATGACTTAAAGAAGCAGTATATTGAGTTACATGAACTATATTTTAACGAAATTAAGAAGAGAGGACTCGAAGAAGAAATTAAGAACAAAGAAATCCAAGAATATAACGGCACATAGACCTTAATACAAACCATAATAGCATCTGTATTATGATTTAATTTAATTTATTAACATGGGTATAATAATGACATACCTTGTCATCATCATGGTATTAGATCTGACAATGAGAGGGGTTCTGGAACAATATATCGATGCTGTAGTAATTGAAATCCCCAACATTGTAACAGTCTTTTTTGACCATTTACGGAAAGCACAGCTACAAATACAAAATGGGAGAGATTTTGCATTGGGGATAGCTTTAGGAAATATACAACATGCATTTTTGACGTACTTAGATTATATACAAAGAAGACCACCGAATCACGAAGAACTTACACAAATCGCAGAGATTATCTTTAAGCGAACAGCAGAGATACGTAGTGCAATATTTAATGCTACTTAAAACCTATATTTTTTCGTTGATAGTTGACCACTACTTTAAAATGAGATTGACTATTTGACTAATTAATATTATAAGTTGGTCAGTAGGCCAAAAAAGGAATTAAGAGAGGACGCAATTGAATTAAGACGTGATAGAGTACTAGAGTTAACTAGTCAAGGATGTAGTCAAAGGCAAATCGAAAACATGCTACAAGTTTCACATGGAACAGTAAACAACAATCAAATGTATCTCATACAAAAGGCTAAAGAGAATATTAAAAACTACATAGACGAAAGGCTGCCAGAAGAGTATGGGAAATGTATGGTCGGACTAAATGCAATGAGATAGAGCTAATATCAATAACTTCTAGCGGACTTTATTCTTTATTCTTTAAGGCCAGTTACTCTGAATTTGTATTGATCCTTATAGATGTCTTGGTAAAAACGAGCATAACTTTCTGCGACATCATATGTAGCAAAAATTAGTCTCAAGCCTTCAACTGCAGTTTTATT
>Ga0173481_10000246_pt1 | contig 10861 bp, 8 predicted proteins | sample NitcycUS073202C2_FD_136667 | JGI IMG/M metagenome (GOLD analysis project Ga0173481, IMG submission 136667) | Soil microbial communities from Arlington Agricultural Research Station in Wisconsin, USA - Nitrogen cycling UWRJ-S073-202C-2 (version... ... | reverse complement strand
TCGGCACGCGGTGGGTGCGGGCCCAGTGCAGCGCCCCGACCTTGCCCTCGATGCCGCGCACGCCGAACCCGCCGGGCACGAGCACGGCGTCCACGCCGGCCAGCGCCTTCTGGGCGCCGGCCTCGGACTCGCACGAGTCGGACGGGACCCAGCGGATGCGCACCTTGGCGTCGTGGTGGAACCCGCCCGCGCGCAGCGCCTCGGTGACCGAGAGGTAGGCGTCGGGCAGGTCGATGTACTTGCCGACCAGCGCGACCTCGACCTCGTGCTCGGGCTCGTGGACGCGCTCGAGCAGCAGGTCCCAGTCGGTCCAGTCGACGTCGCGGAAGGTGAGGCCGAGCCGACGGATGACGTAGGCGTCCAGCCCCTCGCGGTGCAGCACCTTGGGGATGTCGTAGATGCTCGGCGCGTCGACGGCGGCTGCGACGGCCTCGACGTCGACGTCGCACATCAGCGAGATCTTGCGCTTGATCGAGTCGGGGATCTCGCGGTCGGCGCGCAGCACGAGCGCGTCGGGCTGGATGCCGACCTGGCGCAGCGCCGCGACCGAGTGCTGGGTGGGCTTGGTCTTCAGCTCGCCGCTCGGGGCGAGGTAGGGCACCAGCGAGACGTGCAGGAAGAAGACGCTGTCCCGGCCCAGGTCGTGACGCACCTGCCGGGCCGCCTCGAGGAAGGGCAGCGACTCGATGTCGCCGACCGTGCCGCCGATCTCGGTGATGATGATGTCCGGCGCGTCGGCGTGGCCGACTCCCGGGGAGCCGGCGGCCTGGGCCCGCATCCGCTCCTTGAGCTCGTTGGTGATGTGCGGGATGACCTGCACCGTGTCCCCGAGGTACTCGCCGCGCCGCTCCCGGGTGATCACCCGGTTGTAGACCTGACCGGTCGTGACGTTGGCGCTGCCCTTGAGGCTCACGTCGAGGAAGCGCTCGTAGTGACCGATGTCGAGGTCGGTCTCGGCGCCGTCGTCGGTCACGAAGACCTCGCCGTGCTGGAAGGGGTTCATCGTGCCGGGGTCGACGTTGAGGTAGGGGTCGAGCTTCTGCATCGTCACCCGCAACCCGCGCGCTCGGAGCAGGTGTCCGAGGGAGGAGGCCGTGAGCCCCTTACCGAGTGAGGAGGCCACGCCTCCGGTCACAAAGATCTGTTTCGTCGTCTGAAGCACCACGGGCTTCAACGATACGTCATGCAGGCGCTCGTCCCGACCCGACACGGCTGCCGACTCGCCGGTTCCCATCCCTCGGACCGGTGTTCAGGCATCGGACGACGTCGGGAGCACCGACCGGTAGGCCGTGAGGGCCGCCTCCAGCGCGTCGGCCCCGGTCGGCAGGTCGGCGGCGCGCTCGACGGCGCGGGACCTCAGGTTGTCACGGACCGCCCCGTGCACCACGACGTCGCGGATCGCCCGCGACAACGAGACCGGGTCGGCCGGGGGCACCAGCAGGGCGGCGTCGCCGACCACGGCACCGGTCCCGCCGACGTCGGTGGCGACGACAGCGGCCCCCGCGTGCAGGGCCTCCTGGATGCCGACCGGCTGGCCCTCCCACACCGCGCTCGACACCACGACGTCGGCGGCGGCCAGCAGGTCGGGCACGTCGTCGCGGTGACCGAGCAGCCGCACCGGCAGGTGCTCGGCGTCGATCCGGGCCTGCAACGGCGCCCGCAGCGGGCCGTCGCCCGCCACGACGGTGACCAGGTCGAGTGGGTCATCGCCGGTCAGCTCACCGTGCGCGTCGAGCAGCAGGTCGAGCCCCTTCTGCGGAGCGAGCCGGGCCACGACGACGGCGAGTGCGGTGCGGCCGGCAACACCGAGGTCGGCGCGCACGGCGTACCGGTCACGCGTCGCGGCCCGCGGTGGGGGCGCGGCCACGACGGCGAGCCCGGTGCGCCTGGCCCCGAGCCGCCGCATCCGCTCGACGAGGTCGGCCGAGACGCCGAGGACCAATGCGCTGCGCAAGGCGACGACCCGTTCGAGCGCGGCGTAGACGGCGCCGGTCAGGGCCCCCGACGGGGCGGCGTTGTGCAGCGTCGCGACCACGGGCACCGGCGCCCGCCCCACGGCGAGCACCGCCACGGCGGCCGCCCGCAGACCGTGGGCGTGCACGACGTCGGCGCCGCCCACCAGCCGGCCGAGGTCGCGTACGGCGCGGGCGTCGCGCGCCGGGTGTGGGCGGTCGGACAGCTCGAGCGGCACGACGGCGATGGCGACCTCGTGCAGGCCGAAGTGGGCGTCGACCTCCGGCGGGCAGGCCACGACGACGTGGTGGCCCGCACGGGTCAGCGACCCGACGAGGTCGTGGACGTGGTTCCCGACCCCGCCGGCACTCGTGCCGAGCACGACGAGCACCCTCATCCCTGGCTCCCTCCGCGCCGACGGGCCCGCCCGCGCTGGAGGACCTGCGACATCATCTCCCGGTCGCCGATCGCCAGCACGACCACCCCCACGACGAGGGCGACCGCGCCCGCGGCGGCACCGACGAGCACCGCCTCGGGCAGGCTGTCGATGGTGCGGCCGTGGGTGACGAGGTCACCGACGGCGACGGCCAGGGCGACCGCGACGACGAGGGCCCCGGAGGTGCGGCCGGCACCCTGCGTGACCTCGGTGCCCCAGGTGCGGCGCACCAGCAGCACGAGCAGCACCCCGGACAGGGTCATGCCCAAGGTCGACGAGATGCCCAGCCAGCGCAGTGTCACCGCCGGGCTCTGCCCTCCGGCGAGCACGACGAGCGGAAGCAAGGCGGCCAGGCTCCACCCGATGGCGGCGGCGATGCCGGCATCGGTGGGTCGGCCACGCACGTAGAGGGCCCGGATCAGCAGGGCACTCAGGCCGAAGCCGACCAGGCCCGGGGCGTAGGCGGTGAGCGTCGAGGGCAGGGCGGCCAGCGCCGCGGTGCTCGTGGCCCCGTCGCCGCGACGGGCGTCGAGCAGCGAGAAGAACGCGCCGATGGCCGGGGCCGCCGCGATGAGCACCCCCACCGACAAGGCGGTGAGCACCAGCACCGCACGCAGGGACCGCGCCAGGGTTCTGGTGACGTCCTCCCCCGCCCCGGTGCGTGCCGCCAGGGCCGGGAAGGCGCTCGTGGCCACCGGGACGGCGAGCACGGCGTAGGGCAGCAGGTAGACGGCCTGGGTGTACGTGTAGACCGTGAAGGTGCCCTTGTCGCCGGTCTGCTTCGACAGCCACATCGTGGCGACGACGGCCGCCTGCTGGGCGAGGAGCGCGATGACCCCCGCCCCGGCGAGGGCACCGATCCGGCGGGCGTCGTCCGACGGCAACCGCAACGCCGGCCGCCAGCGCCACCCGGTGCGCATCGCCGGCACGACCAGCGGCACCGACAGCACGACGACCCCGAGCGTGGTGCCCCAGCCGAGCACCCGGATGGCCTCGTCGCTCACCAGCGACGGCTCGACCTGGCCGTCGACGATCGAGCCGTACCAGAGGTAGGACACGAGCACGACGATCGACGACGCCAGCGGTGCGAGCGCGGCCGCGACGAAGCGGCGGTGGGCCTGCAACAGCCCGGTGAGGATGATGCCGAGCCCGTAGAGCGGCACCTGCACGGCGAAGATCCGCAGCAGCGTGGCGGCGACCTGCGCGCCCGACGGGTCGCTGGTGACGAGCCACGAGGAGATCGGCGCCGCGAACAGCCAGAGCACGGCGGCCAGCGGCACGAGCACGAGCAGGGCCCACGACAGCAGCACGGATGCCGTGTGGTCGGCCCGGTCGCGCTGCCCGGCGCCGAGCTGGTGGGCGATGAGCGGAACGGCGACGGCCGCGAGGATGCCTCCGGCGGCGATCTCGAACATGACGTTCGGGATGGCGTTGACGCTCTGGTAGATGCCCCCCACGCCACCGGCGCGCACCGCCTCGGTGAAGACCAGGATGCGGGCGAAACCCGCCGTCCGGGCGAGCAGCGTCGTGACGGCGATCAGCCCGGCGGCCCCCGCGATGCCGGAGGCGAAGCGACGACGCGTCATCGTGCCGGCCGGCCCCAGGCGTCGAGCTCGCGCAGCCCGGGGGTCGACTCGATGACCCGGGTGAAGGAGATCTTCTCGGAGGCCAGGGTGAGCCCGGCGAGCACGACGAGGGCCGCGAAGCGGCCACGCGAACCGGTGGCCCCGAGCAGTGCGGTGCCGACGAGGGCGCCGGCGGCGTTGGCGCCGGTGTCGCCGAGCATGGCCGTGCCCGCGAGGTCCGGAGCGAGCACCCCGAGCGCGGCACCGGTCGCGGCGGCAGCGCGGGGTGCTGCCCCGTCACCACGAACGAGCAACAGCGGGAGAGACGCCAGGACGGTGGCCTTGAGCGCGCGACCGGGGCGCAGGTCGAGCAGGTTGGCCAGGTTCGCGGCACCGGCGACCACGGCACCACCGACGAGGGTGTCCAGCGCGCGCACGTCGTCGCGCCCCCGGTCGACGAGCACGGCGGCGACCAGACCGGTGGCACCGATGCCGACGACCTTGACCAGGCCGGTCGTCACCCGGCCCTGCGCGGCGGCACCGAGGTGGCCCTTCAGCCCTTTGCTGGCGCCGTCACCGGCGAGGTCGTCGAGCGCGCCGAACGCCCCCGAGCCCAGCACCGCGGCCAGCCCGGCGGGCCCGCTCGTGGCCGCTCCCAGCGCGGCGCCGGCGACGTAGGCCGGGCCCTCCAGCAGGGTCACGGGGTCACCGGCGTGGTTGCTGCGCTGCCAGCGCGGCGAGCTCACCCGGGCGGTGAGCACCCGGTGCGCGGCGTACGAGCCGGCCGCGGCGAGCGTTCCCGCCGCGAGGGTCGCGACCCGGCTCACGACGCCGGGATGGGCGCGTAAGGGGCGTCGGCGCCGGAGGCGAGACCGTACTGCCCGACGTCCCCGGCCACCTGCTCCTTGAGGGCGTGCACGACGCTCGCCTGGCCCATCGCCCCACCGGCGTTGTCGACCGTGGAGACACCATCGGTGGCCGTCGCGTCGTTGCGCACGGTCTCGATGACCGAGACCCCGTTCCCGGCCGTCGTCGCCTCGGCCGCCACCAGGGCGCCGGAGGACCGTGCGTCGAGGGCGATGGCGAGGTCGACCCAGCGCTCGGCCGCCTGCTGCCTGGCGTCGCCGTCACCCTGGGTCGTCACGCCCGACACGACGACGACGAGGTCGGCGAGCTCGAAGCCCTCGGTGTCGATCTGGATCAGGTCCGCGGACGCGAGGGCGTCCAGGCCCCTCTGGGCGGTCGCGGGGGCCAGCGCCGCCGACGGGTCGGCGGCCGGCACGGTCAGCAGGCTCGCCAGCAGCACGTCGCGCGGTGCCACCGACCCGCTGTCGGAGATGTCGACCCCTGCCTCGGCGGCGGCCGTGGTCACCACCTCGTCACGCGTGGTCGCGGTGGCGTCGTCGGAGGTCACCCAGTCCTCGGACACCGACGTCGTCGAGACGACGGCCGCCCCGGACGAGCGCAGGGTGGCCGCGGTCGCCTCGGACACCGCGGCATCCGAGCCGGGCAGCACGACCAGGGCGACCCGGCGGTCCTGGAGCACCCCGGCGAGCATGATCGGGTTGGTGTCGGCGATGTAGGCGTCGCGCGCCTCGGTGCCGGCCCGGGCCTCCTGCAGCTGCCGGTTGAGGTCGGCCTTGTCCTGGCGCAGCCCGGCGACCTCCTTGTTCAGGGTGTCCCCGAGCTCGCCCTTGAGCGGGCCGGCACCGAGCACGATCCCCACGGCGAGGGCCAGGAAGATCGAGACGATGGAGACCAGGTGGTACCTGAAGTCGATCAACCGAACGCTCCTTGGATGGACGACCACAGGTCGTCGATACGGGCGCCGAGCACCTGCAGGAGGGCGCGGCCGCCATCCGTGGACCACAGGGCGGCGCCGAGGGCCAGCAGGCCCACGACCAGCATGAGGACGAGGCTGAGGGAGGAGATCCGCGCCCGGTAGAGACGGCTGACCCCCTTGGCGTCGACCAGCTTGCCGCCGACCCGCAGCCGGGTGAGGAACGTGCTGGCCATGCCGGAGCGGCCCTTGTCGAGGAACTCCACCAGCGTGACGTGGGTACCGACGGCGACGATGAGCGTGGCGCCCTTGTCGTCGGCGAGCAGCATCGCGACGTCCTCGCTGGTGCCGGTGGCCGGGAAGACGACCGGCTCGACGCCGAGGGCGCGCACCCGCTCCAGCCCGGGGGCCCGGCCGTCGCGGTAGGCGTGCACGACGATCTCGGCGCCGCAGCGCAGGGCGTCGTCGGACACCGAGTCCATGTCGCCGACGATCAGGTCGGGCTTGTGCCTGGCCTCGATGAGCGCGTCGGCGCCACCGTCGACGCCGATCAGGATCGGCTTGTACTCGCGGATGTAGTGGCGCAGGGTCTGCAGGTCGTCCTTGTAGTGGTAGCCGCGCACCACGATCAGCGCGTGCCGGCCGTCCAGGTCGGTGCGGATGTCGGGCACCCCGACACCGTCGAAGAGCAGCTCGCGCTCCTTGCGCAGGTAGTCCATCGTGTTCTGGGCGAACGCCTCGAGCTGGTCGGACAGCCCGGCCCGCGCCAGGGTCATGGCCTCCTGCACGGCGTCGTTGTCGAGAACCGTCGCCGTCGCGACGGTCGTCTCCTCGGTGCGCACCGCACCGTCCTCGAGGTTGAGCTCCGTGCCGTCCTTGAGCTCCATGACGCCCGGGCCGGCGTGGTCGAGCAGCGGGATGCCGGCAGCCACCAGGATCTCCGGGCCCAGGTTCGGGTAGCGCCCCGAGATCGACGTCGACGCGTTGACCACGGCCGCGGGCTTGCACGCCACCAGGGCCTCGGCGCTGACCCGGTCGAGGTCCTCGTGGTCGATGACCGCGATGTCACCGGGACGCAGCCGCTTGGTGAGGTCCTTGGTGCGCCGGTCGACGCGCGCAGGACCGCTCAGCCCGGGTCGTGGGCCGCGGTTGCTGCGGGCGGGAAGGCGGATGGACATCTGCACCATCGTGCCACGTCGCCCTAGGCCCGGGCGCGCGCCATCAGGTCGCGGGCGTGCTCCAGCGCGGCGTCGGTGCCGGAGCCGCCGAGCATCCGCGCGAGCTCCGCGACCCGCTGCTCGCCCTCGACCTCGTGGACGCCGCTTCGGGTGACGTGACCGTCGTCGGACCGCTCCACGACCAGGTGCCGGTCGGCGTGCGCGGCGACCTGCGCGAGGTGCGTGACCACGACGACCTGGGCGTGCCGCGCCAGGGCGGCCAGCCGGGCCCCGACGTCGAGGGCGGCACGACCGCCGACGCCGGCATCCACCTCGTCGAAGACGAAGGTCGGCACCGAGGTGACCTCGGTGGCCGTGGCGACCTCGATGGCGAGCATGACGCGCGAGAGCTCGCCGCCGGATGCCGCCCTGGTCACCGCCCGCGGTGCGGTGCCCGACCCCGAGGCGAGCCGGATCTCGATGTCGTCGCGGCCGTCGGTGGTGAACCGGCCGGCGTCCTCGACGGCCACGGACACCGTCGCCGAGCCCATCGCGAGGTGGCTTAGCTCGTCGGTGATGCGTGCCCCGAGCGCGGCCGCGGCCGTGGTGCGGGAGGAGGTGAGCCGGCCGGCGGCCTCCTCGCGTGCGCTGGTCAGGGCCACGACGCGCTCCTCGAGCTCGTCGATCCGGTCACCGGTGCCGTCGAGCTCGCCGACCCGGCGGGCGGCCTCGGCGCCCCAGTGGAGGACGTCGTCGACGGTGGGGCCGTAGAGCCGGGTCAGCTCGCCGAGGGCGGCCCGGCGCTGCTCGACCTGCTCGAGGCGGGCGGGGTCGATGTCGGCGTCGGCCAGATAGGACCCGAGGTCTCCGGCCACGTCGGCGGCGAGGTAGCGCAGCTCGTCCACGCGGGTACCGATCTCGGCCAGGGCCGGGTCGCTGCCACTCACCGACGCGAGGCGGGACGACGCCGTCGCGAGCGCCTCGAGCACGCCCGGCGACGGCATCCCGGCGTCGTCGTCACCGGCGAGCGCGGTGTGCGCCGCCCCGGCCCCGGCACGCAGCTCTTCGGCGTGCCCGAGCCGTTGGCTCTCGATGCCGAGCGTGGTGTCCTCGCCGGGCTGCGGGTCGATGGCCTCGATGCGCTCCAGACCGACCCGCAGGGCATCAGCCTCGCGGGCCCGTTCTGCGGCCGCCGTGCACAGGTGGGCCAGCTCGGCCTCCGCGTCGGTGAGCTCGACGTGTACCGCGCGATAGGTGGAGAGCGCGTCGGCGACGCCGCGTCCACCGAACCCGTCGAGCACCTCGCGGTGCTGGTCGGCGCGGCGCAGCCGCCACTGGTCGGCCTGGCCGTGTACGGCGACGAGGTGCTCGGCGAGCTCGGCGAGCACCCCCACGGGGGCGGCGCGGCCGCCGACGTGGGCCCGGGAGCGACCGTCGGCCGACACCGAGCGCACCAGCACCAGTCCGTCGCCGACGTCGGCTCCGGCTTCGGCCGCCCGGGCCAGCGCCGGGTGGCCGGGCGGCAGGTCGACGACACCCTCGACGACGACGCGGTCGGCGCCGGCGCGCACGAGCCCCGAGTCGCCGCGGCCGCCGAGCAGCAGGCCGAGCCCGGTGACGACCATGGTCTTGCCCGCGCCGGTCTCGCCGGTGAGCACGGTGAGCCCTGGATGGAGCGACAGCACCGCCTCGTCGATGACCCCCAGATCACGGATGCGGATCTCCTCGATCACGCGGTGCCGTCCTGGTCGGCATCGGACATCATCGCGCCGCCGGCCCCGCGCCAGCCCTGGACCGGGAGGCGGAACTTCTCGACGAGCCGGTCGGTGAAGCCCCCGTGCGACAGGCGGGCCAGTCGTACCGGCTCCTCGGAGCGGTGCACCTCGATCCGGGCGCCCGGGGGCAGGTCGACGGCGCGTCGGCCGTCGCACCACACGACCCCGCTGCCCTGGGTGCGGGCCAGGACCTCGACGACGAGGCGGGACTGCGGGCCGACCACCACGGGCCGCGCGAAGAGCGCGTGCGCGCTGATCGGCACGAGGAGCAGCGCCTCCACATCGGGCCACACGACGGGACCACCCGCCGAGAACGCGTAGGCGGTGGACCCCGTGGGCGTGGCCATGACGATCCCGTCACACCCCCACGTCGAGAGAGGCCGGCCGTCGATCTCGACGGTGAGCTCGAGCATCCGCTCGCGAGAAGCTTTTTCGACGGTCACCTCGTTCAGGGCCCAGGACGAGAACACCGAGTGGCCGTCCTCGTAGGCGTGGACGTCGAGGGTCATGCGCTCCTCGACGGTGTAGTCGCGCGAGACGATGCGCTCGACGGTGGCGTCGAGGTCTTCGCGCTCGGCCTCGGCGAGGAACCCGACGTGGCCCAGGTTGACCCCGAGCAGCGGCACCCCGGAGCCGCGGGAGAGCTCGGCACCGCGCAGGATCGTGCCGTCGCCGCCGAGCACGCAGACCAGCTCGCAGCCCAGCGACGCCGAGGCGCCGGGGTCGTCGTCGGAGGCCTCGACGCCGGCCACGTCGGCCAGCGGGGTGCCCACGAGGTCGGCTGGCGGTGCGCACACCCCGACGCCCGCCGCGAGCAGCCGGGTGGCGACCCCGGCGGAGAGGCGCTGGGCGTCCTGCCGCCACGGGTGGGTGACGAGGAGGATGCGGCGCGACGGCTTCGTCGTCATCGTCGCCCTCCGCTCGCATCGTGCGTGGTCGCGCGCACGGCGTCGCGGACCCGGTCCTCGCTCATTGTGTCCGACGGCACCGACCGCGCCCACAGGAGGTACTCGGTGTTGCCGCTCGTGCCGCTGATCGGGCTGGTCCGAAGGCCGTGCACGTGCAGCCCGTGCTCCCCCACCGCGGCCACGACCCGCTCGAGGGCCCTGGTGCGGTCCTTGGGGTCGGTCACCACGCCCTGCCCGTTGAGGCGACCCCGGCCCACCTCGAACTGCGGTTTCACGAGCACGACGAGGTCGGCCTCCGGACGCAGGAGGCCGCTGAGGTCGCCCATGACCAGGGTCAGCGAGATGAACGACAGGTCGGCGACGACCAGGTCGGCCGGCCCGCCGAGGTCCTCGGCGGTCAGGCCGCGGACGGTCGTGCCGCTGCGTTCGTCGACCCGCGGGTCGCCGGCCAGCTCGGGCACCAGCTGCCCGTGGCCGACGTCGACCGCGACGACTCCGGAAGCGCCGCGGGCCAGCAGCACCTGCGTGAAGCCGCCGGTGGACGCGCCGACGTCGACACAGCGTCGCCCGTCGACCACCAGGCCCTCGGGGCCCCAGTCGTCGAGGGCGGCGACCAGCTTGTGCGCGGCACGACCGACCCAGCGCGGGGCGTCGGAGGTCACGGCGACGTCGTCGGCCGGCGCGACCGGCTGCGCCGGCTTGGTGGCCGGCGCCCCGCCGACCGTCACCAGCCCCGAGGTCACCAGGTCGCGGGCCTCGCCGCGCGACCTGGCCAGGCCGCGTCGCACGAGCTCGGCGTCGAGGCGGCCGATCTCAGCCGCCGAGGTCTGACAGGCGCGACTGCAGCGTCCGGTGCACCGCCTCGCCGGCCTCGAGCTGGGCGTCGAGGTCGCCGCCGGGTGCGGCGGCGAGGTCACGCAGGGCGGCGTCGATGACGATGTCGCCGGTCTCCGGCGGCGCCCCCGCGGTGGGGGCGCCGACCGGTGGCGTCGGGACGGTCCGCTCGCCGGGAGTCGAGCCGGGGTGCTGCTCCGTCACGCGCCGGCCGCCGGAGTGGTGGAAGCCGGGGTGGCGGACGCCGAGGTGGTGGAAGCCGGCGCCGTGGTGGCGGGCGCGGGGGCAGCCGGCGGCGTCGCTGCCGGAGTGGTGGAGGCCGGCGGCGTGGACGCCGGCGTGGTGGCTGCCGGCGTGGTGGGTGCCGGCGTGGTGGGTGCCGGGCTGGCCGGCGCCGCGCTGGTCGTCGCCGTCGAGGTCTTCTTCGCCGGCGCCCTGCGCGCGGGAGCCTTC
>Ga0173481_10000243_pt1 | contig 10906 bp, 10 predicted proteins | sample NitcycUS073202C2_FD_136667 | JGI IMG/M metagenome (GOLD analysis project Ga0173481, IMG submission 136667) | Soil microbial communities from Arlington Agricultural Research Station in Wisconsin, USA - Nitrogen cycling UWRJ-S073-202C-2 (version... ... | reverse complement strand
AACTAACGGAGATTGCTGCTACGAGCTACTGCAGGGAAATCCATCAAGTCGTCCTCCTCTTCTTCCTCCCTGGTATATTTCTTAATTGAAGCTGAGCAAATAATTTTTGTCTGGAACCATAAATAAATTAAGTGAATCAACAACTATAGAATACGCATATATTGCTTCATTATTATCGAAAGACTTTTTCTATTCAATGTAAATTTATAGTATTCACAATTCTTACAGAGGGTATAAAATTTCTCCTGTTACATGAATATGATCTTTGAGATGGGTTTTTGCTTAGCCAAAGTATATTGATTCTTATTTAGCTGTTTTTATTATTTATAATCGCTATATCAGATCGTAGAATTTTCATGGGATAGAAAGTTTATGGTAGATAAATGTGATACATGTAAAAATTTCGGATTGTATAATGTCTTTAGTTAGATTAAACAGGAGTGGATAACAATAACAAATTGACTGCTAGTAGGAAGAAAACAACAACAACAATACGAGATTATGCCATAATTGCAAAACTAATTCAAGATTGCTATGAGGAAGAAAATATGGATAAAAAGGTCCAAACTCTGTACAAAATAAATTCACTACTTCCTAAAACATGTCGTATTGATATACCCTCATTAATTACCAATGATTACATAGACACAGCATTGTATAGAATAGAAGAAAAGGTAGATGGCATTATTGCATCAGTGTAGTAGAAGCGAACGCAGTTTTTATATTTACACTGTGTAGGGCGTGCTGTAGCATTCACTAAAGAATAACATAGATGTCGGCAGTACCTTAGAGTTTTCTAAAAAACTTGGAATATGTCAAGTTATTTGTCAAGGTTGAAGATGATGGATTTTATCGAACCCATCAATATATTTATTTTAGGATTTCTTGATTTTTCTAAATATGCCTTTGAAGTTAACCGTATGACGCTTTTTTCTACATATATAAGAATCTTCTAAACAACTATATAGCATAGCGTATAACATATTGTAAGATAAGAAGGAAAGAAGATGAGCAAATAATAAATGCCCATGCTTATGTTACAATGCAAAACATGCGGCGAAGTTTTTCCAGGAATTTATATCCCCGAAGGAAGTACTGCGGATTTTAAGGCATCTGCTACAAATGTAGATAGTTCACACATATGTTCAAGAGGTCATAATAATGAATATGCGACAGTAGATTATATGGATTGGTCTTGATTATATACTTTGAAATCAACAAAAGTAATAGTAGTAACATATCCAGATAGTTTTAGGCTTCAGGAAGCAAAGAGCCTGGTAGACTCATTGACAGATTGTCAAATTGTAAAAGTTGTTACTCAAAAATACTTAAATCATTCAGAATATGGTTTAGGTTCCGGTAAAGCAGAAGAAGTCAAGCAACTTGTAAAGGAATTTAACGCCGATCAGATAGTTGTTGACGAACATTTGACATCAAAACAGATTCATAACCTAGAAAAGCTAACAGGTACACAGGTTATAGACAGAGAGAGATTAATACTTAACATATTTTATTCACGAGCTGTTACAACAGAGGCAAAATTACAGATCGAACTGGCTGAAATTAAATACGAAATGCCACGTATAAGAGAGAATGCAAAGCTAACTTCGGGTAGCGAAAGACCAGGAAAAGGTGGCATGGGAGTATACGTTGTTGATGTAAAATTCCGAGACCTAAAAAGGCGTATGTCATTTATCAAAGAAAAGCTTGCTGATGCGCACGAAAAGCGTGAGCTTTACCATCAACAGAGACTTAAAGCAGGAATGCCAATTGTTTCACTGATAGGTTATACGAGTTCCGGGAAAACTACCTTATTTAACCTGCTTACTTCTGAGAATAAGGAAACTTCGAATAGTTTGTTTACAACACTTTCCACAACTACAAGATCATTTAAAATTGATAACAGAGATCTATTGCTTATAGATACAGTCGGTTTTATCAGCAGGCTTCCTCACTATATGATAGATGCATTTAAATCAACATTGGAGGAATCACTTGCTTCAGATTTGATTTTACTTTTGATAGATATGTCAGAGAAAATTGAAGACATTAGAATAAAGTATGAAAGCTGCTGGGATGTTTTAGATGAGCTAAAAGTAGACAAGTCCAAAGTTTTTGTAATTTTGAGCAAATTCGATAGCGTTACAGACTCAGAACAAACGAAGAATGATATTGCAAGGGATTTAAAAATATCAAATCCATTAGCTATATCTTCCAAGACTGGATATGGAATTCACAAGCTGAAGACAATGATTCTATACCATCACACTACATTATCAAATCTGATAAGCTGACAATCAAAAATATGTTAGCGTCCTGTTGTCTCTTGACAACTACAGTAAACAACAGCAACAGTCATCGCATTTTGCATTGTTAATATCGAAAATAATCACACACCAGTGAAACTTCCGAAAATTTCCTTCCTTCCTCTATGTCTTCCTGAATACTACCTAAGACCATCCATCATAAGTTATCTTTTAGATCATTTATAGCTGTGTATGTGAGTGCGCACTGTTATTCCTGCTATATATATGTGAAATAAATATTATCTTGAGTTATATTTGTCATGCACTAATAGGGTAACAAATATAGGAATGTTGCCCAAGTGACGTATATTTTTTTCTAAATGTGCTTATATCTGACTACCTGCTATCAGTAATAGCAAATCTTATCCAAAAGTACAATTGACAGTAGTATCTCAGTAATACAGATTATAATTATGCTAGCCAGCCAGATATTCATCTCACACAGCGCGAAAGATAACGAGATAAGTGATTTCTTTATTAGAAAATTTGATGATACTGATGTCAAACCTGTCCTCATGGAATATGAAAAATGGTCAAGAAATGACAGGCCTAATTGGATGTGGATAAAAGATGAAATTCAAAAATCTAGTGCGCTCTTCCTTATATTAACAAAAAATATAGCTAAAAATGAATATACCCAGAATTGGGTTGCCTTTGAAATAGGGGTGGCTGCAACATCTAATCCACCAATACCCATTTTTGTTTTTAGAGAACAGAATATTGACTTTCCCGTGCCCTACCTTAATTATTATTTTGATCAACCCCTGTCAAATACAAGACATCTATTCTCAAGAGATGTATCTTCGACTGTGCTTAACGCAATGTTTCATAGCTTGAAGGAGAATATAGTTGAGGAGATTATTAAGAATAAAAACCCCAGCACATTGGATCGAAAATTTCTTAAATGTTCAAACTGTCTTCTAGAATTCGATTACTTCGGGATAGAGGAGAAATTAATCTGTCCATGTTGCTCTAATATAATAACACGTGGATTGTCTGACTGACAAGAGAGAGTTTATAGTCAATCAATCTGTCTGCATTCTCTCACATGAGATTCATCATATTTTATGTATCAAAGGTAAACACAATTCAAGATTACAATTTGGTAATATAATTATTAAATAAAATACCTTCTATTTTAGTGTGTGCCAAGTTCAACAGAAAACAAACTAAATAAAGATAAATTTGTCGAATATTTAAATGAAATCCTATCTGCGGAAAATGCAATAGTGGAAAGATTGAACAAAAGGATACAAGATACTCAGTTTGAAGAATCCAAGAAAACCTTACAACAGGAGCTACAGGAAGAAACAAATCATCAAAATAGGTTGAAAGATCTTATTTCTGAGTATGGAGGTAGACCAACTAATTCCAAAGCAGAACTCCTTTCTTTAAACTTGGCAACTGGCCAAACAATCGATATAACCGATAATAGCACAGAAAGTGACGACAAAATAAGCTCTACGTTACAAAGTAATGATAATAATCACAATGCAAATAATCGAAATGTTATGGATAGTCAAATACAGTCTGAGATATTAAGAACTAAAGAAGATGCAATGATAAAAAATGCAGAAATATTAGGCTATAAAATGGTATTAAAAATATGCGAAAAAATAAAGGCAAGAAAAGCAATGAATACACTAAAGAAAAATTTGGAAGAAAAAGAATTGAGATATAACAAATTAATAGATTCGGTTTCCAAAATGGTTAATCAAACAGATGGCAAAAGTAGCAAAAAGAACGACCAATATAGAGAACCATTCCAGATAGGATCTACAATAGCCGATATTCTAACGTCATATTGGAATTCAAAAGAAGATCCATCTAAAGTGTACATATTTAATAGACGAGTACATCATGGAGCAATTGGAGCTTTGCTAGGATTATCAGCTTTATACAAGAAACAGCCAATGATTACAGGTATTTTGTCTGGATTAGGTGCTGGTCTTGCAAAGGATGATTACAATGATTTTAAAGAGTGGTTTTTGTTTAAGAAAAAAGAAGATGAATATACCAAATAATTTGTATCCCCGTACATATGAAATGAAAGAGTTAGTTTAAAATTTCGAATCGAAGTTCTGCACAAAAACAATGAGTATCATTAATTAAAATGCACAGAGCATTTTGCAATGTTATCAGGAGTGGTGTAGTAGCAGTAATTTGAAGGTTAGATCACACATAAGCAAAAAAAATAGTCCCAAAGAATATTGTAGTTGGGAAGAAGTAGAATCACTGATAAAAATTGTTGCAGATAAAATACGAAGGTTAACGACAAAAAAATATGATTCCATTCTAGCCGTGACAAACGGGGGAATAATCCCAGCTCGGTTGATTGCACGAGAACTAAATATCAATGAAATACATTTCATACCAATAGGGAACAAAAAGTTAAATGAACAGCATATGCCTCTGTTGTTTAAGTACAAGAAATACCTTATTGTTGATGAAATGTATGATACAGGCGATACATTTTCCAAGATCCATGAAGTAACAAGAGTATTTGATTGTGACTTTGCATTCCTTATGAGTAGATATAAAAACAATAATGCAGCCAATGGAATGTATATAGGAAAGATACTCAATCATAAAAAATGGATCGTGTTTCCCTGGGAATGAGATAAAGACTCTGCTATCCAGCCTGATACGCTCTTAAAACGTTTACAATCTCTGGGGATATAATCTATTGTCATCTTCAAACATTAAAAAATAAAGATTCAGATGTGTAAAAAAAAGAAATTATGGCGAGTATAGAAGAACGTCATGATAATCAATTGCGCTACCATCGTTATATGATACCAGTAATAGAAATGATGCAGGTGGGAATACTAGGTTAGGATAGAGCGATATTTTTCAAAGTTAATACCATACAGAAGCAGCAGATAATTAACTTAGATATTTAAAACTATCTCTAATGATATGACTCCAACTCTATGATTATACTTACTGACGCAACAGACAGTCACAGTATAATATGCTGTTAACATATCAATATTTACATAATTGAAATATAACATCATAAAGGCGCTTAATTCGGGCGCTTTTGGAATAGTCTATGAGATAAGAGGAGAGGATAACAAAATATATGCATTAAAAGAGCTGAAGAATTTTGATGTAATTCATAAACAGCGTTTTCAAAGGGAAATCACAATACTAGCTCAATTAAATCATCCAAATATTGTAAGAATATTCAGATGGAATATTGGAGGAGAACCCCCTAATTTTAGCCCCTACTATATAATGGAGTACCTAGGTGGTGGTTCTCTCAGGCAACATATGGATGAAAGATTCAATAGTAATAGAAAATATGTTTTTGAGAGAAGATGGACTATCAGCAGAATCATTCTACCTGTATGTAATGCATTAGCCCAAGCACACAGCTCCAAATTGTTTCACAGAGACCTAAAGCCAGATAATATTATGTATACAGACGTTAGTAGATCTGCAATAAAAATTACAGACTGGGGTCTTGGAAAAGATATTAATAGACAATCACTTGCATTGACCGCTAGAGCAACAGATGGGCAGATTGGTGGCACTCCTGGATATTGTTCTCCTGAGCAATGGTTTGCATTAGATGGGGTTGATGGCAGAACAGACATTTTTTCTCTGGGAATAATATTCTATGAAATGATGACACGTATCAGACCTCCTTCATATGATGATAAGATGAATAGACCTGCGGTTGTACCACCATCAAAATATCATCATACAATTTCCAGAAAGCTGGACTATTGCATATTGAAAATGGTTCATCTTAAGCCTGAAAATAGGCAACAATCAATTTGGGATTTAATATTTGAACTTGAAACCTTGCCTGATAATTACTAGTGGAGAATTAAAATACATTATATTGTGTATCTTGAAACGAACAGTATAATTAATGAAATCAGAGTCTTTGGTGTTAGGTATTCTAATTTCTATAGTATTAATAGGCTTAGTAGGAATTCCGTTTGGAGATCCGAGGTTTATCCCTATAGCAGTCTTGCTTGAACTAGTATTCATTGCGCTAGCTATACTTGTTTTGAAAGGTTATAGCAGGCCACTTTACATATGCATTGTACTTGCAAGTCTGATAATTATTGGCAATAGTATTACCACTGCACATATTCAAAGGATGATGACCTTTGCAAAGCCAGTTAATACTATTGTTTTAATTATTGGAGGCTATATTTTGCAAGCTTTACTGATATATGCCAGTGCCATTGCAATAATGAATAGGAGAGAAGAAGAAGAAGAAGAAGAAGAGACAAAAACAGTACTAGTGATAAAAATCTGGCAGCCTCTCACTACTAGTATAAAGCAGTAGCCATAAACAAGGTGTTTATGTTTTCCGCCGGATAAAAAAAGATGTGATATATAGTAATATACCTGAATTTTATTGTAATAATGCAACTGCATATCAAGAAAATTCACAGATAAGCTCCAATAGTTTATAGCTTAATTTATCTAAAATACAGTATAATATGTTTTAATTGTTGTAAGGATAAAATAGACCTCAAACAAAAATTCTCAAGAGCATCAGTCTTTGACTAATACTATCAATTACAGCCCTGTAAGTAAACCATTCATAATTACAGCTGTAATCCTTCTATTCATAGGATCCTCTATTGGGTCAGTATGGATGATGTCTATATTCGGGACTGCTGCTCTACCCAAGTGGATCCACGGCACATCTCAACTTCACAAGATGCTACAGATGGATGGCTTTCTAACACTGCTTATAATGGGAATAGGGTATATGATAGTCCCAAGGTTCAGAAATATACAACTTGCATCTGCAAAGCTTGCATATACTTCATTTCTTCTAATACTTGCATCTTTAGTTTTGCAATCGATACAAACAGTTGACAGCAGCAAAAATTTGTCACTATGGATCATGGTTTCAAGGATTTCTGGATTAACTGTCTTTACAATTATAGTCTTGTGGACATTGAGAATCAGACCAAAGCTCTTGGGATTATCAGACTATTTTATTTTTCTTTGTCTAGTTGCTTTGATGGCTGTGAATGCAATTGATCTATCAGGATATAGATATTTTTTTACTAATTCACTAATTCATATTCAGTTATGGCTACTCTTTCCGATACTGATGATTTTTGGAATTGAGTACAAGACATTACCATCTTTTCTCGGATTCATAAGACCGAGAAAAACTTCAGCTATATTTTCGTTAGTTTGTATTTCTATTTGTATGGTTTCTGGTCTTGGATATATTATAATTGCAGATAGGTTATTGCCATTTTCAATAATTTTCAATATTACCTTATTTGCTTCTGCATTGACATTTGCCAGTGCAATCTATGCATTTGGAGGATTTGACAATAGAGAAATCCTACGACTTATCAAGGGAGAAAAGAAAGCCCGTTACAGCTTTATTGTCATTCATGTTAAAATATCCTTCTTGTTTCTTTTGACAGGTATCTCAATGGCCTTTTTATATAGTTTAGTTTATCAATACTTTATATTTTATGATCTTGTGATCCATAGTATTGCCATAGGATTCATTGGACTTACCATAGCACTATATTTGCCACTTATGCTCCCGCCAATAATTGGAAAAGTAATTCGTTTTACTAGTTTGAAGAAAATTCCTTTGTTTTTGATCATTATATCTTTGAGTATTCGCACCATTGCAGATTTTATTATAGCACAACCATTCTACGCTTATTCTTCTTCTTTTGGGTATGCACATAGCTCTTCACTACGCATGCTGACATATTTCTTTGGCTTGTCTGGTTGGCTTATAATAGCGGCCATGTTAGTTTTCGTCATAATGATACATAAATCAATGAATGAAGTTGCTACTATGCCAGGCGGCAGTAATACTACTAACCCCCTCTGAAATCGAATTGTTTAAGCTGCATAGTAGTAGTAATAGTAGTAGTAATAGTAGTATTAAGGATATAAGAGGAAAAACTTACAGTTACTTTTGATGTCCCTCTTGAGCATAAATAATTTCTATACCTACTAGTTAGTTACCAATTTCATCGAAGCCTAGATAGCAATTATTAGGGGAGATGCGACATCAAAAGTACATTAACTTTGAACCTCAATTGATGTCAATTTTGATCCACTCATGAGCCAATCTAACACTATCCATCTACAGGTTGATTAGCGTCATATTGTCATAAAACGTATATACAGCAAACAAAAAATCATATCTTTTATATTTATTCTATGTCAGTTATATTCATTTTAAATTGTTACATTGGTGAAATGCAGAGTTTGCAACTTTACAAAGGGTTTTCAATTTAGTTATTTTTATGTTATCTCTTTTTATTCTCCTTTTTTCTTATTTTTATTTTGCTGGTTTTTCGTTATAATTATTCCTTTTTGTATTTGTGACATCTGCTTTTGTATTTGTCTTAATTGGGATTGTAATTGCTTTATAAGCTCAGGTTGTATTTTTAATGGCTTGAGTTGTTTTAGAATTGATTGAACTAGTAATGCCATTTTGTCAATTTCAACAGTTTGTCTGTTAAGTATCTTAGTCATTTCATCTGGTAAAGCTTTTCTTCTTCTTCTTCCTCCTCCCCCTCGTTGTTTTTTGTTGATGATCTTGGTAGTTTTTGCTGTTGGTGGCCTTTTAGTAGCATCTGTAATTAATATTTCTTCTTTGTCTTCTTCTTCATTCTCTGGCAATACTTTTAGTTCATGGTCTTGAGCTACCTCTACCTTTTCTTCTTCTCCTTCTTCTATTTCAACTCCTTCTTCTGAAATCTGATTGGAGATTATCCCTGTTTCTTCTTTGGGAACTTCTTGACCTTCTTTTTCAGTCTCCACGTCTTCTGACATTATTGTCTTGAATAACATTAATCAATCAATAATTTATGTTTGTTGATGACGATAATAATATTAATAATAATAAAAATGATGGAAAAATATAATAACAAAACTATTTGCATATCCTCATTTTAGTAGACCGAATCCAAAGATATGAGAGCACTTGATTCTATGAGCTAGAATTTACGTCAGTTTTCTTGGATTAATAACTATAGCGATCAGAAAATAAAAGTATCAAATAACAAAAATAACAATAATAATGACAACACCGTAATATATCCTTCTATATCTTTGATGGAATGGCCGTTGTAATATAACATAATCTCTTCTTTTCACCCTCTAGTTTCAAAATATTTGTATATTAGATCACTGTTAGTATACAAATTCACCCTCTAGTTTCAAAATATTTGTATATTAGATCACTGTTAGTATACTGTATATACCTTGGAAATTGATTTCTTTCTAGGCAGTATCTTTAGTCTGTATCAATTTCTTCTTTTGTCAATATCCTTTTTAATAGTATTGTGTTCGTGGATATATTTGAATATAATTTCCTTAAAATCATATTTTGCCATTCCAACTTTTAGAACTGCTATTTCTAATATAAGAAATGGAAATAAACGCAGCTATTATTTAACAAATGGGCTTTTAAACAAGAGTGTTACTACTGTTACAAACGAACATTTTCCAAATGGCTTTCCGTTTTTAAGTATTATAGTACCAGCTAGAAATGAGGAACAAATTATAGAAAATTGCATCAAATCTTTACTGGCTCAGAACTACCCGCACTTTGAGGTTATTGCAATAGATGATAATTCAACGGATAATACATTAAGCATATTGATAGACATAAAAGAAAAACTATCTCAATCAAAACCGTCCTCACAAGAGTCATTATTATCATCATCACCATCATTATTATCATCATCATCACCATCGACAACAAATACTACAAAGCTAAAAGTTATTTCGCTAAAAGATAAACCGCAAGATTGGAAAGGCAAAACATGGGCTATGCAACAAGGATATCTTCAGAGTAAAGGAGATATCCTGCTATTTACAGATGCAGATACCACGTACATTAGCACAGATGCACTCCTGTTGACAGTTTCATATATGCAAAAAGAGAAACTTGATGCATTAACTTGTATTTTTTTTATTGAGTTAAGAGACTTTATGTCCAAAACTGTATTACCATTATGGGATATCTTTTCTATTATTTTTGGAAGAGATGCATCAAAGATGAATAATCCAAAGTCCAAAGTGGCATATCTTTTAGGTGCTTTTATTATGATTAAAAGAAAAGTATTGGAAGATATTGGAACGTTTGAATCTGTACGTGATGCAATACAGGAAGATAAAGTGCTAGGAGAACACCTAAAGTATAGAGGTTTCAAAGTTAAAATCATAAAAACTTACGACTTGATTTCAGCACTTTGGTCCAGAGATCCTTATACTTTGTGGTATGGTATTGAAAGAACCCTGGCTCCTATCATGAAGGCTAATAAGTTGATGGTATCATTGAATTTATTAATACTATTCTTTATGACAGTGCTACCTTTTCTAGCGCTTCCTTATACTATATGGCTTGCTAATGTTAACAAGGAACAACTGATTTTATTTGATGACAAGAGTGTTCCATATAGCTTGTTCCTATTTTACCTTAACATATCAGTTTGTATCATTGTAGTTGCTGCAATAGCAGCAAAAGATATAGTAAAATATAAGATTAGTCCTATTTATTCTGCATTTGTGGTTTTGTCTTCCTTCTTTTTAGTTGTTGCCTATCTAAATGCACTACTCAAATTTGGTTT
>Ga0173481_10000242_pt1 | contig 10916 bp, 11 predicted proteins | sample NitcycUS073202C2_FD_136667 | JGI IMG/M metagenome (GOLD analysis project Ga0173481, IMG submission 136667) | Soil microbial communities from Arlington Agricultural Research Station in Wisconsin, USA - Nitrogen cycling UWRJ-S073-202C-2 (version... ... | reverse complement strand
CGCCCCCCTCGGTCTTCGTCCAGAGCTCGGACCTCTACACGGCACGGTCGATGAGCGCGATCTGGCAGCGCGTGCACGGCGCGTCCACCGGCGGCACGTCCCCCGGCGCCCACGGCAGCGCGCTCGCGTACACGAAGGTGCAGCCGGCCAACGTCCAGCTCTCGACGAGCACCGAGACGAAGATCACCGTGTCGACGGACGTCTCGTTCGAGGTCGGCGTCACCAACTCGGGCGAGAACCAGGAGGTCGGGGTGAAGGTCAACCTGACGATCCCCGCGCAGCCGACTGCGATCAAGAAGACGGGCACCATCGACGTGATCGACCCGGGAGAGACGAAAACCGTGACCTTCGCGGACTTCCCCGACTTCCCGTTCCAGGAGAACACGACCGTGCAGGTGAGCGTCGCCCCGGTCCCGGGGGAGACGAACACGGGCAACAACACGGCCGAGTACCCGGTCGTCTTCACGCTCCAGCCGTCGTGACGTTGGAGCTCGGGGTGGCGATCGCGGCCGTCGCAGTGTCGGCGGTCGCGCTCCTCGTCACCGTGGCCGCCTGGAAGCGGGTGCGCGTCCTGCGGCGCGGACAGCAGGCGATCCTCGGCGGCTCGACGACCGACGTGGTCGACTTCGCGGTCTCGCTGCAGGGGCGGATCGACGACCTCCACCGCGCCGTGGACGAGGTGGCCGCCGGCCTCACGCGCGTCGACCGCCGCGTCGACGGCGCCGTGACAAACACCTCCGTCGTCCGCTACGACGCCTACGAGGACGCCGGCGGGCAGCAGTCCGCGTCGTTCGCGTTCCTCGACTCGAACCGCACCGGCACCGTCGTGACGGCCATCCAGGGGCGCGACTATGCGCGGGTCTACGTGAAGGAGCTCGAGCACGGCCAGCCGAACCTCGCCCTCTCGCCCGAGGAGGCAGAGGCGGTCGAGCGCGCGATGGCCCGCTGAGATCGGTCCCGGACGCGGCCGGGCGCGATCGGTCATGATCGCCTTCACACCGGGGTCGCGAGAAGGAGGCACGGGGTGGAAGGCACGATCGAAGTCGACGGTGTCAACCTCTGGTATCGCGTGAGCGGCGACGGCCCTCCGGTCGTGCAGATCCACGGCGCGGGGTTCGGTCACTACAACTTCGACCCGGCCACTCCCGAGCTCGCGAAGCGCTTCAAGGTGATCGACTACGACATGCGCGGCTACGGGGCGTCGGACCGGCCCGTCCAGCACTACGACATGGAGGTCTGGGCGGACGACCTGGCGGGCCTCATGGACGGCCTCGGGATCGACGCCGCCCACGTCCACGGCACGTCGATGGGCGGGATGATCGCGATCGTCTTCGCCGGGAAGTACCCCGAGCGGACCCGCTCCGTCGTGATCAACTGCGCGGCGGCGAAGCTCGGGCCGAGCGGTCGGCTGATCTTCAAGAACTGGATCGACATCGCGCGCCTCGACCCCGACGGTCCGGGAAGCCGGGTGCTCGCGGAGCTGATCACGTGGCAGGCGCTCTCGCGGCGCTTCCTCGCCGAGCAGGACGCGGTCGCGCTCGCCGACCGGATCCAGGAGATCCTGCGTGATTCCAACCGCATCGAGGTGTTCACCGCGGCCTGCGAGGCGATGTGCGACATGGACATCCGGGACTGGCTGCCCCGGATCACCTCGCCGGCCCTCGTCCTCGGAGGCGACGAGGACGTGATGACCCCCTGGGACCAGGGGCCGGACGCCGCCGGGCAGCAGGCGATCGCCGACGGCATCGCCGGCGCCGAGGTGCACGTCATCCGCGGGGCGAACCACTCGACGATCTTCGACTCGAGCGAGGAGCACAACCGCGTGGTGGGCGACTTCTTCGCGCGCCACTAGAGGCCTGATGCGGGTTGCAGGCACGCACGGATGGGGGCCTGCGCGCGGCGCATGGGCGTCGTCTCGGTCGGCATCCAGGCGTCCAGCCTGCACGTCGCCCGAGCCGGCGCCGCTGCTTGGCGCATGCCCTCGCCGCATGCACCTCCAACCCGCATCGAGCCTCTAGGGCCTGTCGGGGCGGCGGGGTCGTGCCGGACGTCGAGAGATACGGGATCGAGCCGGTTCCCGCCGCCGAGCGCACGGTCGGCTGGCACGACCTCTTCGCGATCAACTTCACGTTCTTCTTGAACCCCGTGATGATGGTGCTCGGCGCACTCGCCGTCGTCGAGAGCGGGCTGCCACTCGTCTGGGCCCTGATCGCCACGCTGGTGGGGCAGGCGCTCGCGTACGCCGCGCTGACGATCGCCGCGCAGCCGGGCGTCGACGACGGCCTGCCGGGTCAGGTGGCGATGCGCGGGACGTTCGGCGGTCTCGGCGCCCGGGCGTTGACCTCGCCCTACCGCGTGGTCGCGTCGGTCTACTGGTTCGCCGCACAGGCGCTGACGGCGGCGTTCGGGGTGCAGGCGATCGCCGTCGCGCTCGCCGACGTCCGCCCCTCGGTCGTACCGACCGCCCTCGCGATCGCGGTCGTGCAGGCGGCGGTCGCAGCCCTCGGCTTCGACGTCATGCGCTGGCTGCTGCGGATCGTGCTCCCGCTCTCGCTGGCCACCGCAGGCGTCCTGCTCGGGGTGTGGCTGGCCTCGGACGACCCTGCCTACGCCGCCGGCCGGGTGGTCGAGTCGCCCGAGCAGCAGCTCACGTGGGTCGGCTTCGCGACGGTCGTGACGGTGATGTGCGGATCGTCGCTCACCCTCGTGACCAACATTGCGGACCTGACGCGCTACACGCGGTCTCGCCGGGACATGCGAATCGGTCTGATCGCGTCGACGCTCGGCGCGACCGCGACCACGACGCTGATCGGCGGCGTCTACGCGGTCGGCAGCGGCGAGACGAACCCCTTCGTCGCTGCGAGCACCCTGACGTCGAACGACGCCGTTCTCGTCGTGCTGCTCGCCGCGATCGTCGTCCAGACGTTCGCCGCGAACGTCACGAACATCTACACGGGCGGGCTCTCGCTCGTCTCGAGCCTTCCCTCACTCGGCCGGATCGTCGCCACCGTCGTCGTCGGCCTGACGGCGATCGTCCTCTCCGGCTTTCCCTCGCTGATCGAGGAGGCCCAGTCGTGGATCACGCACCTCGGCAACGTCGCGGCGCCGCTGACGGGGGTCGTCCTCGCGGACTACCTCGTCCGGCAGGGCGGACGTCTCGACGTCGAGGCGCTCTACGACCCCGGTGGCAGGTACCGCTACGTGCGCGGTGTCGACGTCGAGGCGGTCCTCGCGGTCGCCGTCGGCATTGCCGTGTACTACGCGGTTCCCGACGCCTGGCTGAAGGTCGCCTGGGGCGCGGGAGCGGCCGCGGCGGCGTACCTGGCGCTCGCGAGCGTGCTCCGGCCAGGCGCCGCGCGACCCGCGAAGGAGCCCGCGTGAGCCCGGGCGACCGGACGTGGGTCCGTTTCGCCTCGCCCCCGCGAGGGGGATGACGGGTCGTGGGAGGATTGCGGCGCCGACGGACGATCGTCGCAATCGCGGCAGCCGCGGTGACGGCCGGGGTCGTCGCGGCGGTGATCGTCGTCACGTCGGCGAGCTCGCACGCCGAGACGACGCGTGCCGAGTACCTGGCCGACGTCGCCGCCGTCTGCCGCGTCTACGGCCCGAGGCTCGACCGGATCGACCCGCCCGACGTCGCCGAGCCGGCCAACGTGATCGTCGCCGTCGACCGCGTACTCCCGCTCCTCGAGGCGCAGCTGCGACGCGTCGGTGCGCTCGAGCCGCCGGACGCACTGCGCCCGCAGGTGAACCGGTGGCTCGCGCTCCAGCAGCGCCGGCTCGCGATCCTCGAGAAGACACAGGCGGCCGGGCGCCGTCAGGACTTCCGCACCATGAGCGTCGCCTACGTCGACTTCCTGCTCGCGGGCCGCGAAACCGGGGGTCTCGGGAAGGCGATCGGGATTCCGCATCCGCCTTGCTGACCCGAGCGGCCCTCCGGTCGACCCGACGGGGGCGTTGACTCCGTGTGGTCGCAGGTTGTATACATCGGGCGTCCCATCTGTCGTGTCACGAGATCCCGGCCCCGGCACCCGGTGCTGGTACTTCCTTCCCCGTCGCGGGGGGGAAAGGAGAGCAGATGAGCAACGAGGTTGAGTACGATCCCTTCGAGTACGCGAAGGAGCTCGAGGCCGGGGCTGACCTGGGCCACGGCGATCTCGAGGGGCGAAGGGGCCTGACGCGCGGAGACCTCCTCAAGCGGGGAGCGGTCGGCGTCGCCGCCGCGACCGCTGCCGGTGCGCTCGCGGGTACAGCGACGGCCAAGCCGTCGGCAAGCGGCAAGTTCACCGGGACGCTGCGCGTGCTCACGCTCGGAGTCGAGTTCCCGACGCCGGACATCGCCAAGCAGGCCTCGAAGGACCTCGGCTTCACCGTCAAGCCGATCCTCGCTCCCTCCGAGAAGCAGCCGCAGATCGCGATCACGTCGCCCGACACGTTCGACGTGTTCGGCGGCTACAACTACCAGTCGCTGCTCGTCTGGCCCTCCGGCTCTCTGCAGCCGGTCGACACCCGGAAGATCAGGGGCTGGAACCAGTTCTACAAGCTGTTCGCCTACGGCAAGCTGAACCCGGCGTCGGGGCGCTGCACGTTCGGCGACGGGAATGCACCGTTCCGCACGACGTTCGTCGACCCGGACGGCTCGACCGGCCTGCCGCCGTTCACGGGCGGCCCGGCGAACAACAAGCAGATCGTCCGCTGGATCGGCGAGAACGGGAAGGCGATCGGCGGCAAGCCGCAACCCCGCTTCATCGTCGGCCCCGCGGCCCACTTCAACGCCGACTCGATGGGCTACAACGCCGACGTGATCAACAAGCGGCCCGAGCAGATGTCGTGGGCCGAGCTCCTCAACACGAAGTGGAAGGGTCGTGTCTCCCTGCTCAGAGACCCGGGGATCATGGCGCAGGACGCCGCGTTCGCCGCACAGGCGCTCGGGCTGATGAAGTTCAGGGACTTCGGCAACCCCACGCGGGCCGAGATCGACCGCCTGTACAAGATCATGACGCGATACAAGAAGCAGGGTCAGTTCCGCGCGTTCTGGTCTGCTTTCACCGACTCGGTGAACCTCATGGTCTCCAAGGAGGTCGTGCTCGAGTCGATGTGGTCGCCCGCCGTGGCGCTCGTCAAGGCGGCAGGCGTCAACATCCTGTACGCGGCTCCGAAGGAGGGGTTCCGCGGCTGGTGCAGCGCAGAGGGCATCTCGTCGAAGGTCACCGACCCGGCGAAGCTGCAGGCCTGTTACGACTACCTCAACTGGAACTACAACGGCTACCTCGGCGCGACGATCATGCGCCAGGGGTACTACATCGCGAACGGGCAGCGGCTGCTGCCCTGGATCAAGTCGGCCGCGGGTCGGCAGGCCGGCTTCAGCGCTCCCGAGTACGACTACTGGTGGGGTGGCAAGCCGGCGTCGCGGGACCTGCCCGGTATCACCGGGAAGGTCGGCGACATCAAGAAGGGCGAGCGGCGCGAGGGCGGGTCGTTCCAGCAGCGCATCTGCAAGTACGCGTCCTGGAACTCCTATCCGCGTGAGAGCGTCTACCTCGTCAAGACCGTGAACGACTTCCTCACCGCCTAGCGCGACGCATGGAGGAACAAGGGGTCGAAACCGGGGGGGCGGCGGGCGCCGCCCCCCCGACCAATCAGTCAGGGCTCGACCTCATCGGATTGACGAAGGTCTTCCCCGGCGGAACGGTCGCCGTCGACGACGTCAACCTGCACGTCGACCACGGGGAGTACGTCGTGCTGCTCGGTCCCTCGGGGTGCGGCAAGACGACGACGCTCCGGATGATCGGCGGGCACGAGTTTCCCACGCAGGGCGAGATCCTCCTCGACGGCCAGTCGCTCGTCGACCTGCCGCCGCACAAGCGCCCGACGACGACCGTCTTCCAGCACTTCGCGCTCTTCCCGCACCGGACGACGCTTCAGAACGTCGAGTTCGGGCTCAAGATGCACGGCGTCAAGAAGGACGAGCGGCGCGAGACGGCGATGAGGGCGCTGGACATGGTCGGGCTCGTCCCGCTCGCAGACCGCAAGCCGAACGCCCTGTCGGGCGGTCAGCAGCAGCGCGTCGCCCTCGCCCGCGTGCTCGTCACGAAGCCGAAGGCGCTGCTCCTCGACGAGCCGCTGGGCGACCTCGACCGGCTGCTGCAGCTGCGCATGCGCGTCGAGCTCCGGAACCTGCAGCGCCAGCTCGGGCTGATGTTCATCCACGTCACGCACAACCAGGAAGAGGCGCTCTCGATGGCCGACCGGATCGTCGTCATGAACGACGCCCGGATCCAGCAAGTGGCCGATCCACTGACCATCGCCACGAAGCCGGCCACCGAGGTCGTCGCGCGCTTCATGGGCGACAACAACATCCTCCGCGGCGTCGTCAAGGCGCACGAGGGCGACCGGCTGATCATCGAAGGCGACGAGCAGCACCTCCGCGTCAGCGTCCACGCCCCCGGCGACGGGCGCGCGATCGGCAGCCCGGCGATGATCTCCGTTCGCGCGGCGGCGGTGACGGTCGAGGCGAACGGCTCGGGGGACGGGCTCAACTCGGCGGAGTGCGAGATCGTGTTCGTCGAGTTCCTCGGTGATCTCGTGAAGCTCCACCTGCTGGCCGGCGACGAGCGGATGCTCGCCAAGGTCGGCGCGGAGCACTATCCATCCCTGCGCGGCCGGGAAGGAGAGCGGATCCGCATCTCCTGGAAGGAAGACGATGTCCAGCTCCTCGACGCCTGATTCGCTTCGCGAGGACGCCAACCGGCTCGCGCTCGACGAGGTCGAGGAGGCCGAGGAGCTCTCCCGGCAGCGCCGCCCCGGTTCCGAGGAGGCGCTCGGGGAAGGCGGCGACGGCGGACGCGGCAGCGGATGGGTGACCGCGGCGCTGGCGGCGCCGGGCCTCATCTGGATCGGCTTCTACCTCCTCGCGCCGCTCGTGATCATCGTCCTCGTCAGCTTCTGGACCTGGACCGACGCCGGGTTCGACAAGACGTTCACGACCGCGAACTACAGCGAGCTGTTCCACGACAGCACCTACTGGGACAACATGCTGTCCACCGTCATCACCTCGGCGATCGCGGTGGTCGCGTGCCTCGTCCTCGGGTTCCCCGTCGCGTACTTCCTCGCGCTCAAGGTGCAGAGCCTGCGCGTGCAGATCGCCCTCTTCATCATCGCGCTCGCGCCGTTCTGGACGAGCTTCCTCACGCGTGCGATCGCGTGGACGTTCCCGTTGATGGGACGCGAGGGCGCGCTCAACCAGCTTCTCGTCAAGCTGCACGTCATCTCGGAGCCGATCTCCGAGTTCGGGTTCTCGACCCTCTCGGTGCGACTGGCGATGATCCAGCTCTACATCCTCTTCATGATCACGCCGCTGTTCTTCACGCTCGCGCAGGTCGACCGCTCGGCGCTCGAGGCGGCGCGCGACCTGGGCGCGAACTGGTGGGGGGCATTCCGCGAGGTGATCCTCCCGCAGACGATGCCGGGCATCGTGATCGGGTCGATATTCATCTTCGTCCTCACGATGGGCGACTACGGAACGGTCGCCACCGTCGGCGGCGGCAACATCACGTCCGTCGGCACCCTGATCTACTCGAAGATCGGAGCCGTCCAGTATCCGCAGGGCGCCGCCTCCGCGGTGCTCCTCGTCGTGGTGCTGATGGTCGGCGTCTGGGTGATCACACGCCTCTCGAACCTGCGGGAGGAGCTGTGATCGAGACGATGGCAACGGCGGCGGAGGACGTCGCCCGCCCGCAGGACGTCGTCGTCCGGCGCGACGTGAAGCAGCGCCGCGACTGGTCGAAGTGGGTGCTCGGCGCGTACTTCATGCTCTTCCTGTTCTTCCTCTACATCCCGATGATCCTGATGGCGATCCTCTCGTTCCAGGGGGACACGGGGCAGCTCACGTTCCCGTTCCGCGGGCCGATCAGCCTCGACTGGTGGAGGACGCTCTGGGACACGGACCTCTTCAACACGATCGCCGAGGACGTGAGCGCGTCGGGCCGCCAGTCCCTCTGGCTCTCGCTCGTCGCGGGAGTGCTCGTCGCCGTGTTCGGCTTCTCGCTCTCGATGGCCTTCCGCCGCCGCTGGCGCCTCAAGGGCGACGTCGTCGCGTTCTTCATCCTCATGCTCGCGCTGATGACGCCGGCGTTCCTCGTCGGCCTCGGCAACCAGCTGCTCTGGAAGTTCATGGGGTTCACGCCGAACCTCTGGTACACGGCGCTCGGCGCGAACGTGATCTGGGGCATTCCCTTCTCGTTCCTCGTCATGCTGGCGGTCTGGAACCGGTACGACCGCCACGTCGAGGAGGCGGCGAGAGACCTCGGCGCGAACGGGCCGACGACGTTCCGCGAGGTCACGCTCCCCCTCGTCTGGACGGGGATCTTCGGCAGCTTCCTCTTCGGCTTCACCCTCACCTGGAACGACTTCGACCGCACGATCCTGCTGCAGAGCGGGTACGAGGCCCAGCCGCTGCCGATCCTGATCGGCACCTGGCCGCAGAGCCGGCCGATCCTGCCGAACCTCTACGCCCTGGGCGCGGGGACGACCGCGGTCACGCTCGCGATCATCGCTGTCGTCCTCATCGCGGGCACCGTCCGACTCCGCAAACGTGGCGCGCCGATCCACAGCGTGGAGGAGGAGTTCGGCGTGGAGCCCGGCGGCGGCATCCGCGTCGAGGCCGCCGACCCGGCGAGCCGGTAGTTCGCGGCCGCCCGGCCTACGACGCCGTGCGCGGCGAGCGCTTCGCGAAGTCGTCCGCGATCTCGTCGAACGTCGCCCAGCGGACGCCGTCGTGGCGGTTGATGTGCTCGATGATGCGCTCGTGCATCGCCAGGACCGCCGGGCGTCCGCTCACGTCGGGGTGGATCGTCATCGTGTAGACCGCGTAGTCGTACTCGCGGTAGACCCAGTCGAACTGGTCGAGCCAGAGCTGCTCGATGTCCCGCGGGTTGACGAACCCGTGGCTGTTCGGCGAGGTCTTGATGAACATCATCGGCGGCAGGTCGTCGAGGTACCAGCTCGCCGGGATCTCGATCAGGTCCGTCTCCTCGCCGCGCTCGAGCGGGTGCATCCACTCGTCGGCCCGCTTCGAGTAGTCGATCTTCGTCCACGAGTCGCCCACGCGGACGTAGTACGGCTCGAAGTCCTTGTGCATGAGCGAGTGGTCGTACTTGATCCCGCGCTCGAGCAGGAGCTCGTTCGTGACGTTGGAGAACTCCCACCACGGGGCCACGTAGCCCGTCGGGCGTTTGCCGGAGACGCGTTCCACGAGGTCGATGCACTTGTCGAGCACCGCAGTCTCCTGCTCGCGCGTCATCGCGATCGGGTTCTCGTGCGAGTACCCGTGGATCCCGACCTCGTGCCCTGCAGCGACGACCTGCTCGGTCTCCCCCGGGAACGTCTCGATCGAGTGGCCCGGAATGAACCACGTCGTCTTGAGCTCGTGGCGGCGGAACAGCTCCAGCAGGCGCGGCGTCCCGATCTCGCCCGCGAAGAGGCCGCGCGAGATGTCGTCGGGCGAGTTCTCGCCTCCGTACGACCCGAGCCACCCGGCGACGGCGTCGACGTCGACGCCATAGGCGACGAAGATCTCCTTGGCCATCGTTGCCTCCCGTTCGTATCGAGCTGGACGCGCTGACTGCTACAAGACGACTCTAGTGTGTTCGCTCTGCGGAGTGATGGCGAAGGAGCACTGGGCGGAGAGCGGTGAGGGCGCCCGGGGCCGTGTCCTTCGCGCAACGGCTCTGAACCGCGTGCTCGGCCACTACGGCCTCGAGGTCGCGGCATGGTCGGGTGGGGCGTACGTGCTCCGCGACCGCAAGGGCGGGACGGCGGTCGTCTCCGACCTGGGCGCCGTGTGGATCGAGGCCGAGCGGTTGCACGGCGCTCCGCTCGACCCGCTGGATCCGGGGCTGGTGGCCGCGCTCTCGGCATGACGACGCCTGTCTTCCTCGTGACGGGGCAGCTCGGCAGCGGCAAGACGACGCTCATCTCGAGACTGCTCCAGCGCCCCGAGCTCGGCGAGACGGCGGTGATCGTGAACGAGCTCGGCGAGGTCGGGATCGACCACCATCTCCTGCGCCGCGTCGACGAGCGGACGGTGCTGCTCTCGAGCGGCTGCGTGTGCTGCGTCCTCCGCGGCGACCTGTCCGACGAGCTCCGCAGCCTGCTCGACCTGCGCGACGCCGGAGCGATCCCGCCGTTCCGGCGGGTCGTGATCGAGACGACCGGAGTCGCAGAGCCGGCGCCGATCGTCCAGACGCTGCTCGCGGATCCTCTGCTGCCGCACCACTACGCGGTGGGAGCGATCGTCGTCACGGTCGACGGGGAGCACGGCCTCCACGGCGACGAGGCGCTCCACCAGGTCGCCGCGGCGGACACCCTCGTCCTCACGAAGGCCGACCTGGTCGCACCGCACGACCTCGAGGCGCTGCAGGACGAGCTCGAACGGCTCAATCCGACGGCCCGCGCCGTGCGCGCCTCGTTCGGCGAGGTCGAGCCCGAGTTCCTGCTCACCGCCTCCGCCCGCGACGTGCGCGAGCTCGCGCGGACAAACGGGCACGCGCATCCCGACGGCGTCGAGGCGGTCGTGCTGACCCTCGATCGCACCGTCGACTGGACGGCGTTCGGCATCTGGCTGACGATGCTGCTGCACGCGCGCGGGACGTCGATCCTGCGGGTCAAGGGCCTGCTCGACACGGGCGGCGAGGGCCCGTTGCTCGTCAACTGCGTGCGGCACGCCGTCCATCCGCCGCTGCATCTCGACGGGTGGCCGGACGACGACCGGCGCTCCCGCCTCGTCGTGATCGGACAGGACGTCGACCGCGACGCCCTCGGGCGCTCGCTCCGCGCGTTCGTCACGGATACCGCCTCGCCGCTGCCTCCGGCAGCAGGCGGCTTCAGGGGTGTGCCCCGCCCGTAGGGGCGGGGAT
>Ga0173481_10000241_pt1 | contig 10917 bp, 10 predicted proteins | sample NitcycUS073202C2_FD_136667 | JGI IMG/M metagenome (GOLD analysis project Ga0173481, IMG submission 136667) | Soil microbial communities from Arlington Agricultural Research Station in Wisconsin, USA - Nitrogen cycling UWRJ-S073-202C-2 (version... ... | reverse complement strand
TGTCCGACGAGGTTTATGCCATCTGCCGCAAGCGAGCGCTGATGGCGCTTGGAGGGGGTCAGGCTGTGATCGTCGATGCCGTGCATGCGAAGCAGGACGAACGCGAGGCGCTTGGGGCCCTTGCAGGCGCGACAGGCGTTCCCTTCACCGGACTTTGGCTCGAAGCGCCGCCAGAGGTGATGCGGCAGAGGATAGCCCGCCGCACAAACGACGCGTCGGACGCCACGCCGGCAGTCATCGATGCGCAACTTGACTATGAGATCGGGGAACAGAACTTCCAGCTGATTGACGCGTCACTGCCCTTCGAGCAGGTGGTCGCCGCCTGCCTCGACAAGCTCGGCGAAACACGGAAAGCCAGCTCTTAGATTCATGTTTTCCTAACCGTCCCTATCCGAAAGTCGGGCTTCACCGGCTGCGTATGCTCGCGTCCTTCGCGCGAGCTTGCGGCGCATTCTTGCAAGCCCTTGCGGGGGTCGGGTCGTGAGTGGGGTAGGTCAGCTCGAGCCCGCAGGCGCTGCGGGCTGGCTTGGGAGTCTTGCGGGACTTTCGGCGCCGTTTTGCTTGGCAGCATCCTTGCTTCTCATAACGGTCCTCGCCTTGGGTGTGACGTCGTGCGGCGGCAATGGTGAGCGGCTCGGCGAGCGCGTGATCCCTCTCGGCCAGCCTGTGCCGAAGGGCGGAGGCGTTTATCGCATCGGCGACCCCTATCAAGTGGCTGGCACCTGGTACACGCCGCGCGAGGATCCGAGGTACGACAGGATCGGTCGGGCGTCCTGGTACGGCGAGTTGTTCCACGGCCGTCGCACCGCCAACAGTGAAATCTACGACATGGACCGCCTCTCCGCCGCGCATCCCACCTTGCCTCTGCCGGTCTATGCGCAGGTAACCAATCTCGCGAATGGACGGACTATTGTTGTCCGTATCAACGACCGCGGTCCTTATGCGCGCGACCGCATCATCGATCTGTCACGCCACTCGGCCGAACTGCTCGGCTTCAGGGCGAACGGGACGACCGATGTCCGCGTCAAATATCTCGGCCGGGCGCCATTGAACGGCGACGACAGCTACGAGCAGAGATTTGCCGCAAACCAAAGCTGGGCTCGGTTCGCCGCCAATGCCCCGCTCAAGCAAAGTGGACCAGGGCCGATAGCGGTGAGCAGCGCTCCCAGCAAAGACACGCTGCCGGCTGAGAACCCGGAAAACCTCGCTTTGCCTTGGAAAGATGCAGCCCCTCCGGGAAGCGCTGTTGCGCGCGAGGAGGCACCCGAACCAGGTCAGCTTGGCTGGCAGGCGAACCCGCGCTGGGCCTCCGCCCGAGCCGCCGACGGCGCGACCCTGCCGGCGCCTAAAGCGAAACCTCCATCGCAAGGCCTCGTGATCCAGGCGGGATCCTTTAAGACCAAGGAGAATGCCGAAAAGGCAAGCACTCTGCTTGGCCCTATCGCGCCGGTCGACGTGGCACCGGTCGAGGTCGGCGGGGAAGTCTATTTCCGCGTCCGGGTTGGACCTTTTGCGGACGAGGGTGCCGCCCAGTCCGCGCTCTCGCGGGTGACACAAGCGGGCTACCAAGGCGCCAAAATCGTCTTGAGGAACTAGGAAAAATGAGCTGCCTCCAGCCGGGTTGATTTTTGCTCGAGAGCGCTCGATATTGGCACAGGTCTGGGTAGGGACCAGCGACCCCAATACAACCAATTCGAGCCCACCGGTCAGTCCCGTGTACGCCTTACGCCTTGGCAGTTGGATCAAGCTCGCGATGGCAGGTGCCATCATCGCAAGCGCCGGCTGCCTCGCTCAGTCTGCGGGCTCAGCTCCAGCCGCGCAGAGCGTTTTCGAGACCAAGGCCAAGCACGCCATCCTGATGAATGCCGACGCCAATCTCGTGCTCTACGAGAAGGAGGCAGACGAGCTCGTGCCGCCGGCAAGCATGAGCAGCCTGATGACACTCGCCGTCGTCTTCCGCGAGCTTAAGGCAGGGCACATCAAGCTCGAAGATCAGTTCAAGGTGAGCGAGCATGCCTGGCGCACGGGAGGCGCGCCGGCGGGCTCATCCGCGATGTTCGCCCCGCTCAACTCAATGGTGAGCGTGTCGGATCTCATTCAGGGCGTCACGGTGCAATCGGGCAACGATGCCGCGATCATTCTGGCCGAAGGAATCGGAGGCACCGAGGAAGCCTTCGCCCAGCAGATGAACGACTATGCGAAGGAGATCGGACTCACGAAATCGCATTTCGTGAATTCGACGGGGCTGCCGGCCGAAGGCCATGTGATGACGGCACGGGAGCTCGCGATGCTCGCGCGGTTCCTCATCTACACCTATCCCGAGTACTACCATTTCTTCGGGCAGAGAGATTTCACCTTCAACAATAAGCACACCTTCAATAATCGCAATCCGCTCATCTTCGCGCCCGACCTCGGGGTCGACGGGCTGAAGACCGGTTATATCGAGGAGGCCGGCTACGGGCTTGTGGCTAGCGCCAAGCGCGGTGAGCAGCGTCTCATCCTCGTGGTCAACGGCCTCAACACGAAACAGGAGCGAGAGGGCGAGCCGCGTCGGCTGATCGAATGGGGCTTCAAGAGCTTCAGGCCGTTCAGGCTGTTCGATGAAGGCCAGAAGGTGAGCGACGCGTTGGTTTGGGGCGGCACCCAGCATTACGTGCCGCTGGTGGGCGACGGCAATATCAACATCATCCTGCCTGCCACCGCGAGCGGCAAGGTGTCGGCATCGATCGTCTATCAGGGGCCGATCAAGGCTCCGATCCGCAAGGGCGATCGGGTTGCTATGCTCCGCATCACGTCGAGCGAATCGTCGGCCACGAACGAGATTCCGCTTTATGCAGCTGACGACGTCGCCGCCAGCAATTTCCTAATGCGCGGATTGGATTCGCTTGGCTGCCTCGCCTTCTGCTGGTTGCTGTAGATCCGATGCAGCGCGAGGCGGCCGAGGCCGGCAGATTCATCACATTTGAAGGCGGGGAGGGGTCGGGTAAATCCACCCAAGCCGGCATCCTTGCCAATCGGCTCACGCGCGCCGGCCGCAAGGTGCTTGCCACGCGGGAGCCTGGTGGCTCGCCGGCTGCTGAGGAAATCCGCGACGCATTGCTATCTGGCCGCGTGTGGCAGTTCGGCCCGTTCGCCGAGGCGCTGCTGTTCTCGGTCGCACGCGCGGACCATATCGAGCACGCGATCGCACAGGCTCTGGCCGAGGGCAACTGGGTCGTGTGCGACCGCTTCCTCGACTCGACGCGCGCCTATCAGGGAGCAACCGCCGGCGTGCCGAAGAGCGTGATCAATGCCCTCGAGAGGCTCACTGTTGGAAATCTCCTGCCAGACATCACCTTCATCCTCGATATTCCGGCGGAGCAGGGACTCGCACGGGCAGCCGAGCGAAGGAGCGGAAATGCGCCTGATCGCTTCGAGAGCCAAGAGCTGATGCTGCATGAGCGCGTTCGGCGGGCCTTTCTCGACATCTCAGAGGAAGAGCCTGAACGTTGCGTTGTGATCGACGCGAGCCAGCCCGAAGCCATGGTGGCCGAGGACGTCTGGGAAGTCGTGCTGCAGCGCCTAAGCCCATGAGCATGGTTGCCGAGCGTACGCGCGCCGCGGTCCCGGAGCCTGATCGCCTCGAAGGCTTCTCCGCACCTCGCGAGGTCGATCCTCTGTTCGGCCATGATGCGGCGTTGCGCGAGTTCGCCGATGCGCTCGCGAGTGGCCGGATGCATCACGCTTGGTTGATCGTCGGTCCGGAGGGTGTGGGCAAGGCGACGCTCGCCTATCATTTCGCGCGCATGGTGCTTGCGGAACGCGATGCCGTTCATCAAGGCGAAGCTATCGACACTGACCACCCCGTTTTCCGCAAGGTCGCTGCATTGTCGCATCCCAACCTGCTTCTCTTGCGGCGCTCATATAACGAGAAGACCAAGCGGTATTCGCAGTTTATCGGCGTCGATGAGGTAAGGCGGCTCAAGGCGTTTCTCGGCAATACGGCTGGCGAGGAGGGCTGGCGCGTGGTCATTGTCGACCGCGCCGATGATCTGAATCAGAACGCGGCCAATGCTCTTCTGAAAGCGCTCGAGGAACCCCCGCCGCGTACACTGTTCATCCTGATCTCAAGCGCAGAGGGACGTCTTCCTGTCACCATTCGCTCCCGCTCTCGCATTCTCCGCGTGGCGGCCCTCGGTGGGGAGGATTTGAAGAAGGCGGTGCGGGCAGCACTCGCCCGCGATGATCAAGAATCCGATCCCGGGACGCTCGCGACCGCAATCGCCCTGAGCGACGGAAGCGTACGGCGGGCGCTTGAGCTCGCATCGGGAGAAGGGATCGAGCTTTATGGCGAGATCGTAGCCTTGGTCGTTGCGCTCCCCGAACTTGATGGAGCGCGGCTGCACCGCTTGGTTGATCGGATCGGAGGCTTTAGCAACACCGAACAACTTGAGCTTTTCATCGCACTTCTGCTCGGGCTGATGGAGCGCCTCATCCGTTTCACCGCCACTGGCGAAGGCGCAACGAGAGAGGAACAGACGCTAGCCAAGAGCCTTATTTCACGGGGCAATCTTGCTCAATGGGCTGAGGCGTGGGAGGCAATATCGGAAGCACACGCCGAGGCGTTGGAATACAACCTCGACCCGAGTCTGTTTCTGCTGGAAACTTGGCTCCGGCTTCAGAAGCTCGCGCGCGAACATCCCGTTTAGAGCGATCATCGACCGCGCTTGCCCCTGAGCACCGCCGAGGCTATTCCTGTCGCCATGGCAGAGAAGCGGCCCTATTACATCACTACTGCCATCTCTTATCCGAACGACGCGCCCCATATCGGCCATGCCTATGAGGCGGTCGCAACCGACGCGCTTGCGCGCTTTCGGCGGCTGCAAGGCCGCGACGTGTTCTTTCTCACTGGGACCGACGAGCACGGGATCAAGATGCTCCAAACGGCCAAGGCGCAAGGCATCACACCGGCCGAACTTGCCGATCGCAACACGCCGAAATTCCAGGAGATGGTTCGCGTGCTCAATTGCTCGAACGATGACTTTATTCGTACGCGCGAGAAGCGCCACGTCCGCGCCTGCCAGGAACTATGGCGGCGCATGCGGGATGCCGGAGACATCTATCTCGACAAATATGCCGGCTGGTACTCGGTACGCGACGAGGCCTATTACGACGAGAGCGAGCTAAAAGAGGGGACCGACGGCCGCAAGCTCTCACCGCAGGGCACGCCAGTCGAGTGGGTCGAGGAGGAAAGCTATTTCTTCAAGCTGTCGGCCTATCAAGATAAGCTGCTCATCTACTACCAAACTCATCCAGAGTTCATCGGGCCGGAGACGCGCGCGAACGAAGTGAAGAGCTTCGTGCGCGGAGGTCTCCAGGATCTCTCGATCTCGCGGACCACCTTCGACTGGGGGATCCCGGTGCCGGGCGACCCAAAGCACATCATGTATGTGTGGGTCGATGCGCTAACGAACTATCTTACCGGCGTCGGCTTTCCCGATGAGGAGTCGGAGAGCTTTAGGAAATATTGGCCCGCCGACGTGCACATCATCGGTAAGGACATCATCCGCTTCCACGCGGTCTATTGGCCTGCCTTCTTGATGTCAGCAGGTATCGCTCCACCGAAGCGCGTGTTCGGGCACGGCTTCCTCTATAACCGCGGAGAAAAGATGTCGAAGTCGGTCGGCAATGTGGTTGATCCGTTCGTGCTAGTTAAGGATTACGGAGTGGATCAGCTTCGCTATTTCCTCTTGCGCGAGGTGCCATTCGGCCAGGACGGCAATTACAGCCGCGATGGTATCGTGCAGCGCATCAACTCCGACCTCGCCAACGATCTCGGCAATCTCGCCCAGCGGTCTTTGTCGATGATCGCCAAGAATTGCGAGGGCAGTGTGCCTAAGCCTGGAGAGTTTACGGCGGCCGACCAGACAATTCTTGCGGCGGCTGACGCTGCGCTAGCGCGCGTCGAGGAGGCGATCGACGACTTCGCGATCCACCGCGCGCTCGAAATCGTGTGGTCGGTGGTTGCGGACGCCAATCGCTATTTCGCCGGGGAGGAACCTTGGGCGCACAAGAAGACGAATCCTCAGCGCATGGCGACGATCCTCTACGCCACAGCTGAGGTCACGCGGCAGATCGCAATCCTCGTGCAGCCGGTCATGCCGGCGAGTGCCTGGCGGTTGCTCGATCAGCTTGCTGTGCCGGCCGGCGCACGTGACTTTGCGGTACTCGGTCCCAAGGGACGGCTCAAGCCCGGCACAGAACTGCCGCAGCCGAACCCCGTGTTCCCTCGTCATGTCGAGGCGGACATCGAAGCGGCGGCATCTTGAGGCCCGTCGCTGGTGCATTGCCGCGGCTCATCCGCGACACAGCTGTATGATCCGCGCCTCGTCGACGCCTTCGACGACGACGTTACCAATCACCGTGCGCGGGACCCCCGTATCGCCGAACCGCCTCAGCATGATCGCTTGGACTCGGGAAGAGGTCGCGTCGAGGATGCTGTATCTGATGTGATTGCGCGCGAGGATGGCCCTAACTTGTCGGCAATAGGGACACCACCAAGCATTGTACATGACGACGTTCTTGCTACAGCCGGCCTCGGCCTGTGGTGGCGCTAGACAAAGCAGTACCGCCGCAAGAATGAGCGGCAAGCGACATATGAGCCACATACGTCTCGTCATTGCTCTTGTTGTCTCGTCAGCCCATATGCTGACATAGGGGCTCCCCGAGCCGCGCTTCGTTAGCCTAGCAACTTGAACAATATAGGTCTTTCATCTTTCCGTGATGCTGATCGACAGTCACTGCCATCTCGATTTTCCAGAGCTTAAGGGCGAGCTCGATGCCGTGCTCGCGCGCGCCCGCGTGGCAGGCGTTGGCCTCATGGTCACCATCTCGACGCGGGTGCGCCGCTTCGACGATGTCCTCGCCATAGCCGAAGCTCACGACGAGGTGTTCTGCTCGGTTGGAACCCATCCCCACAATGCTGCAGAGGAACCTGACGTCACGGTAGCGGACCTCGTGAAGCTCGCGCGCCATCAGAAAGTGGCGGCGATCGGCGAGGCCGGCCTAGATTATCATTACGACAATAGCCCGCGTCCGGATCAGGAGAAGAGCTTTCGCGTCCATATCGCGGCTGCACGCGAAACCCGACTTCCGCTCGTGATCCATGCCCGTGAAGCTGACGCTGACATTGCGCGCATCCTTGAGGAAGAATCTGCGAAGGGCGCATTCCCCTTCGTTCTGCATTGCTTCACCAGCGGCCCCGAGCTTGCCCGGCGTGGGCTAGCCGTTGGCGGCTTTGTGTCCTTTTCGGGTGTCGTTACGTTCAAGAAGTCGGATGTGCTGCGCGACATTGCACGCGAGGTGCCGCTTGATCGGATTCTCGTCGAGACCGATGCTCCTTATCTCGCGCCGGAGCCCATGCGCGGCAAAACCAACGAGCCTGCTTTCGTCGTTCACACGGCGGCGCGGCTCGCTGCGGTTAAGGGTGTAAGCGAGGCGGATCTTGCGCGCGCCACCAACGAAAACTTCTTTCGCCTGTTCAACAAAGTACCGCGCACAAGTCTGAAAACGCCAAAAAGCGCCGCATGACGCTGAAGGTCACCATCCTCGGCTGCGGCACTTCGGGCGGCGTGCCGCGCATCGGCAACATCTGGGGCGCCTGCGACCCCAATAACCCTAGGAACCGGCGGAGACGCTGCTCGCTCCTGGTGCAGCGCGCTGAGGGCACTGCAGCCACGACCGTGCTCGTCGACAGCTCCCCGGACATTCGCGAGCAGCTGCTCGATGTCGGCACGCGTTGGCTAGACGGCGTTCTCTACACGCACGATCACGCCGACCATGTGCACGGCATCGATGACCTCCGGATGGTCGCCTATAACGGACACCGCAAAGTCGAGGCGTTCTACGATGCGGTGACGGGACAGATCCTGCGCCAGCGCTTCGACTATTGTTTCGAGCCACCGCCCGGCAGCGAGTATCCAGCAATCCTCAATGGCCATGAGATCAAGGCCGGCGAGGTCGTGAGAATCGAAGGGGCGGGAGGCGTGATCGACGCGCTGCCCTTTCGCCAGGGGCACGGGCAGATCGAGACACTCGGCTTCCGCTTTGGCAACATCGCCTATTCACCCGATGTGAGCGACTTCCCCCAAGAGACGCTCAAGCATCTGCAAGGCCTCGATGTGTGGATCATCGACGCGCTGCGCTACTCGCCGCATCCGAGCCATTTTTCGGTCGAGGAGGCCCTGTCATGGATCGCGCGGATCAAGCCCAAACGCGCCGTGCTGACTCATATGCATGTCGACCTAGACTATGCGCGGCTTGCGAGCGAGCTGCCTGAAGGTGTCGAGCCAGCCTATGACGGAATGGTGCTGACTACGGACGGCTGATGGCTTTCCACGCATCGATGACTTGCCCGGTTTCCATCCAATCAGACATGGCGAGGGGGATAAAGGCTTCCGCCACTGCCTCGGGCGTCCGCAAAGTACTTTGGTCTTCGCCGGGATAGGCTTCCGCGCGCATGCGGGTCGCGGTCGCGCCAGGGTCGATGATGTTCACCTTTACGGCGCTGTCGGCGGTCTCGTTGGCATAGGTCTTGGCCAGCGTCTCTAGCGCGGCCTTGGACACGGAATAGGGAGCCCAATAGGCACGGGCTGAATGCGCCACGCCGGAGGTCACGAAGATCACGCGGCCCGCATCAGATCGGCGGAGCAGGGGATCGAGCGTGCGGATCAGCCGCCAATAGGCGGTGAGATTGACGGCGAGAGTACGTTCCCAGTGCTCTGATGGGATATGGGTCAGCGGCGTCAGGCGGCCGAGAATGGCGGCGTTGCCGACCAGCACGTCGAGCCTGCCGAAGCGCTCGTAGAGAGTAGGCCCGAGCGTATCGATAGCCTTGCCGTCGGCGAGATCGAGGGGAATGAGCGAAGCCTTGCCGCCTTGGGCTCTAATCCGATCGTCGACCTCTTCCAAAGCTTTCCGTGCACGCGAGAGGAGCAGGACATGAGCACCTTCGCGGGCGAAGGCGAGCACCACGGCCCGGCCGATACCACGCGAAGCGCCAGTGATAAGCGCGATCCGGTCCTTGAGGCGTAATGAGGTCAACCGACCTCGGCGAGGAAAGAGAGCTGCTTCTGCGCCGGCGGGCCTTCGCGATCCCTGAGTCTCGTCGGATACTCACCGGTGAAGCAATGGTCGGTGAACTGGGGATGGGCGTTGTCGCGCCCCTCATAGCCCATCGCCTTGTAGATTCCGTCGACGGAGAGGAAGGCGAGGGAGTCGGCTCCCATGAAGGCCTGCATCTCCTCGAGGCTGCGATGGGCGGCGAGCAGCTTGTCCTGGTCCGGCGTGTCGATGCCGTAGAAATCGGGATGAGTGATTGGCGGGCTGGCGATCCGCATATGCACCTCGCGGGCGCCGGCCTCCCGCATCATCTGCACGATCTTCACCGAGGTCGTGCCGCGTACCACGCTATCATCAATGAGCACGATGCGCTTGCCCTTCACCTGACCCTCATTGGCGCTGTGCTTCAGCTTCACGCCGAGCTGCCTGATGCGCTGCTCGGGCTCGATGAAGGTGCGGCCGACGTAGTGGTTGCGGATGATGCCGTATTCGAAGGGCAGGCCCGACACTTGCGAATAGCCAATGGCCGCGGGCACGCCAGAGTCAGGGATAGGGACGATGACATCGGCGTCGGCAGGAGCCTCGCGCGCCAATTGCCGGCCCATCTCTTTCCGGACTTCGTAGACCGAGCGGCCGCCGACGATCGAGTCCGGCCGGGCGAAGTAGATATATTCGAAGATACAGAGCCGCGCCGGGTATTTGGGAACGAAACGGTGGCTCTCGATTCCCTCGCGCGAGATCACCACCACTTCGCCATTCTCGACCTCGCGCAGGAACTCGGCGCCGATGATATCGAGCGCACAGGTCTCGGAGGCGAGCACCCAAGATTCGCCGAGCTTTCCCAACACCAGCGGCCTAATGCCGTAAGGATCGCGCGCGCCGACGAGCTTCTTGTTGGTGAGACCTACCAGAGCGTATGCGCCTTCAACCTGGAGCAGGGCCTCGATGAATTTCTCGACAAATCTCCGTTTTTCGCTGCGGGCGACGAGGTGGAGGATAACTTCGGTGTCCGTAGTGGATTGGCAGATGGCACCCTTCTTGATCAACCAATCGCGCATTGTGAGCGCGTTGGTGAGATTGCCGTTGTGGCCGAGTGCAAAACCGCCCGAATCTAGGTCGACGAAAAGCGGCTGCACGTTGCGCAAAACAGGATCGCCGCAGGTGGAGTAGCGCACATGACCTACGGCGACATTGCCCTTGAGGCGCTCGATCACGGGGCGCGAGGTGAAATGATCGCCGACGAGACCTACGCGGCGCTCGGTATGGAAATGATGGCCGTCGAAGCTGACGATGCCAGCGGCCTCCTGGCCGCGATGCTGGAGCGCATGCAAGCCGAGTGCGGTCAGGGCTGCGGCGTCGGGATGATTGAAGATGCCGAAGACGCCGCACTCCTCGTGCAGCCGATCCTCCTCGAGCCAGGTCAATCTCGGTTCCTTGGCTTCAACGGGTTCTGTCACGGGCCTCCGCCTCCTCCAATTAAATAAGCGCCTTGCCAAGCGCTTCAATGGCACGCGACGCCACGCTTACTTGGAACCTCAACTTTCACGAGCGCTGGTCAGGCGGAGTGGGAGCTCCCTCTGCGGGCGTCTCGGGTGTGCCCTCTGGCTGGCCTGCGCCCGGTACTTCCTCAGGCTTCTGCGGCAGGTATTGCTCCGGGTTCATCGGCAGCAATGATTCGATGGCGACCTGGGTCTGCTGAAGAATGGGGTAGGAGCGCGCATTGCGGACCCACTCTGGCTGGTCCCGGGCAAGCGCAGTGAACAGGATAAAGACGATGGCCACGAGCAGGAAGCCGCGCGCCAAGCCGAAAATGAACCC
>Ga0173481_10000235_pt1 | contig 10997 bp, 6 predicted proteins | sample NitcycUS073202C2_FD_136667 | JGI IMG/M metagenome (GOLD analysis project Ga0173481, IMG submission 136667) | Soil microbial communities from Arlington Agricultural Research Station in Wisconsin, USA - Nitrogen cycling UWRJ-S073-202C-2 (version... ... | reverse complement strand
TCTCTCAACTTTACCATATCCTTTTTTGTCTTACCATGCTCTTTGATATCATGCTCTGCAGCACTTCTCACAATATCTTCTTCAGTCTCTCCTGTCACAATATAATCGCAGTCGTCATAGCACCAAACTTCACGACATGATAGTAGTTGTTTTGTCATAACCTGTAGTATCATCCAATAACCTACTATTGTAATTTAATAAAAATGCTTTATGATTTATACATAGAATATAGTATAACTTATAGTTAACAGCTACATATTCCCTTATAAGGAAAGTATGGCAATAACAAAATGGAATTTCTGAATTATAAGTTTAGTCAAAGGTTAAAGATTCTCTGAACATATCCTTTACTTGATTCTGATGGTCATAAGTTAATGTGTTTTTGGTTGTTGTTATTATTGTTGTTTTAATAATCTTTTTCATAAACCTTTCAGCCTTGTCATGACCCAATATTTCCTTTAGTTTTCTCCTGATTTTCTACCTTCCCAAGAATCCATTACATTTAGGACACTATCTTTAGTGTCAGGAGAAAGATCCTTTATATATTCTTGCGCCCTTTTCTTACAACCAGCTGGTAAGTCCTTAGGCCATAGTGTTATGTGCCTATATAAATGGAGAAGAATCAATAATTAAGCCCCACCATCATGCAAGCTAGCTACCCTACTGCAATAACTCAGACAACTGGGATAGCTAGAATTACTGCTTCGAGTGAATTAATATCTATGACTTATCTTCAATGATAACGCATACTATAATGAATAAAATATATTGCGAAGCACTTTTAGTGGTAGCAAGCTCGTCCCTGAGGATCCCTTTCAAGCCAGATAGTGGACAACATAATGGTTGTAGCATAGTAGAATGAAACTTGGTGTTACGAGGAACTCCTCTATTATTGGATGGCAAGATGATAATGCTATGTATTCCCATATCCTTCAGCAGAGAATCAATTATTGGTGGGCATTCCATGCTTATCGTCGGATATGACGATGATAGAGCTTGAAAGAATCTAAGAGATGGTAACAAACAGAGAAGTAATATAGGCTGATTCCTCATGTCATTAGTATAAAACTGTGGAAAAGAAGTATGACATTGATCAGTTTATGAGCATATATTGCAGGATTAATAATATAATCCTGTGATAACTTGTTGTTTAAAATAATTACCGCATATGCCTTGAAGATTGAAGCTCCATTATATCTTTAGTCAGGTAGGGTATTAAGGATCTAAAGAATGTCAAACTAATTCTTAACTAATGTACATCCATTCAAAAATACAGAGGCCCAGAGACAATTCTAAGGGAAAGATTATACATATATAGAGAGGCAAAGTACATAGAGCTATTATAGAGATACCTGAAGGTTTTGAATCAAACAGAATGGACCAAGCATCTATAAAGAAACTTATTGCAGATGATGATTACCTGAGCTTCCGATATGAAGGAACTTATGGTAGTTTTTCAGAAAATTTTTGGAAACGGCCATGAATAAAAGTCACTTACAGAAAGAGAAGAATTAACATTGTCGTGATTATTTTTTCCCAAATCAATAAATATATTGATGATGGCAATAACGACTTGAAACCATTAACAAAAACAACAATAATAATAACAACAATAATTCGCTTTTGGTCAAAGATAATCAGAAAAAATTTTTGGCCTCAACTCAAAGTATGGGTTATTATGGCTTTTAATCCAAGTCATATTGTTAGCGATATGGCATTGGCCTCCCCTCTTTGACTATTCAGTATAGTAGGAAAAGGAAGAACCTTTAAGATAATTATTTTAATTACTCTGAATGCAATTATGGCATTTACAGGATTGCTATTTTCTGTCACAGTGGATTCTGTATACAGCTTCTATTCAATAAACGTCTATAACGAAGCAGGTACTTATATGCTCATAACTTGTATACAGCTTCTTCTTATTGGCTTGCTTATTTGATACATGAGCACTTTTTCGTATTCGCATCAAAATTAATGATTACGAGCAGAACCAGTAATCTATCAAATATTACATTATCTTTGATGAAGGATGGTTAACATAATCGTTAGGTATAAGAGAACCTAGATACAACATTATATATGCATGTCAACTAAAATAATGGCAAACAGACCCATAGCTGTAATAATGGCAGCAATGTTGATTCTAGCCATAGTCGTTATCAGTTTGAATAATATTAGCAGTAGTAGTAATAATAGCACTGCACTTGCACAGCGGCCTTTTAGATTTACTCCGTTTGGGGAAAACAGAAACTATACATTTGGTGCTATTTCCAGTGTTCAAGACGATAATAATGGCAAGCCTGCTTGGATTCTGACAGGATTTTGGAAGACAAACTTGATAAATCATACAACAACAATGACGACACCAACTAGCAATGCAAATAGTTCAACAGTACAAGGAGCGGGTGCAAATGTATTCACTGCTTCATTTAGAATGATCATGACAAATGGATCTGCTATGCATACTCATACGATAGCTGACTTTATCTTGAAAAATAAATCTATGCCAAATAAAACTACAACAGTCTTTAATGGAACTGCTTCGGCAAGTTTGAGAGAAGGAATAGTCCCAGATATACCAATTAGCATAAAAGTCATGAATAACCGAGTGATAAGTATATGGCTTGATCCAGCAAAGGTAAAAGATCACTATGGAAATACACCCATATTTGGTATAGTCTTTAAGCGTGAAATGGGACCTCCACCACCATCACTACCCCCACCAAATATGCGTATGCCTATGCGGTAACAAAACTAACAGAATACAGAAATTAAAATGTGTTAGATTACAATACGACATAAAAGAAAAGAATTTTTCTTTTTTGCTGCTGCTCATCTACATATGTATATATTCTAAAAATAATTGTTTTTGTCAATGTCAACGCTTATTTTTTATATATGTGCAGTATTACACATTGCTGCATCATGCCAAATAGAAATCTTTTATTAAATTCAATTACCATAAGTACAATTTTAGTTCTGGTTTTGGTTTGCTCAATTAATGCTAATATGGCTCCAGCTGCGCATGCAGAAGAACAACAGTATTCAATGGTTGGCAAATGGGGTTCAGGAGGTTCTGGTTTTGGTAAATTCACACAACCACTAGATATGGCAATAGATACTTCGGGTAATGTCTATGTTACTTCTCTCACTGGTTTAGCCAATCAAATACAAAAATTTACAAGTAATGGCACTTTTATAACTTCGTGGGGGCAACTGGGTTTTGGTAATGGATCGTTTACTAATCCTGCTGGATTAACAATAGATCCTTCGGGTAATGTATACGTTAGCGATTTTGGCAATGCACAAAACGGAATACAAAAATTTACAAGTAATGGCACTTTTATAACTTCGTGGGGCTCAACAGGTTTAGGTGATGGTCAATTCATAAACCCGGCCGGTATAGCAGTAGATTCTGCTGGTAATGTATATGTTGGGGATTTTGGTGAAAATAACCGTATCCAGAAATTCGACAGCAATGGAGACTTAATTACAAAGTGGGGAACCCCTGGAACAGGCGATGGTCAATTCATAAATCCAGGAGACATTGCTATAGATAAAGCTGGTAATTTGTACGTAGTTGATGCAGGAAATGATCGGATACAGAAATTCGACAGCAATGGAAAGTTTATTACAAAGTGGGGAACAACTGGTTCGGCTGATGGTCAGTTATCCGGTCCTGTTGGCATAGCAATAGATTCTTCAGGCAACATATATGTTTCAGACACTGGTAACAACAGAATACAGAAATTCGACAGCAATGGAAAGTTTATTACAAAGTGGTCTGTAGGGGTTCCCTTTGGTATTGCCGTAGAGCCTAATGGCAAAGTCTATGTTATAAATCAAAATGCTGCTAGCATAGAGATTTATAGTCCGGTTTCATAGCTACAATAATCATCAAATGTAGCTAAATGGCAAAGCGAACGACAATCACAAAACCGCCATCTAGGATATCATAATGGAGTAGCAAGCATATGCTAGCCAGCAAATTATAGCACTTTATAGACGATTATGACACCGAGCACTTTTTCCAAGCTTAATCTCTAGGTCTTGTATAGGCTAGTATTTCACATTTTCTTCGAAAGTTAGTAAATTGCTTCAAATGATGTTATAGTAATATCTTAATGGTGATAGTTGTATCGAATTTAAATCAAATGTTATCTTACATTGCGATATATATGATATACGGGCTTTAATCTACATAGTAGTTGGGATCATTATAATAATAGTTTGTTGGTAAATAGATCTAATCTATGCTCAGAACTCAAATACTGGATTTGGAATCGTTGGATAAAATGAGGCGAAACAATCACATGTTTGATAATCTTATGGAACAAATACTGCTAAGCGTTGCTTCACAATACGTTCCAAAACTGCAAAATATTGCTTGTACAAGAGCCAACGAACTTACTGTCATGAAAGAAAAGATACAACATCTCCAGGCCAAGCCTAATCAGGAAATTAAACAGGGAATAACTATTATTACGTCACTCTGAGCTCATTGCAATAAATAACTCGGAGAAATATATATACTTCTGGATACATATTTTATTTGATATTCTAGTAAATAATACATATGGGTATGAGTGAACAAACATTCCATGTAGAGATAAGTGTCATACCAATTGGAACAAGCTCAGGAACAAGTATGAGTAAAGGAGATCGCCGGCAGCTTTTGATACTATTCGTAAAATAAAGGATATTGAGAGTATGCTTACTCCTATGGGAACTCAGATAGAAACCTAATAACTTTGCCAATATTCTAACAGCAATTGAAGCCGCTCATCAAGCTATTCGATTGACCGCCGCCAAAAGAATAATAACCACAGTAAGGATAGATGAAAGATTAGATAGATCCACTAGTCTAGAGAAAAAAGTAGACTCCATGCTGCAAAAGTTATAGTATAGATGGAACCTGTTTATTGGCTAAACCCAAATCGTCAAATTAACAAAACAAGATGCTAAAAACAAGCCACGAAGATAATTCTTGATACGTCTGCTATGCAATAGTTTTCCGTAAAGATGCACATAAGGCATACAAAGAGCGAGTATTACAAAATAACTAAGATGAAAGGCTCTATTAACCTATTGTGATTATATGCTATGGTTAGCTAGTTGGTCTTGGAAATAAGGTTATGGTTGTTAGAGTTACACCGTCAACTTAGGAAGCAATTTAAGTATACATTCCACCGCTATCTGATTTTTTAACTTCTATTGTAACTTTATCGCCAACTTTTATGCCTATATCCTCATATTCTTTCATACTCATTTTAAATGTAGGTGAATCACTCAATGGGCCGCTACCACCCATCATCTTAGAAATATTTCCCATCGCCTTAGGTAAATTTTTCATTAAATCCTCTGGAGAAGTAAATGCCATTACATTTGACCCAAACGGATTTTGCTGCTGTTTTTCTCCTGATCTGTAATCGTTGGGATCGCTAAATGTGGCGTAAACATAAGGACTGCCATCTTGGGATGCCTCAATTCTAGCAACTATAAAATCTTTTTTCATTACTATCTATATAATCATCTAACAATACCAACTTATAATTTTTAACATCATGGTCAACACAATAGTTCGTCTGGCCCGAAATGTTCTTATAGAATGAATGAAGTAAATTACAATGGTTTTACATGAAAAATAATATTTTTTTACTCTATCTTACAATTTGCTATTTTCTGTAAAGCATTTTCTTCAAAAGTTTGTAAAGCAATTCTTTCTTAGTAGGTATAATGCGAAACCTAAAGTCAATAATGTACTAGTAAACTTGTATAGTGATTATTATGATAATACTAAGAAAATTAATATGGAATATAATAAAATAAATGCTTAAGGGCTACTATGATCATTTACATTCAAATCAACTTTTTAAGTTAAATCATGTCGAGTATGCTGCAACTTTGTCTATCACCTGTTTATCATATTTTACTCGATACCGATTGCAAAAGGTGAATGAATTGTACGATTGACAAAAACTCTATCACCTGTTGATTTATTATTAAATGTATCATACATAGGAAACAGCATATTGGGTTCTAGCATAAATAACGTGTATGTTACCCCTATCATGAACTCTTTACAGAATTTTACGATGATGGTGCTAGAGAGCCATTGCAAAAGAAAGAAAGAAAGTTAATAGATAAATTAAGTTATGGCAGAAGAAGAAATATCTGCATTGCTTGTATCCATTGAACTTCGTCCCCTTGTTCCAATCTCAGGTCTTCCAAATTCTTCCGATATTCTTTTGTACATCTTTAACTCTTGAGTAGATAATGGCCTGATCTTTTTCATCGCCTCTTCAAAATGATGCATATGAATTCTTAATTCTCTTACATGTTTATCTGATTCCTTTGGATCTGGATATTTTGATACGTGTTCTCGCAAAGCAAGCATAACTGCAGCAGATGACAATGATGCAATATCAGCACCTGTATAGCCATCTGTATGATTTGCCAATTCTTCTATAGTGACATCCTCAGCTAATGGTTTCTTTCTTGTATGGATTTTTATTATCTGTATTCTTGAATCTCGATTAGGAGGAGGAACATAAAGTAATCTATCAAATCTGCCTGGCCTTAATAATGCTGCATCTATAATATCAGGTCTATTAGTAGCGGCTATTACAATCACATTAGTTAATATTTCAAGCCCATCTAATTCCGTTAATAATTGGCTTATAAGTCTCTCAGTCACATGAGAGTCCCCGAAATCTCCGCCTCTTCTTGGAGCTATAGCATCTATTTCATCAAAGAATATAATACAAGGAGCTGCCTGCCTAGCTTTTCTAAATATTTCTCTAACTCCTTTTTCTGACTCTCCTACCCATTTTGATAGCAATTCTGGGCCTTTTATGCTTATGAAATTTGCTTCACTTTCGTTTGCAGCAGCTTTTGCCATGAGTGTCTTACCGGTACCAGGAGGACCATAAAGCAATATACCCTTTGGCGGTGTCGCATCAGCATACGTAAATGCATTTTGATATTTGAGTGGCCATTCTACTGCTTCTTGTAATTCCTGTTTAATATCTGCTAATCCGCCGATATCTTCCCACTTTACATCTGGAACTTCAACAAATACTTCCCTCATTGCAGATGGTTCCATTTCTTTAGTAACATCTACAAAATCTTGCATTGTTACTATGATCTTCTTTAAGATCTCACTTGGTATGCTTTCAGATGATAGATCAATTTCTGGTAATACTCTTCTTAATGCCTCTATTGCGGCTTCTTTAGACAACGCTTGCAAATCAGCTCCAACAAAACCATGGGAGATATCTGCAAGCTTTTCCAAATTAACATCTTTGTCAAGAGGCATTCCTCTTGTATGTATTTGTAAAATTTCTAGTCGACCATTTCTATCAGGTACACCAAGTTCAATTTCTCTATCGAACCTTCCAGGACGTCTTAATGCTGGATCAATAGCATTGACTCTGTTTGTTGCTCCTATTACCACTACTTTTCCTCTTGAAGACATCCCATCCATTAGCGATAAAAGCTGAGCAACTATTCTTCTTTCAACTTCACCTGATACTTCTTCTCTCTTAGGAGCTATAGAATCAATTTCATCTATGAATATAATTGAAGGAGCGTTCTTTTCTGCTTGTTGAAAGACATTTCGTAGTTTTTCCTCAGATTCTCCGTAATACTTGCTCATTATCTCAGGTCCACCTATGGTATAGAAGTTGGCATTTGTTTCATTGGCTACTGCTTTTGCCAGTAACGTCTTTCCTGTTCCAGGAGGGCCGTGAAGTAGTACACCTTTGGGTGCTTCTACCCCTAACCTTTTGAATAATTCCGGATGCCTTAGGGGAAGCTCTATCATCTCTCTAACTCTTCCAACCGCATCTCCTAGTCCTCCTATATCCTCATAGGTAATAGATGGCGCTCCACCTTCTCCTGATATTTGTACCGCCTTTGCACTTTCTTCAGAAACTGTAATTTTAGTAGAATCGTTAATTATAACCGGGCCAGAAGGATTGGTAGAAATTACTACGAGATCTATTCTTTGGCCCATGACACTGATAGGTATTGTATCACCTTTAGTCATCAACTGTCCATTTAGATATTCTCCAAGATATTCTTCTGCTCCTACTATTCTAAGCGGCTCTGTTGGAGCAAATGTTATACTCCTTGCATCTTTTGATTGTACTTTTCTAACTTCTATAGAGTCGTTAACACCAACATCTAACTTGTTTCTTATATAACCATCAATACGAATCAAACGCTTCCCTCTATCGCCTTCCCTTGCTGGCCAGCTTAGAACAGTAGTCTTCTTTCTACCTGATGACAATTCCAGAGCGTCTCCAGCAGAAATGTTCAAACGTTCAGCAATGTCGGGGTCTATACGCGCGATTTTTCTTCCAACGTCCCGTTGCTCCGCTACCTCTACAACTTTTAGATTTGTTACTTTGACTGTTTGTTTGGTATTATTATAATCATCATTTTCATTAATATCGCTACCTACTTTAGCGGTTTTATCATTGGTATTATTATTATCATTATTATTATCTATACTGGAAGACATATCCTTTTTATCCTAGCTCTCACTTAAGTAGTATAAGACTTAAAGGTTAGCTATTATCTTCAATAAGCAATGGGTATGCCATGATATCACAATACTATAATCGGGTGTTTTATTCCACTTTATCAAATCTTGTTATTTGTTTTTCTAACAGAATATATCTATATATTTATAAGAGTGACATTTACATTCTCAGTATAATTATATATCATTAAGCGATGTTGGATTCTCGATTGTTGTCAGATCCTCCTGTTCTGTATTGTTAGACATCTTTGCCCTGATCAATCGTCTGAGGAGCTTTCCGGTTCTAGTCTTAGGTAGATCATTGACGAATTTGACTAGAGTGGGACAAGCGAATTTTCCAACAGAATCTTCAACCTTTTCAATAATTTCATTTCTTATAATATCACTATTTGCAACATTCCAGGCTAATGATTTATTGTTCAATATTGCATACACAGCTATTGTCTCGCCTTTTACCTCATCGGGCATACCTATTGCCACAGCTTCGGCCACCGCAGGATGAGATGTAATAGCAGCTTCAATCTCAGCACTTCCAATTCTGTGTCCTGCAACCTTGATTATGTCGTCAGTTCTCCCTTGCATGTACCATAGTCCATCACAATCTACAAATACGAGATCACCATGATACCATACATCTTTGTATTTTGACCAGTACGTTTCAATGAATCTACTCCCATCATTTAGAATTCCTCTAGTCATTGAGGGCCAAGGTTTCTTGATCACCAAGTAACCTTTGTTAGTGTGCTTGCCTTCATCATCAAAAACGTCAGCATCAAATCCTGGAATAGGACATCCTACAGTACAAGGCTTTAGTGACATAACTGGTAAAGCACTAACAATAGCCCCTCCAATTTCAGTACCTCCTGATAAATTAATTATTGGACATCGTTTTTTACCAACATTTTCAAAATACCATATCCATGCATTCTTATTTATGGGCTCACCAGTCATGGTCAGAATCCTTAATGATTGAAAATCATAATTACTTATTGATAGATTACTCTTTATAAAAATCCGAATTGCTGTAGGCGAAGTACCAAAAATTGTAACTTTGTGTTTATCAATTAAATTGCACCAAGTATCTGGCTTTGGATAATCAAGAACACCCTCATAAATTAACGCTGTACCTCCAATCAGCGGACTGCCGTACACAACCCAAGTTTGACCCGTAATCCAACCAATGTCGGCATACCAGAATAAGATGTCAGTTGGCTTCATATCAATCAGAAACGAAGTCTGTTGCGCAGCAACTAAAGTGAAGCCACCATGAACTTGGATAGTGCCCTTTGGTACACCAGTCGTACCTGATGTATACAGGATAAAAAGGGAGTCTTCTGAATTCATAATCTCTGTGTTACATTGTTTTCTATTTGACTTTGCATTTGCTACAAACTCTTTATAGCTAATTATCTTATTGTTAAACAAATCTTGTCCCGCATCCTCCTTCCCTTCTTCTTCTCCAACCACAATTATTTTGGAGATATTGGTGTCTCTTGCTGCAGGTAACCATTGGCTTTTAAGATTGATAATACAAGATCTTCGATACATCTTATATGACGTAATCAGCATCTTTGCGTTTGAACTCTTAAGACGCAAATGTAGAGCTTTGCTGCCATATCCAGAGAATATTGTTGTATGTATTGCACCAATTTTGGAGCAGGCAAAAATTGAAAAAAATGCCTCCGGAACCATAGGTAAATAAACTGCTATAACATCGCCTTTTTTAATGCCTGCATCTAGCAGTGAACAAGCAACTAAGTTTACCTCGTATGCAAGCTGTCGATATGAGATCTTCCTTATGTCTCCTTTCTCATTTTCGAAAATATATGCAATTTTATCTGGTTGATTTTTTGCATGTCTGTCAATTACGTTGCTCATTATATTGCATTTGCCATTTATAAACCACCTTGTCCATGGAATTCCATTTGATGAGTCAAAAATTTGGTCATACTTCTTAAACCATTCTAAATTAAGATCCTCATTTACTGCATTCCAATACCATTCAATATTTTCGTTGGACTTTTGTACAAGCTGAATATAATCTGCAATACCATGCTTTCTCATAAAGTGAGAAATATTACTATGGATATTATTCTCATTACTAGGGGTATATAAAGAAGAGTTGCTATTATTATTAGACAACAGATTTCAACTTGTACCTGACATAATTGTAAATATTTACTTATATGCAGAAAATAGAATTATTAAAAGTGATTGTTTTGAATTACTGCGTGTTTGTTGTTTGTATATCAGAACAGCAAACGTTGGATATAGTGATTGTAAATACTTCTTTATATGTGATATACAATGAATAATATACCTTGTAATAAAAAGGTAATTGTAAATACATTGTATAAAGAGATACGGTACGATTTCAAAGAATATCAAAAGCATGCTGACGATTTTATTCGTGATTTGATCAAGTTAATGATAATTTCAAAGATGAATT
>Ga0173481_10000231_pt1 | contig 11020 bp, 12 predicted proteins | sample NitcycUS073202C2_FD_136667 | JGI IMG/M metagenome (GOLD analysis project Ga0173481, IMG submission 136667) | Soil microbial communities from Arlington Agricultural Research Station in Wisconsin, USA - Nitrogen cycling UWRJ-S073-202C-2 (version... ... | reverse complement strand
ATAGCACGATATGTAATATAAAGTCGATACAACAATTATCGTAGGAACAATTCCTTAACATCATGGGTATGAACCGTCTGCTAAGTTTTATTGTATTATATATCTATATACATATAGATTTAATCATTAGCTTTACCGCACATTCTTTTAGTCAGTTAAATACAACAAGAATACTGGACAGCGCTATTATTTAGACCATGCAAATGTACATGCAGATATAAGATAGAGCAAAAAGACAGAACTCTTATATCATTCCGTCCATTACCGTACTGTCATGCCTAAGGCAGGCTTCAAATCTATTACGGTAAGCGAAAACGTATATAAAAAGTTCTTCGAAATTTACGAAAAAAACAAAAAAGAATTAGAGTTAAAAGGTATCACAAGCTTCTCAGGATACCTTACTAGCATGATGGAGGAGATGATGATAAAGTATGAAGCATTTGCCAAGCACGCACCATTTATGGAAAAACTTGCCATTGATCAGAATCGAGTCATAGTAAAAGACAACAAACGAAATAGAATTGCAGAAGTGTTATTAAAGAATGGAGAATTGCAGTGCCTCTTAGATGAAAGGTCAGACTGTGTCCATGTAGGTTTTGTCTATTCTCTACCTGAAATATATTGCATAATTAACAGCAAGGGAATCAAAGTTCCGCGGTCAATATACTAACTATAATCCTCTTACCACTAGGTGGAATCGTGTTATCTATCGTGAATGATAAAAAGTAAAGGATTTTTATTATGCGGAATAGGCGTCTGAAGGGGTCAATGTTGCTGAACCAGTAACATATTCTATTTCCTGGTCTTCACTTAATAATTTCTCAAGCTCTTCAATATACATGCGTATTGCTTTGAATCTAAGAGTTCTACCTTCTTCCACGGATGGAACACGTTCGTACCTTTTGTATATCCAATCCTTTTTAGACTCCAAATCTACTTTGTTTGCAGGATAAACTACTTTGAGCATCACACTGCCCTCCCAATCATCGTAGGTTGTTTCAAATTGTAGAACATTCAACAGCAACTTTTGATCCATCTTTGGGAAGAGGGTTGCTGCTTCGTGAATGAGGCTTTGATAACTTGACTTTAACTTTGCTGCTATTGATGATGATGATGATGATGATGATGTTACAGTTGGGCTCTTTATGGTAGTGTCTTCGACCATGCTAAACAATAACTGGAAACCATTTCTTTTAACCTTTTATTATTATTCGAATTGGTAATTGCCTTCGACAAACTCTGAAGAGTCATTTAAATGTATTATCCCATTCTCAAAGTTCCTTATCGACGATTTTGGAATAAGATATTTATCAGGAGTAATTGGTCCATAAGACACCACAAGCTTTTCTGGTTGAATTGAAGAAACGATTCCTACTTCTTTTCCATCGCTGCTATATACAGGCTTGTTTATTAAAACTTGCCAATCAGTAATTCCCTTGCTATTTCCTTCCATAGAGTATAAACTAAATAATATCTAATTTAAGAATTTTGAAGAGGACGGCAGTCCATGAGAAGAACATCAGTATAATTTTGTTATTATTGAGGCTTATCTATAACAAATTGCTTTTAGTGTGAAGCATCATCATGAAGATGCTGGTTTATTGATTTGTGGTATCCTTATTTTAACTTATAGGCATGATAAAAATTCCTTCGATACCTTTTTAGTCATTTTCGACTAACGTTATCATTCACAGGCCTTGTTCCTAACATAATAGCCAGTCTCGTTTATTTCTATCTCCTAAATTATTATTGGTAAAAGAAGTTTCTCATGATTTTGATTCCTGCATTTGCAAGATTTCAAAACTCTGTATAACAAGTATATTGGAGTGGTCCAATAACTATAATCTGATATTTAGATGGAGGGGGTGGGATTCGAACCCACGAACCCCTAAGGGACGGGATCACCCATAACAATTCCCTTCTTACGCAGAAAAATTATATGAAATCTTGAGTCCTGCGCGTTTGACCAGGCTTCGCTACCCCTCCATTAGGCGCTTTTTCTCTGAATCCTTATTTCATAGTTACTATTAATATGGTTCAAAAATTGTGGATATCACAATCGCCATTAGTTGATAAGACTTCGAGATCACATTCTTATTGATCGAGAATTGGACTTATTAATGCAGTTATGCTCTCGTGCAATGAACTTCAGCGATAATATAAAATAAAACCAACCAAGAATACTTTTCAACATATTAGCTGATTTATCTTAAAGTTAAAGTAATTGTTACCTTTATAAGGTGTAACTAGGATATATGCCGAAACCAGAAATAATCTATAAACTATGTACAAAGTGTCACTCGAAAACTATCCACGAGATTAGGGAAAAGACGATTGCTGGAATTAGACTAGTATGCACTGATTGCGGTCAGTCGATGATGACAACCAACATTTAATCCAGAACCTTTATTATAACAATAAGACGAATTTGTATGAGAAAATGAAGATCAGTGAGTTAAAAACAGGAATGCGTGGAGTTAGCGTAATAGGAAATGTCAATAGTATTACAGAACCCAGAACGGTTAATCTTAGAACAGGTGGTACGGCTCAAGTTGCAGATGCTACCATTTTAGACGAAACTGGAAGTATTAAGCTTTCTTTATGGGATGAGCAAATCAATATGGTAAAACAGGGTGATAAAGTATCTATTGAAAACGGCTATACTCAGGCATTTCGTGGAGAAAATAGTTTAAACATAGGAAGATACGGCAAGCTAAAAAAACTGTAAATTATTACTTTTTTACTAATTTTAAGATATAGACTGCTAAATTCATTATAACTAGTCAAAACTGCAAATACATACAAAATGAATTCAATATTGGTAAGCACAAAATCATTATCTCGATATATATCAGATCTATACTGATTAGCTTTCTGTAGAACAGAATCTAGGACATACTTTAAAAATACAACGCCGAATTCGCAATTATGCTAAATAGAGTATGAGGTAGCTAGCTAATATAGCCTGTATCTGCTGGTTTATGCGGTATGGTAGTTTGTTGACCCTCCAAAGCTCTTCCTGTTCTCCCAGCCATTTGTTGTTCTATAGTTTGGATTAACATTTCAGTATCTTTTGCTCTCTTTTCAAGGCTAGTCATATCTATCTTGACACCCATCATTGGAAGCAAAGTTTCCAAAATAGACATAGAAGCCTTGGCATCAACTACATATCCTGATGTTTCTCCTAATAGACAGGTACCTTTCATTCCGCGAAGTTTTGCAACACCAATAACAAGTCCATTCATACCTGTTATACTACCACCATCCATTGTCGACACATTTTGTTCACGAAACGCTTTTACAATATCGGCATCAGTAGCAGTTCCAAAAATGCGTGGCTTATCTACAAATACACCGGTAATGTATGCTGCCAAAGTAAAGACTTTTTGTGTATTAAATTTGGCAGCAATGTCCAAAATCTCTTCGGCCAGAGCGTATTCAGAATCAGGATTTGCAGGTTGTGAATCTCCTGTGAGTAATAGAAGACTGGCATCAGAAGAAGCAGTACCCTTTGAATAAAAAATGCTATTTTTCATGAGATCTGTCGTTCCATCAGTCCTAATCATCACCTGGGGAGGAAAAGAAGTCGAGTAAATATCGGCCAGATGCTTCGCATCAAGCTCTTGGATCAAATGATCAACTGCCATCTTTCCAACATATCCACTACCTGGAAAACCGCAAATCAAATAAGGAGCCTGTAATTGTGGTAGATTGGCAGAAGAATAGATCACATTTATTCCAGCTCTCGGTGGTATCATTAAATTTAAATCAAGTAATAGACTTTAAAGTGTTGCGAGCTAAGGATAACGAGATCTAAATTCCGCATCGTTTCTCCCTCTACGTAGCTCTATAACAGAAAAATCATCTGAGGGTCAAGTACAAATTGGAGAGCAAGGAAAAACAACTAAATATGCCTTATTAGTGAAAATGCAGGAAGAATCCTTGTTATGAGGAAATCCAGAATAGTAATCTAGAAATTGACTATTTGACTGAGAAGGATAACAGACTATGTATAAAACTATTTTATAATATATCGAAGTATCTATTTCTTTGCAGTCATCTTACTAGGTGCCGTTTCTAATCATAGTATTAATACTATGATGCAACTGCCAAATATGGATAGGTCGATTGCACAATTGGATTGCAATTTTCAGATATGCTATAACAGATAAGTGTATAAGGACAAGACCCTTTCTTGCTATACACAGAAAATCTGGTAATCCCATCATTCTTATCTAGTCTAGTAGATCTATAATAACTTCATCGTTCAGCCAGTTTATTCAAAAACCTATCAAATTCAGTTCTAAAATAATCTAACAACATCGCTTTACTCTCTGGGTGCTGCTTTGTATATTTTTCAGAAATAAAATACATTATGCTTAATAATGCAGCGGAAGCATAGCCAAAAGATGCAGCATGTTTTTCAAGAACCATCATAATTTCTTGATTTAATTGTTTTACTCTTTTCTGTTGTTCATTGTCATTATTATTTTTATTCATTATCCTTTTACTTCTGATTATAATACGAGTATTTATCAATTTGATCATTAGCATCATATTGGATTTATTTGCATGGCAGCATTATCATCAAGGCTTACAAGATGACAAGTTCTTATAATTGATCTTCTTCCAATTTCCAAATTAGGGATTAATTCTTACTACCAACCAAAAGATAAACATCCTTGGTAACCGAACAATAATTTATAGAATGATAACATTTCTTGTATAGAAACTAAAATAACCAAGATATAAATACAATTATTACCACTCTTGTATAAAAGACAACAACCTAGACAGGCAGTTATATTTTCATCATTATATTGTATGATCATGCTTGCACTGTACATTTTTTCTTCTTTATCTCCGTCAATTCTCACTAATTTCATTTCTTTACCAAAAGCAATGGCACAGGTGACAAAATCAAGCAATTTATCTACATATGAAAATCCTGCTTATACATTTAGGATCCAATATCCGTCAAATTGGGAAAAGGTTGAATTCAATCAAGGAATTGAAGAAGGGCATCGGAATATTATTGTTAATTTTGTCTCGCCGCTAGAAAGCTCTTCGGATACATTCAGAGAATATCTTATAATAGAAGTAGGGGATTTAAGGTCTCAGAATCTATCTCTAAATAAATATATCGACAAACAGATCAGTTCAAGACTGTCATTGCCAAGTTTTGAATTTATTGAATCAACTTCAGCTACTCTTTCAGATAGTCCTGCACATAAAGTAGTATATACCTACAGTGATGCGGAGATAGGAATAACTAAGACGATGGAGATCTTGACAATCAAGGATGATAAATTATACTTTATTTCATTTACTGCAGATGCAACAAAATATTCCAGTTATTTACCTGCTATACAAAAAATGACCGATTCATTTAAGATAAATAAATAGCAACTGACAAAAACAATCATCGTTTCATATGGGGTTAATCTTCATTAAATACTTGAACAAAAGATTCATTATAAGAACATAATCTTGCTAACAATATTTCTTTTTAATATTTTGGTATCTCGAATCAGAAAATAGATAACAGATGTACTTACGCTTCACAATAAATCCGTTCCACAAAAAGTTAATAGAATTCAAAGCATTGGAACTACCCCTTAATGATGAACTTGTAAAATATTATCCGACTTGGGATTATAGATCTCCATAGGATAATTCTAAATATTATTAACACAAGGGTTAACGATTTTATAATAATTAGTATTTGATTACCTATAGAATGCACAGACCAGATTGGGATACTTATTTTATGCTTCAAGCAGAGATTGCAAAGCTTCGTTCAAATTGTCTTACGAGACATATCGGTGCGGTAATTGTAAAGGATAATAGGCAAATAGCAACTGGCTATAATGGCACTCCTGCTGGTATCAAAAACTGTTTTGAAGGAGGATGTCCGAGATGTATGCTTAGAGTGAAAGGAGGGATCAGAGCTGGCGAAGGTCTGGATAGATGTTTATGCACTCATGCAGAGGCAAACGCAATAATGCAGTGTGCATTGTTTGGAAATGCTGGAAGCACAAAGGATGCTACATTATACTCTACTTTTGCTCCTTGTATCGAATGCAGCAAGATGGTAATTAGTGTAGGTATCAGAAGAATCGTTGTTCTTGCTGACTATCCAGAAGATGGAACACAATTGCTAAATGAGGCAAAGATCACGCTAAAAAAATTAAACCTTTCTCTCTTGCAACCTTGGACATCCCTTATCAGTCAAAGCCGAGATACATAACTAAATGAGAAGTAGCTGTTATATACATACTATTTTTTATTTAAGTAGTTCATGGATGAGTTCGGTAATGTTCTCGAGCAAATGATAACTTGATGGTATAAAACAATAAACAACAACTTGCTATATCAATAACTTCTGCAAGAATCTTGTAAAGAACCAATATCTACAGTTACTCAATTTCTTTGAGTTGAAGTGGTGGTTTGATCTTCCTGTCCTTCCTCTGGATGTATCATGGATTTTCTTGCCATAAAGAATAGAAGTGCGCCAAATGCTGATAACACTATTGCAAGCCCGTATGCTCCGCCATTTGGCACGGCCACAAAATAAACTATCGAAAATATGATGCATGTTAATGCCTGTAAACTATACTTAACAGATTCCCGCATTTCGTTCCTTTTCGCGATGAATCCCAATCCAAAGAACACAATACTTGGATAGATGGTGAACAAAATATATTGATCAATATCTATTCCGTTATGAGTCAATACTATATCTTGACATATCGGCCATTAATAAACAATATTTTATATTTCATTTGTTACTATAGAGTAACATGTATTTCTACTGCTTTACCATTCTCTATCAAAGATCGTGCATTTTCAAATGGCAGTACAGCAACGTCTTCCTCCTGAAAAGGACCGTATTTTGCTGTATTTATGCCCATAAATCGCTCCATTGGTTTGATAAATCTGACAATAATTTGTTTGGAACGAATATTTGTTGAAATTGATTCCAAAACTTTTGGTCTGCCTTTGATCGTAGCAGTGAGTACAACATTTTTTCTCTTCTCAGATTCTTTTTCTCCACCAAAGATATATTTTTCCTCATCGGTAAGTTTTGAATAATCTATCATTGGCGTCGTTGAAGATAACGACTCACCATACTGATACTCTATTAGCTTTTGGTGCCTGATTTCAAGCAGGAGTTTGGCAGAGTGACATATCAGTTCTGCCATTCTATCTCGAATCTTTGCTTCTATCCCTTCGCATCCTTGAGCTTTCAAATTACCTATAATGGTGGCGATCTTTTGATAGGTATCAAGTGGTATAGATTGTAGTGTAGGGATTTGGATTTCCTTTAATAATAGATCGTATGTATCTTTGATTGATTCGGTACTGTTATTATTGCTTTTTGTTTTTACTTGTTGGTCTTCTTTTCCTACTGCTGTAACCATTTTACTCGTTCACTCCCTAAGCCTATTTCCTCCTCTCATATACCCTCCTGATAAGCTTAAATTATAGGCTTTTAGTGTCCTATGATAAGAGATATCTTACTTGCCTTATAAAGTAATTGATGGTGACATGGAATCCTTGACATTCACTCCGGACGAGGTTATGCAAAAGTTAAAGGATGATAAGATCAAGTTCGTCGATTTGCAGTTTACTGGTCTCACAGGAAGATTTCACCACACTACCATGCCAGCTAATATGCTACGTATAGAAGATTTTTATAACGGGCTGCCAAAACTTGATGGCTCTTCTATTCGTGGTTTTACAGAAATTCACGAATCAGATTTGATTATTCGACCCGATCCCTCAACTTATGCGACTATCCCCTGGATTGAAAAGGATTACACTGCTAGACTAATGTGCGATATTTTGAGTGCCGGTCATAAAAGGGACTCATTTCATCGTGACCCGAGGGGGATTGCGACGAGGGCAGAGATATACGTTCGTGAACAAGGCTTTGACACTTCATATTGGGGGCCTGAAATTGAATTCTTTGTTTTTGATAAACTTGAAGTAAATACCATGACGCCCTATCAAGGTCAGAGCTACAAGATAACTTCGAGGGAATCACCATGGTCTAGTGATAGTGTAGGCTATTCTTTGAGATTAAAAGAAGGCTATCTCCCAAGTGCTCCAAGTGACAGTCTGATGGATTATCGTAATGAATGTGTAGACGTTTTAAGTAATAATTTTGGTATTATTTGCGAAGCCCATCATCATGAAGTTGCAACAGCTGGCCAATGCGAAATAGATATCCGATATGATACCCTTGTTAATGCAGCTGACTCTGTACAGAGTTACAAGCATATTGTCAAAAACATTGCAAAAAAACATAATATGATTGCTACGATGATGCCAAAACCAATTGCACTTGATAACGGCTCTGGTATGCATGTCAATGTTAGTCTGTGGAACAACAAAAAGAACTCGTTTTTTGATGCAAGCGATGAATATGCAGAAATGTCAGAAACTGCTCGTTATTTTGGTGGGGGCATTATAGATCACGCATATGCTCTAGCGGCTATTGTAGCTCCAACCACTAATTCATATAGAAGACTTGTACCTGGTTATGAGGCTCCAGTATATATTGCGTGGAGTACAGGCAACAGGTCTGCAATAATAAGAATTCCATCTCATTTCAAGGGACAAAAATTCGCCAGTATGAAGAGAATTGAATTTAGAGCTCCTGACCCTTCCTGTAATCCATATCTTGCATTCTCTGCAATAGTTGCTGCTGGTCTAGACGGCATCAAGAAGAAAAGGGTAATAAACGTCCCTGTCGATGAAGATATTTTTAAGATGCCTCCGAGTAAAAGAAGAGAATTCGGAATCAAGCAGCTGCCTGCAAGTTTGAGAGAAGCATCTGAAGGGTTAAAGAGCGACCGGGCGTTCCTAGAGCCAATTTTCGGTAATGATACTATTGATATCATAATCGAGTATGAAGCCAAAGAACATGATGAGGTCGCAGTAAGACCACATCCTCACGAATTTTCTATGTATGCCGATGTTTAGCAGTAAAAATATCTATATTCATATGCAGACCACTATAATCGCGGTGGTCTTATCTCACTGCAACAGATGATACAGGTATGATTTTGTTTTAGTAAGTGTTCTCCTCTACTTCCTTCTTCTTAATGCAAACCTTATTGCCTTTGAGGTAACACTATCACCTTTCCCTTTTGAAATTGATTGTGATACCAACGCAAACAATATCCCCAATCCTGCTGCAGATGATGTCAGCCATGTAATATAATTATTTTCGAGTGATAATCTACCAGACCACAATTCTGACAATATACGTAAACCAATAGTGAATAATCCCTGGCCCGTTCCAATCATCACCAAAAATTTTCCAAGGTTCACTCTATTTATAGCAAATAATCCTGCTCCCATCAATACCGTAACTCCTCCAAGCTGGCTCAATATGGCCAACATACCAACTGGAATTAAGGCATACGTCAAGAAATCCCTTGCAGTGTATATGACAATCTCTTCTCTGATTAAATGGTAAATTGCCAAGTTTGCCTTGTAACCTGAAATTAAAAAGAGAATTCCAGAAATAAACCCAATCACTGCTGCCAATCTATTTCTGGTAACGCCATATCGCAGAGTCTGGAATCTGTCATAGAATATCCTATGGTCTATTGCAGATTTTGGGAGAAATTCGAGAGTAGTAACAACATTTTTCATTTTTGTATAAGAGTACTTTGAATACGCTTCGTAAGCTGTAATTTTTAGTCTGATCCCTTTTTTGCTTGTTGATTCAGCCAGTGACTTTGGGATAAAATATTTTGTTAAATTAATAAGGCCTTGTCCGACAATAATATACTCTGAGATGGTTTTTCTGAGGAAGCCAAGTTTTTTTCCGTCAATAGAATATACTGGCTTGTGTACAAGTTCTGACCAGTCAGAGAACGGATCGTCTTCTACCAAATAGGTCATAATATCAAACGCTTAAATTGGCTATGAATGTTATCCATAAAATGTATTATCTATTAATAAATCACGAACATAATGTATATGGAGAATCATTTTTTAGGTGAATGTTATAGAATTAATAGAAGAACTGTACGTTTCCAATAAGCCCTAGGCATTCTAAATTGTATTCTCTTTCAAAGGAAGGTGACGCTTTGGCTTTTTCTACCTCTTCAGTTATAAAATCAATTTTCTTTTCTAGATTGAGTATTATCTCGATTTTTTGATACGACTGGCATGGCTGATGACGAAAATGCAGCCATTGGTTAGTCCTATCTATGCAATCATCTTGTCGATTTATAAGGAATATGTATATTCCCACGAACAGAGTGGAGGGAATGGGATTTGAACCCATGACCACCTGCGTGTAAGGCAGGTATCCATACCAATCTAGACTATCCCTCCATCACAAGCTGCCGTCAGATTTGAACATATCTATATTAATAGGTTATTCGTATTACTGCATTTGTTATATTCTACATTAGGTACTACTATATTGAAAGTACTATGTTGGGATGTGCCATATAACATTCCACTGTTTATCCAGACCAATTGAACATTGAGATACTGTCTATTCACTTGACTTTTCATTGGCAAGCATAATAGCTTTAACAACTTGTTAATACTCTGGTACACATCATCTTTCCTTTTCTTTATGTATAGTGGTTTTGTCGAAATATTGTCGTCTTGCATTCTATATTCTCGAAAGATTCTTTATCACTAAGTCTTTTAGGGGAAAAAAATTCATCATTGTCATCTCATAACTTAGAATAATAATCACATATAGTCTATGTCTCAATTTGCTACTAAAGTAATAACAAAGAAATTTCATACAATGCTCAAAGTATTATTAAGTCTGTCATGCCCATCTTTAACAATGACTTCTGAAGTAGATATTCTTGGAGAACTAACTGAGAAATTGAAGCGGCTAATTGATGATATCCAAAATCAGTATGAGTCATTTATCGATTCGAATCAATTGTACAAGCAAAAAAAGGTGAACGAAAAGGCATTCTTTGGTTCAATTGGAGATTATATGGTTGCGATGTCTGCATTGAATTTCCTT
>Ga0173481_10000230_pt1 | contig 11029 bp, 13 predicted proteins | sample NitcycUS073202C2_FD_136667 | JGI IMG/M metagenome (GOLD analysis project Ga0173481, IMG submission 136667) | Soil microbial communities from Arlington Agricultural Research Station in Wisconsin, USA - Nitrogen cycling UWRJ-S073-202C-2 (version... ... | reverse complement strand
TGATGCAAAGCTCTCTTTGTATTTAGATAATACATTTGTTATTGATTCAAAATCTCTAACTTTATACAGCCGCTGCTGACAGCGACCAGTATTATAAAGAACAGATACCATTCCTCCATCTTTAAGCCTCTTGAGATGCCATGATACAGTAGATGGTGCCTTCTTTGTATATTCTATAATTTCATTGCAAGTACATGAATCATGTTCGAGGATAAATAATATTATCTGTCTTTCAGCATTGTTTCTGATATGTCCTATAATATCAGTTTCTTCAATTGGGATATTATTTGAATAATATCGTGTGATTTTGTTGTTATTATTTCTATCAGCAATTATCTGTCTTGATTTCTCAAGGTTTGTTATATGGTATGATAGAACACCATTGCTAAGACCGGATAACCTTAGGAGCTCTCTGTATCGTATACCTGGTTGTTCGTTTATGTACCTTATCAGCTTACTGTGTACTTCACTTAACCGGTCTTCTTCTTCTTCTAGTTCTCCGTTGTTGTCAAAAAAACTTTGATACTTTCTCAGAAAGAACCCGTGAATTGTAAGGAGCTAATCCTGCTGTAGCCTCTTGTATTTTCCTTTCAAAGAATAGATCATTATTATTGGCAGCTGCATTTTCATTATTATCGTCAGTAGGCTCAATAGTATTAGTATTGGTCTTAGGAATGATAGTGCCTCTCATTAATTATATATCAAATATAAATTAGGTGAATCGCGATTAATAAACAGATATTCTACAACTGTTTCCCTGAAATAAACCAGTTTTCCTTGGGATTTTCCTCATAAAGAATAATTACGTGCTCAGATTTTGTTTTTAAAATCTGCACAGCTGCATCAGTTACCGCCTTTGCGAATTCTTCTTTTTGTTCTCTTGTTCTTCCGGGGTACATCGAGACTGAAATTAGAGGCATATATACGGTTGATTTTATCTACTTGGAGAAATAAACTCTTCTGCATACTTAAAAAGGCATTAATTAGATACAATCTAAATAAATTAGAAATGCTATACACGAAGATGAAAATTTACTAAATACTACATAAAGAAAGAAAAATGTCTAAAGTAATAGGCATAATAAATAATGCTAGTGAATGATGATAAAACTGGCTGAAATGACCCCTCCTATTAATGCAGCCAAAAGATTAACAACATTATTATCGACCATGGATGTGCCTCTTTCTTGAACCGCAGGAAGGTTACAGTGTATAGTCATCTTTTCTAGGCGTTTTCTACAATTTAGACATTTATACTTCGCTTGAATTGTTGCTCCAAGTATACTGTCAATATTAGTAGCTATCATCCCTCCAGTAATAGCAGCCGGTAGTATAACTCGTATCTGCGAAAATGTACCTTCTGACAAAAATAATCCACACATAGTTCCTATCAAAAGCGAGCCGGTCAACGCAGCGATTTCACCTTGAATGGTAATTCCACCTGATTGGCCTGTATCGATTTCCTTACCTGTCAATATTGAACGGGGTTTTGATTTACTGAGCAACCCAATTTCGGTTGCCACAGTATCTGATAATGCAAAACTAATTGATCCTGTGAAAGACAGAGTAAAGGTCAGATTGTTATGAGATAAATAATACAATATTGCAAATGCTGCTGCTGGTGCTCCATTTGCTACTACACTCTTCCAGCTCCGTGCGCCACCATTGTGTTCAGCGAGTTCCATGTTCTGCTTTTGTCCATATTTATATTTGGTAAACAGTGATCCGGTTATAAAAAATATTAATAATACAAAAAACCATAAAATCGAGCCAAAGTATAGTATAATAAAACCTACTGGCAGAGCCGCTATTGCACCATATCTATCAATTATGCGCGCTTTGTAAGCTAGAATAATCATGACTATCATAAAAGAAACCGATGCAATGGCTTGTTCTATAGAAAGCATATATTACTTTACGCCCATCCAAGTCAAATTATCAAATGTCTTTTTGTTCAAATCGGGAAATAGAATTGTTGTTAGTAGTAATATTGTTAAATGATTTATGTGAATGCAATTCCTTATTATTTTTTGTGCTAGCTCATAAAACATTATATGTTAACTCATAAAACGTCAATATATATTTCTTAAAGGTACTTAAAGGCAATTCAAGGTATACTTTCCGCTTATGTCATAGCTACTTATAACAGCTAAATACACATTCATTCTTTTGCAAGATCGCTTGCATGATTCTGCAGTTCTTCCTTGATATTTGTAGTCTCTGTGGAGTATTGTTGTTGTCGTCAGTTACAATTAATTCAGCGACTCAAGTTAATTGCATAAAGTTATTGGAAAAGGCCGCTTTTTATAAGGTATATCTGTATATACAAAGGTTAGATCTTATGTATGGATCCGTAATAAGATCAATTGAAATAAGTTAATATCATAAAAATGTAATGCTTGATTTCCAATTCTCTGAACGCTATGTTAATGTTATATCAATAGAAATTATTGTACATTAATGGTGATACGCATATTTTATTCTCTCCGTTTGTAGCCCTTTTTCCTTCATAATACTATTTTTCCTTCATAATACTACTTTAGATTTAATATCATTAATATACAACTCTGACCTCTCTGCTTGTATTTTTCCATTAAACCTTTCCAAAACCATAAAATGATTATGTATTATATAGGTTTTGTTTTTATGGACACTATTAAGGATAATCTACATCTTTGGGTCAATATTGAGGTTTTCAGGTAGTTGTAGCTTTCACGTTTCGCTTAGTACGGATACAATTTTCAGGATTATCGATATAATATCATTAATATAATATAGATTCATCTTGTGCCATGACCTTAAAATGAATTTTACAGCGGAACATTCGTTGTATATGCTCAATAAAAAGATAATTCAATGTAAGTTATGTCCTCGTTTATCGAATTATATTAATCGAGTAGGCGAGATCAAAGTAAAAAGATTCCTAGATGAACATTACTGGGCCAAACCACTTCAGGGCTTTGGAGATGCAAAAGCTAAATTATTGGTCATTGGATTGGCACCTGCTGCTCATGGTGGCAATAGAACAGGCAGAATGTTTACAGGAGACGATTCTGGGAATTGGCTTGCAAAAGCAATGTTTGAGACGAGATTTGCAAACATGCCCACCAGCCAATCTAGTAATGATGGTCTTATATTGAAAGACGTATATATTACCGCTGTAGTAAGATGTGCTCCACCTCTTAACAAACCAAGCTTAGTGGAAATATCGAACTGTTCCCAGCATCTCTTAGCAGAGTTAAATATACTAAATAATACAAAAGTCATTCTGACACTCGGAAAGATTGCTTTTGATACATTTCGCAAAACAAGTAATTTGAGTGAATTAACATTTTACCATGGTGCTCGCTATAGTATTGCAAGTGGCAAAACTCTTTTGGTTTCATATCATCCTAGTAGACATAATACCAATACTGGAAAGCTAACATGGCAAATGTGGATCAATATTTTCAAGACTGCAAGATCAATAATAACAGATAAATGATTCGATAAATACACTAACTCTATCAGAATATACTCGAAAGCTGATGACATCATAATCCTTAATAATTTAGTTAACACAGACCTTTAGCACTCATGGCCTGCAGTAACCCCATAAATGAACAATTAGTTCGGTTCGAAAATGTAAAGCAAAAATTAGAAAGTCCAGAACTACAAGTAGAAGTGAATAACAACCTGGATAGGCTGAGAGAACAAAATCGGTTGATTCATTCAGATCTTCTAAAACAAGTCATTGATAAAATGGAACTGTTAATAATTGATGGAGATTTAATACATGCATTAGGTTACAAAATGTATATTGAACATTTAATATCTTTGGTACAGCATCTCTGAATTAAGTTTTCAAAATAACTCAAGTACAAAATAAGTTCTTGATAATCTTACTTTTTACCACAAGCCGATAGTAATGGCGTTTACCTGGATATCTTAGAAGGACATGACAAATCACCGGGATATATAGATGCAATTGACTAGACAATAAATGAAGAAAATAGACTTAGAAGGAAAGTTCAACAATTAACTATAGATGTCCCAGAAATACAGGCCTTTAAGAAGGAATTAGACGATCTAAAAGAGGCATTTCGAAAATCAAAAGAAGACGAATGAATGAATAAAGAGCATATATATCTATTAAGTAACAAAGAAATTATGTTTTGAGCACACTTTAAAAATGAGCGTAACTAATTGAGTAATTCGAGTCATAGATTAGTCAACATGCCAAAAAAGGAACTAAAGGAAGATGCAATTTCCTTAATTTGTGCGGATTCATTTGATCCGGTATTGAAATGAAGGTCTGAGACGCTTTCTTATGGAAGTAACAAAAACAAAGTCTACTCAGTTACTTGTCATCTAACTTCTTTGCCCACAAAGGCGTTCCACCTATGGAAAAAAAAGCAATGATATGTGAAAATATATGCTTATATTTTTGGCGTTCTATATGCACAAATGAGAGGTATAGGTGAGTAGTCGCATGGAACAAGTAATACCGTCTGAGATCAATGACCACTTAAAGATATTTGGTAAGGATGCAGATGAAGTTGATTATAACAGTGTTGGCCCATGTCCTTTTTGTGGTTCACGTATAGATGAATTCAACTTTTGTGCTTGCGGTGGAAATATGTGGTGCGATTAACATTGCCCAAGTTCACAAATTGAATCGAAAATATCTTGTTGTTAAGTCATAAGCGCTTTTTTAAACAAATGAAATGTAATTCTTCAACGTATGAGAAAGCATAAGGTATCATGAGTCACATGTTTCAAAGAGCTGTTTATTTTAATATCATCATAGAAGGCGTTGCTACGGCCCTGCCAACAATTCATTTCTTTTTTTCCTCTCCCTACTTTATGCTGATACCGTTAATCACATCATTTCTTGCGACTTGGATAATCATCTCTATCCTATGTGATTTATTTTCTAGTTCAAGTCCTACCTGTTTTATATGTTCTAAATAAGCTGCTTGTGCATATATCAATAACTCATAAGGAACTGCTCTTTTTTCTATAATGCCCATCACAGCTTTGCCTATATCATCTATTACTTCGTATCCTTCATCACCTATGTTAATGGTTAGATCACCAATATCATGGTATTCGTTACAATGGTTACATCTATACTTCATGTTATTACTTTTCTTCTCCTTTCGACATTTTGTGGTTGTAGTAGTACTAACCATACTGATAATACGTTAACTACTTAGCTATAAGTGTTTTCTTTCCATATACCTTCACAGAGAAAAACACATGAGTCTGAATCTTTGAAATCATAGCAATTTGCTTCCCCGAATTTTCAATGAAGTATTTTTGTAGCGTATGATGTTATAGTTGTTGCTCATCTTTCCTACCAAAAATCGTGGAGGTACCTAATGTCAAAGCATTAGCAAACGTTATGAATGCTGAGTACTCTAGAGATGAAAATGGTATGATAATAAAAGTCACCATCGATCAAATTAGCAATTATTTTGACATAGTAGAAGGAGATGAGGGATGAAAATGCATGACGAACATGTAGTATGTAGTCGCCAACTACATGGTAGGGGAAATCAGAAATTCTTTCCGAACATGTAGTGGGACATACCAGTAGATTCTTCTATGATATAGACATAGTAAATCAACTAATGCACCTTCTTGAGCCTACAAACAAAAATCTGCTAAAGTTATAATATACTTTAGAGGGCTCCAGCTAATATTTCATTGTTATAGCGTTTAAAGACGCTTCTATCGTGTTAAGAATGAACGCAATTTCTCATATACTAGAGATGTCTTCTCAACAAATGGTGCATGACCTGCACCTTCGATTGTTTCATATGCAATATTATTGAAAGCCTTCCTAAATCCATCCGAATAATCCCGAGGTATCATATTATCTTGATTTCCCCATATTAATAAACAAGGAATGTCTTTAATCTCCTCAAGTCTTTCTGGGTCGATCGGTCTAGTAGTGCTATCACTAAATGCAGTTTTGAAAGCAGGTTTTGCACCTTGTTCTCTAATTGTCTGCATAAAAATATCAACTACTATATCAGGCATCAATGATCCATTTGCATACATCTTTCTAAATACATCACTTACCTTATCTTTATTTGGCTCTATATCCATTGCTGCATCGAGAAACTGATTTAGCAGAGGTGTTGGTTGCTGTAGCATTCCTGAGGAATCTATCAAGACAAGACTGTCTATTCGATCTTTGTTCTCTATAGCAACTTCTGCAGCTATGTAACCACCCAATGAATGACCTACTATGGTTATCTTCTCGTCTTTCTTAATCCCAATTTCTTTTTCTGAGATGAAATCGATGATAAACTTGCTATATCCTTTGATCGTGTAATTTGCTATAAGTGGTTTGTCACTTCTACCAAAACCAATTAAATCAACAGTTATTGTATGAAAGTGTCTATTTTTTGATGTAGATATATTAGACAAGGCTTCTGGAATATCCCGCCAGACAGTAGATGATGAACCAATACCATGTATAAATAAAATATGCATTGTTTTATACTCTTGATTTTTTTTCTTTTCTCCATAATACTGCTGATATTGTATGTTAGATCCGTTGACATATGCAATGGGCATCTCGGATGAATTTGATCTTATATTATATCTAAATAGTTATCTCTATCTACGAAAACTTTATTCGAGCTCGATCAATTGATCGATTCATTTTATTATTCACATACACCTTTAATACACTTTAAAGTCTTGCCAAACTCACTTGATTTCTTTAGCTTGTCAAATAATAATTATAATATTCCTATATTAACGATAATCTAATCTTGGAACCAAAAGAAGAAACAGGACAAAAGATAAAGTTTACTCCAGACTTTAAAGCAAATGAACCAACGTTCTGGCGAGTTTTTAAAGAGTTGGCTAATGAAAATATGGATTGGTTACTTATGATAAACTACAAGAAAGACATAGCTACAGGCAAACTCGATGCTGCGAGGTCAGTTTTGATGATTAAGTATATGAAAAAAACTGGTAAAATAGAGCATACAGAACAATATCATGTCTACAGAAGAAGAATAGCGCTTTCCCCCAAACTAAAACATAATACAATAATGATGTAGTAAGGGGTAAATTTTCTTTACGCGAAGAGTATACCCGATCTATCAATGTTATACATGGTTTGTCAGATTCCACGTCAAATGTCAGGCAAATGGCTGTCAGATGGAATTTGGAATTGGAATGGAATTACAGGCGTGGATATATACGATATTCCATAGCAGTAAGTCTGGCTGATAATGACATCTTATTTTATACAATTGATACTCTCTTCAGGGACATAAATATACTAATATGATGACATAAATGGCATTACCTTTATATGGTATACAATACTCATTACACGCAATAAAACAACCAATGACAAATTTAAACAGACAAAACAAGAATGTTCTAACATATGGAGCAATAGCTATTGCTGCAGTGGTACTTTTGACAGCAACAGTCAGTGTTCAAGTATTAGCACAGACAACCGCTAATAGTACAGCATCCAAAAATGCTACTTCCGCTGCAACAACAGCAACAAATGAAAGATCTAACACTTCTCCTCTCGCCAATATCACAGGATCAATACCTCTTCGTTCCACAATAAGTGAAGCTATATCTTCAAAGGTCAAGACCAATCTGAGTGATGCTATAACAATAGCCCAAAGAGCAGTAGGTTCGAACGCTTCAGCTACGTTAGCATTTATTCGTCCGTTAAATGGCTACTTAGTATATGATGTACATGTGAAAAATAATAGCAACAACACAACTACTGCTGTTATAGTGGATGCCGGAAATGGAAAAGTTCTCTTCAAGCAGACACCACCATCATTGGCATTTGGTGATTTTGGTTTTGGCCACCATGGTATGTTTGGAAAAGGTAAAATGGGACAGTCTTTTGGTGCCGGGAGAGGATTTGGTGATCGAGACAGTATGATTATGGGACCACAACATATGGGCCCAATGGGATCTTCTGTACCTACAAGATAATTCATAACTTAATCCCTGGAAACAAAATACACATAGTACAATAAGAACTAACTACAATCTTCTATTTTTTGACATCATAACATATTGCTATTATTATATAGATGCCAATTTAGAATACTTACATTATACATATGGTAGATAATAGATTATGCATGTTCGTGTGTAAATAAAAGAGTATACAATTGAGAAGCTATCAAATACTAACAATAATAGGGGCTTTGCTTGTTATTTATGATCTAATTTTTGTAGCTCGTCAGATATCAGTATCAATCTTATTTGTTAATGTCTTTGCTGTCATATCCATGTTTATTTTTAAAAACAATACCAAATCGATTGGCATTGGATTAATAGTACTGAGCGTTGTCATACTGTATTCAATAGGTAATTTTGGTCTCTTGAGATTAAGACATCCGGAAATTGTGTTATTTGTAGTTGGAGCTATTACCGCATTTAGATATAAGAACTAAAAACAAACTTCAGGCTTCTTGTTTCATAACATGGGGAAGAACTTTCATCAGTGGGTAAAGAGAGCAGGTAATTATCTTCTACTTTCACCAGGGTCAGAGGAATAGATACATTTTCTACAATCTTTCGAGAAATGTGTTTATAAGAGAAATAAGATTTGGGGTGGGCAGCTTATGACTTTACTGATTTCAAATCTAAATAGAAGAATCGAAAAAAATTACACTTTCATATTCCTTTTTGAGTTGAACTTTATATTATAAGTTAAGAATAGCTACATGCCAATTCATAATTTAGAAATCGTTATCCTACATATCTCTAGACATTTTACGGGCAGTTTTCATACGCTCATTTTTTAACTCATTGCTTTGTTCCTCTGGTACAGGTCTAGGTTCTTCGCCTATCTGTCCACCAGTAGCATCATTTAATGCCTGGTCACGTTTTAAAGGATTCTTCCTTTCTACGCTCATTATCATCTACATATTATACAGTATAGTTAATAGACTAATGGACTTAAATGGCCAAATGTATTCATTGTCTAAATAACCTGGACTTTCAGATTGCGAAGAACATGTCAAAAATAAATTTTGAAAATTGTTTGGCATATTGTTTACTGCGTTTATCATTATCATAGTACTTTTATTTTTGTTAATTTCAATATCTCAGAAAGCAGGCATTGCTACAATTATAATTTTGGTTGTTGTGCCATTAGCTATCAGATATATTTCTTACAAGTTCGCTCACATTTAAAAGAAAAAACGAATATGCAATTGGATTGAGAGGAATAAAAAATTGATTGTATATAATCCAAGCTCTAGCTGGCATCATATCAGCTACGTAGACCACCTCCATTTGATCTATTATAATGAGATGTCGCTAAAAATTGAAGTATAACCACTGACATTATACTCAAACGATGACATGGTTTGATATATAATGAATTTATCAAAAACTTTGAGAAGATAAGCCAACTACAGAAAGACTATATTATAAATCTAGACCTGCTGCCTACCAACAATTCATTTCTCTTTTTCCTCTCCTTCTTCTTTGCTGATACCATTAATCACATCATTTCTTGCGACTTGGATAATCATCTCTATCCTATGTGATTTATTTCCTAGTTCAAGTCCTACCTGTTTTGTATGCTCTAAATAAGCTGCTTGTGCATATACCAATAACTCATACGGGACTGCTCTTTTTTCTACAATGTCCATCACAGCTTTGCCTATATCATCTATTACTTGGTGTCCTTCATCACCTATGTTAATGGTTAGATCACTTGTATCATGGTATTCGTCACAATGGTCACATCTATACTTCATGTTATTACTTCTCTTCTCCTTTCGATTTTGTGGTTGTAGTAGTACTAACCATACTAATACATAAATTAATACTTAGCTATAAGTGTTTCTTCACAGAGAAGACACATGAATTTGAATCATGACAATTTGCTTCCCCCGAAAATTTGAAGGCATTATAGCTTGGTTACAGCTTGAGCAGAATCTATCAAATGAGTATTTCAGAAAGCTCAGCTCAGACAATTCACGTTTCAATTGACCTTTCTTATTATGATCTTTTATAAGATTGATTACATCAAGAGCTGCAGCAGAATGAGTAAGACCATATGTCTCTGTTGCTTCATTTACCGCCGTCACCGTCTTGAATGATATCAATTCGCTTCTATCAATATGCAGATCCCAAATTAGATCCGCTAGAGGAATTACCTCTTTATACTTAGCTTCCTTCTTTGAGAGCATTTCACAGCTATTTTTCAATCTATTTTCCTTATTTTCTAAATGTTTTAGATTACGCAGCTTTGCTACAATTTTTCCTGGGCTATATCTATATTCTTTCGCGGCCAAAAGAAGATCTAATAATCTATGAACATCTTTGGTAGACAATCTATATTTGGAATTTGGAATAAAATGGAATTGTACAAACATGTTATATACGGTATCCCATAGATGACAGGCAATGCAGAATTTAATAAGACAACTAGAGTAAATCGTGGAATCAACGCTTTTATTTGGATATATGACATATTAATTGATATAATGAGACATAACCTGGTACTTAATGTGACATCGATGTCTATATTAATTGCCGTATTATCGTTAACAACTACTTATTTTTATAATCAATACACAGCCGATGCTTCGGATCGATCATCATCATTACGATTGGAGAAGTTTGGAATACAGGTCTGTTGTTCTTGGGGGAATGAAATTGCCGATGGGATATTAACTTATAGAATAGACGATGATGCTAATCCACAAGTTATACAGGCAGTACATCAAGCTGTAGATGAATGGAATTCAAAAATCCCAAACATAAAACTTCAAGAAGTTACTGATAGCAATGCAGATATAGACATAGGCACAAATTCCAAGGCACCAAAAGTAAGTCATGCTATTAGTATGGGTGGGCCTAAGCCATCAGCTGGAAAAAACATCAAATTAATAGCGCCAGGAGAATCACAAATTAGTTTTGATTCCAGAGGTTTCATAGCTCATGTAGATATAGTTATATCTACAAAAGCTCGTGGAAATGCAATTAGCTCATCTGAATTAGAATCAATAGCAAAGCATGAAAT
>Ga0173481_10000226_pt1 | contig 11167 bp, 12 predicted proteins | sample NitcycUS073202C2_FD_136667 | JGI IMG/M metagenome (GOLD analysis project Ga0173481, IMG submission 136667) | Soil microbial communities from Arlington Agricultural Research Station in Wisconsin, USA - Nitrogen cycling UWRJ-S073-202C-2 (version... ... | reverse complement strand
CCGCACCTGCTGGAGCAGCAGAGCCGCGACCGCTGGTCAGGGCCGCCCGACGCCCACTGGCACCGCGCCGCGACCCAGTTCACCCGGGTCTGGGAGGACTTCCCCGTCGCCGAGCTGCGGCGCTACATCGACTGGACGCCGTTCTTCCTCGCCTGGGAGATCAAGGGTCGCTACCCCGACGTGCTCAACAACGCCGCCACGTCGGAGGAGGCGCGCAAGCTGCTCGCCGACGCCAATGCGATGCTCGACCGGATCGAGCGCGAGCACTGGATCGCCGCCCGCGGCGTCGTCGGCATCTTCCCGGCCAACGGCGTCGGCGACGACATCGAGGTGTACGCCGACGAGGCGCGCACCACGGTGCTCACCACGCTGCACGGCCTGCGCCAGCAGGGGCAGCACCGTGACGGGGTGTCCAACAAGTGCCTCTCCGACTTCGTCGCTCCGAAGGAGACCGGGATCGAGGACCACGTCGGTGCCTTCTCGGTGACGGCCGGCCTCGGCCTCGAGGAGCACCTCAAGGCGTTCAAGGACGACCTCGACGACTACTCGGCGATCATGCTCGAGGCCCTCGCCGACCGGTTGGCCGAGGCGTTCGCCGAGCGGCTGCACGAGAAGGTGCGCCGCGAGCTGTGGGGCTACGCCCCCGACGAGCACCTCGACATGGACGAGCTGATCCGCGAGAAGTACCGCGGCATCCGGCCCGCGCCGGGGTACCCCGCCTGCCCCGAGCACACCGAGAAGGAGACCTTGATGGCTCTCCTCGGCGGCGAGGAGCGCACCGGCATCACGCTCACCGAGTCGATGGCGATGTGGCCGGGCGCGTCGGTGTCCGGGTGGTACCTCGCACACCCCGACAGCCAGTACTTCGTCGTCGGCAGGCTCGGCCGCGACCAGGTCGAGTCGTACGCCGCCCGCAAGGGCTGGGACCTGCGCACCGCCGAGCGCTGGCTGGGGCCCAACCTCGGCTACCAGCCGGAGGACTGACCGACGGCTCGGGGTGGCGGCGAGGGCGTGTCGGCACCGCGGCATACCTTTGCCCCATGACCCCCGCCCTGTCCCCGAGCCGCGCCGCGGACTTCAAGCAGTGCCCGCTGCTGTTCCGGTTCCGGACGATCGACAAGCTCGAGGGTCCCCCGTCCCCGGCCGCCGCGCGCGGCACGCTGGTCCACGCGGTGCTCGAGCACCTCTTCGACCTGCCGGCCGCCGACCGCACGCCGGCGGCGGCGGTCGCGCTGCTCGAACCGCGCTGGTCGGCGCTGGTCGAGGAGCGGCCTGAGCTCAAGGCGATGATCGACGACGACGAGCTGCTCACCCAGGAGAGCTGGTTCGCGGCGGCGCAGACCCTCGTCGAGCAGTGGTTCGACCTGGAGGACCCCACCCGGCTCGAGCCCGCCGCCCGCGAGCTCTACGTCGAGACCGAGGTCGACGGTCTCACCCTGCGCGGCTACGTCGACCGGCTCGACGTCGCCCCCGACGGCGCCATGCGGGTCGTCGACTACAAGACGGGCCGCTCCCCCAGCGAGCTGTTCGAGGCCAAGGCCCTGTTCCAGATGAAGTTCTACGCCCTGGTGCTGTGGCGCATCCACGGGGAGATCCCGCGCCAGCTCCAGCTGGTGTACCTGGGCAACGGCGAGGTCGTGAGCTATGCGCCCGACGAGCGCGACCTGCTCGCCATCGAGCGCAACGTGCGCGCCATCTGGGATGCCGTGGTGCGCGCCGCGCAGACCGGCGACTGGCGGCCCCGAACGTCCCGGCTGTGCGACTGGTGCGACTTCCGCGACCTGTGCCCGGCCTGGGGCGGCACACCTCCCCCGCTGCCCGAGGGCGCCGAGGCGATCGCGCTCGACCCGGCCCGCTCAGGCCAGGCCGTTCCCGCCGACGACTGAGGCCGACCGGGCCAGCTCGGCGAGCCGGCCGGGCGTCATCCCGGCCAGGCTCTCGACCTGCACGGCGCCGGCCACCTCGGGGACCGGCACGACGTGCGGCACCGCGAGGGTCGGCACCCCGGCGGCGACGGCCGAGCGCACCCCCGTGGGTGAGTCCTCGATGGCCACGCAGTCCTGGGGCGCCACGCCGAGCAGCCGTGCCGCGGCCCGGTAGGGCTCCGGGTGCGGCTTGCCGTGCGAGACCTCGTCGCCGGTCACCACCGCGGCGAAGGCACCCTCGGGCAGCGCCCCGACCACGGCGTCGGCCAGCGACCGCCACGACATGGTCACGAGCGCACTGGGCACCCCCTCGGCGCGCAGTGCGTCGAGCAGCTCGCGCGCACCGGGTCGCCACGGCACGTGCTCACGCACCTGGGTGACCACCCGGGCGAGCAGCTCGTCGACGATCCGCTCGGGCGTCCAGGTGATCGGCGAGTGGTCGCGGATGAAGGCGGCCGAGACCAACAGGTCGTTGCCGACGAGCTGGTGGGCGAACTCGTCGCTCCACGTGCCACCGTGCTCGGCGACGATCCCGTGCTCCGCGGCGATCCAGTAGGGCTCGGTGTCGACGAGGGTGCCGTCCATGTCCCAGAGGACCGCTGCGGGGAGGCTCATGGGTCGCAAGCCTAGTGAGCCGTAGGGTGGTGTCCTGACGACAGGAGGACGCGAGTGATCGAGCTCGAAGACCTGCCCGAGCTGAAGGACGCGGTCATGATCGCTGCCTTCGAGGGGTGGAACGACGCCGGCGATGCCGCGAGTGCGGTCATCGAGCACCTGGCCGAGATCTGGGATGCCGAGGTCGTCGCGGCGCTTGACCCCGAGGACTACTACGACTTCCAGGTCAACCGGCCCCGGGTGCTGCTCGAGAACGGCCGGCGCCGGATCAGCTGGCGCACCACTCGCGTGCTCGTGGCCACGAACACCTCGCTCGGCCGCGACGTCGTGCTGGTGCAGGGCGTCGAGCCGTCGTTCCGGTGGCGCGCCTTCGCGATCGAGCTGATGGAGCTGGCCCAGGCCGCCGACGTCACGATGGTCGTGACCCTCGGTGCGCTGATGGCCGACGTCGCCCACTCGCGCCCGATCCCGGTGTCCGCCACCTCCGACGGCGAGGACACCCGGCACCGCCACGACCTCGAGATGAGCAGCTACGAGGGGCCCACCGGCATCGTCGGTGTACTCGCGGATGCCGCGACCCAGGTGGGCGTGCCCTCGGTCTCCTGCTGGGCCGCTGTGCCCCACTACGCGGGCCACAGCCCGTCGCCCAAGGCGACGCTCGCCCTCGTGAGCCGGCTCGAGGACCTCCTCGACGGCCCGATCGAGCACGGCGAGCTCGACGAGGACTCCCACGCCTGGGAGCGCGGCATCAACGAGCTGGCGGCGTCCGACACCGAGGTCGCCGAGTACGTCGAGAGCCTCGAGGAGGCCCAGGACACCGCCGACCTCCCGGAGGCGAGCGGCGACGCCATCGCCAAGGAGTTCGAGCGGTACCTGCGCCGACGCGGCACGGACGACTCCTAGCCCGCCATCGGGGTACCTTCGGCAACTTCTCAGCCAGCCCGTCGCGGCCGCTCCTCGAAGCGAGGCTCGGTCAGAGACGGACGCCGAGCACGGCATCCACCGTGCGCGCCACGAGCCCGGGCGCGCCCGGGTCGATCCACCGACCCCCCAGGGTGCGGTCGGCCCAGTCGTCGACGGCGGCCAGTGCGGTACGGGTGTCGAGGTCGTCGGCGATGGCGGCGCGGACCGCGGCGATCGTCGCGGTGGCCTCGGCGCCCTGGTTGACGGACAGCGCCTCGCGCCACCGGGCCAGTCGGGCCAGGGCGGCCTCGAGCAGGTCGGGGGAGTAGTCCCAGTCGGTGCGGTAGTGCTGGTCGAGCAGCACCAGCCGGATCGCCATCGGGTCGACGCCGTCGGTGCGCAGCCGCGACACGAGCACGAGGTTGCCGCGGGACTTGCTCATCTTCGCGCCCTCGTAGCCGACCATCGCCTGGTGCACGTAGTGCCGGGCGAAGGTGTCGTCGTGGGTCAGGGCCGCCGACTGCACGGCGCTCATCTCGTGGTGCGGGAAGACGAGGTCGGTGCCGCCGCCCTGGATGTCGAGGGGGTGGCCGAGCCGGTCGAGCGAGATGGCCGTGCACTCGATGTGCCAGCCGGGCCGTCCGGCGCCGAGCACCGCGTCGTCCCAGCAGGGCTCGCCGTCGCGCGCCGCCCGCCACAGCAGGGGGTCGAAGGGGTCGCGCTTGCCGGCGCGGTCGGGGTCCCCGCCCCGGTCGGCGAAGACGGCCGCCATCTGGTCACGGGTCCAGCCGGACACCGAGCCGAAGCTCGGGGCCCGGGACAGGTCGAGGTAGACGTCCTCGCCGTTGGCCTCGCCGTCGGGCACGGGCAGACGGTAGGCGGCGCCGTCGGCGAGCAGGGCACGAACCTCACGGGTGATCTCGGGCATCGACTCGACGACACCGACCAGGGCGTCCGGGGGCACGACGGCCAGGGCGGTCATGTCCTCGCGGAACAGGTCGATCTCGGCGGTGGCCAGCTCGCGCCAGTCGCGCCCGTCGCGGGCGGCCCGTTCGAGCAGCGGGTCGTCGACGTCGGTGACGTTCTGGACGTAGTGGACCCGGTGGCCGGCGTCGCGCAGGGCCCGCCCGACGAGGTCGAAGGTGACGTAGGTGGCCGCGTGGCCCAGGTGGGTGGCGTCGTAGGGCGTGATGCCGCAGACGTACAGCGTGGCCACGGGGCCGGCGTCGACCGGGCGCACGGAACCGCTCTGCGTATCGAACAGCTGGAGCGGGTCACCGTGGCCGGGCACGGCGGGGACGAAAGGAGCGGGCCACGACTTCACCGGGCAAGACTACGTGGCAACGGTTACAGGGCCGGCCACGGGATCGCCGGCCAGCCGGGCTGCGGTACCGGGTGCCGGCGTGACCGCAGCAGCGCCTCCGTCCGCAGCCGCAGCGCGCGCACCTCGGCGCGGGTCAGCAGCGTCGCCAGCTCCTCGGCGAGCCCGTGCCCGAGGGCCTGCAGGAGCGTGTCGAGCCGGGCCAGGTCGACCTCCGGCACCGGCTCCCCCGCCCACCCCCACAGCACGGTGCGCAGCTTCGGCTCCACCCCCAGGCTGACCCCGTGGTCGCAACCGCGCACCACCGTGCCGTCGCGCAGCAGGTGTCCGCCCTTGCGGTCGGAGTTGTTGAGCACCGCGTCGAACACCGCCACGGTGCGCAGCGCGGGCTCGCGGCTGTGCGAGACGACCACCGGCCGCCCGCCCGGGGTCTCGCCTTCGAGCACCACGACCCACCCGTCGGGCACCTCGTGCGCGGGGGTGACGTCGACGAGCGGCGCGGGCTCCCCCTCGACCGGGCCGATCCACAGCTGCACGGAGCCCGGCCCCAGCGGGCCGTTGCGCAGCACCGTCGGCGGCACCACGTCGAAGCCGCCGGCGGCACTGACGAGGTACGCGGCCCGCTCGCGCGCGACCAGGGTGCCGTCGGGGTAGTCCCACAGCGGCCGCTCGCTCGCCTCCGGCTTGTGGATGACGAGCACGGGGTCCGGGTCAGCCCCTGGTGTGTCGCCGTCACCGGCCAGCTCGACCGAGCAGAGCAGGGCGCCGTTGGAGGAGTCGACGATCCGGCCGACCGGGGTGAGGACCCCGCTCGTCAGGAGGTCGACGAGGTCAGCGTCGGTACCCGTTGGCACGAGGGCAGATGTGACCGGTCGGGTCCAACGGCTGGCCGCAGAACGGGCAGGAGGGACGCCCGGCGGAGACGACCGCACCGCACCGTCGGGCGAAGGCCCGGGCTCCCGGGGGGTCGAGCACGACGCGCAGCGACTGCACGGACTCCTCCTCGGCCTCCTCGGGGTCCTGGTCGTGGCACTCGATGACGACGACGTTCCGCGCGGGGTCCCAGGCCAGGGCCAGGGTGTCGACGCGGAACTCGTCCTCGATCGGGGTGGCGAGGGGGTCGGTGTCGCCGCCGCCGACCGGCTCGGTGGCGGTGCCCTCGGCGTGCGCGTCGAGCAGCTCGTTGACCCGGTCGGCGAGCACACTGACCTGGACCTTCTCGAGAGAGACCGACACGAGGCGCCCCTCGCCGCTCGCCTGGAGGAAGAACGTGCGGCCGCCGGGCGGCCCGACGGTCCCGGCGACGAATCGCTCGGGCGGGTCGAACACGGTTGCTGGCATGGGCACCACCCTAGATCGAGAACCCCACGGGCAGCTCCAGGCGGTGGCGCGCCATGAGCGTCGCGTCACCCAGGACCTCGCGGGTCGCACCGTCGGCCACGACCGTGCCCTGCGACAGCACGACCGAACGTTCACACAGCTCGACCGCGTACGGCAGGTCGTGGGTGACCATCAGCACGGTGACGTCGAGCGAGCGCAGGATGCCGGCCAGCTCGCGTCGCGACGCCGGGTCGAGGTTCGACGACGGCTCGTCGAGCACCAGGATCTCGGGTCGCATCGCCAGCACGGTCGCGATGGCGACCCGCCGGCGCTGGCCGAAGGACAGGTGGTGCGGTGCCCGGTCGGCGAGGTCACCCACTCCGACGAGGTCGAGGGCCTCGACGACCCGCGCCTCGAGCTCGGCGCCGCGCAGGCCGAGGTTCGCCGGCCCGAACGCCACGTCGTCGCGCACGGTCGGCATGAACAGCTGGTCGTCGGGGTCCTGGAAGACGATGCCGACCCGGCGTCGCACCTCGAGCAGGTTCGCGTCGGTGACGGGCAGGCCCGAGACGGTGACGCTGCCGGCGCCCGGCGTCAGGATGCCGTTGAGGTGCAGCACCAACGTCGTCTTGCCGGCCCCATTGGGTCCGAGCAGGGCCACCCGCTCCCCCGGGTGCACGTGCAGGTCGACGCCGAACAGGGCCTGGTGGCCACCGGGGTACGCGTAGGCCACGCCGCGCAGGTCCAGGACGGGGACGCTCATCCGAGACGCACTCCCACCGTCACGGCGGCGGCGACCGCCGCGGGCGCCAGGGCGAGGGCCCACTGGCCCCGGCTCGCGAACAGGGGTGCGGTGACCGGCATCCTCCCCGACCAGCCGCGGCTGACCATGGCCAGGTGCACCCGCTCGCCGCGCTCGTAGCTGCGGATGAAGAGCGCCCCGGTGCTCGCCGCCAGCGGCGGCCAGGCGCGCAGCGAGCGGGCGGTGAAGCCCCGCGACGCCCGGGCCACGCGCATCCGGCGCATCTGGTCGCCGACCACGTCGACGTAGCGCACCATGAACCCCGCGATGGTCACGAGGGTGTCTGGCACCCGCAGGTGCTGCAGGGCCCGCACGAGGTCGCGCGGTGGGGTCGTCACGGCGAACGCGACGGCCACCACGACCCCGCAGGTGCCCTTGAGCAGCAGTGCCACAGCCGCGTCGAGGCCGCTCTGCGACACCGTGAACGGCCCGAGCTCGACCTGGGGGCCGAGGGCGACGAAGGGCAGCAGCAGCGCGAAGACCACGAACGGCAGCTCGACGGCCAGTCGTGGCAGGAGGTGTCGCACGGGCACCCTGGTGCTCCACAGCACGCCCACCGCCACGAGGAGCAGCCCGACCAGGGCGACCCGGTCCTGCGGCGGCACCGAGACCACCAGCAGCACGAAGGAGACCAGGCCGACCAGCTTGGCGTGTGCCGGCATCCCGTGCAGCGGCGTGGTGCCGTCCACGTGCAGGTGTGCCGAGGGACCCGAGCCCACCTCAGTCCTCGCTCCGCGGCGACCGACGCCGCAGGAGGAGCACGACCGCACCCATGAGCAGCCCGACCACGGCGACGCCGATGAGCCCCGCGAGCCCGCCGGCCAGCCGGTCGTCGTCCACCCCCGCGACGGCATAGCCGGCCAGCGGAGAGCCCGACGTGGCCGAGCTGCGCGCCGTACCGGAGAAGCCGAGGGACTGCGCGACGTGGGTCAGTCCGTCGGGGTGGCCCGAGGCGTAGAACGACAGCACCCCGGCGACCAGGGCGCTCACGGCCAGCCCGAGCAGCACGAGGCGACGGGTGCTCACGCGACGGGCTCCGGGGTGCGCAGCACGAGCACCGGCAGGCGACCCCGGGCGCCGTGGACGAGGTCGGGCCGCGCGGCGACGACGCTCGACACCGCGAGCACCGTGATGACCGCCTCGCCGAGGCCGATGACGACGTGCCAGCCGGTCATGACGGCGGCGAGCGAGGCGAGCGGGATCGGGGCGGCACCACCGACGGCGTAGAGGCCGACGAACGCCAGCGCGGCGCTCGGAACGCTGACGAACGCGCCGACGCCGGCCGCGAGGCTGACGCTGGAGAGCCGCCGCGGGAGGACGGCCAGGGCGACCCGGAAGGCCCCGTAGCCGACCCAGACCGCCACCACGCCCATCAGCAGCACGTTGGTGCCGAGCGCGCTCACGCCGCCGTCGGCGAAGAGGAACGCCTGCACGGTGACCACCACGGTCAGGCAGAGGGTCGCCGTGGCCGGGCCGACGAGCACCGCAGCCAGCACGCCCCCGAGGAGGTGGCCCGACGTGCCCGCCCCCACCGGGAAGGTGACCATCTGCGCGGCGAAGACGAAGACGGCGACCAGCCCGGCCAGCGGCGCCGAGCGGTCGGTCAGCTCGTGTCGGGCCGAGCGCACGAGGCAGCCGGCGACGACACCGGTGGCGACGACGGCCGTGCCGACCGACGTCGGGGCGTCGAGGAAGCCGTCGGGGACGTGCACGCGCTGCTCCTTGCCGGTCGAGGTCTTGTTGCACATTATTCGCAACAAGGGCGCCGGGCAATCAGCCGGCCCCGCCACCGACCTCGGAGTCGCCCGCCGGGGCGTGCGCCGGACGGGTGACGAGCGGTGCGAGATCGCCCTTCATCGTGTTGCTCGCGAGGAGCACCATCCGGTGCTCGGTGAGGTGCACGGCGGTCAGCGACCCGGGGTCGACCCGCACCCGCTGCAGGCCGGGCAGGCCGGCGCCCACCGCCTCCGCGACGACGGCCTTGATCGGGTCACCATGGCTGACGGCGACCCACACCGCATGGGGACCGTGCTCGGCCTCGACCTCGGCGTCGAGAGCGCGCACCCCACCGACCACGCGTTGCGCCATCTGGGTCAGCGACTCGGCGGCGTACACGTCATCCGGCGGGAAGGTCGCTGCCCCGGGGTCGTCCTGGACGACCCGCCACAGCGGCTCCTTGGCGGCCTCGGCGAGCGAGCGCCCGGTCCAGCCGCCGTAGTGACACTCCCCCAGCCGGTCGTCGCGACCGACGTCGTGACCGGCCAGCGCCACGGATGCCGTCTCGAGACACCGCTGCAGCGGGCTGGAGAAGGCGCGGGCGATCGTCAGGGGCGCGAGCCGCTCGGCCACCCTGGCGGCCTGCTCGCGACCGGTGTCGGTCAGGCCGACCCCCTCGGTCCACCCGGCGAGCACGCCCTGCGCGTTGGCGGTCGAGTGCCCGTGCCGCAGGAGCAGGACGATGGCCACGAGAGCCCACTGTAGGTGTCGGCGCGCGTCGCTCGCGGGCCGGGTGCCACCGCTCAGCGTGCCGCGGGGACACAATGGCGCTCGTGATCGTGGACCAGGCCATCTACGTCGATGGCGAACGTCGCCCGTGCGGCGACCTCAGTGACGAGCTCGCCGCGCTGCGCGAGCACGGCTCGCCGGGCAGCTTCCTGTGGATCGGGCTGAAGAACCCGACCCAGGCCGAGTTCGACGAGGTCAACACCGAGCTTCAGCTGCACCCGCTGGCCGTCGAGGACGCCATCCAGGGTCGGCAGCGCGCCAAGGTCGAGCTGTACGACACCAGCGTCTTCGTCGTGCTCAAGCCGCTGCGCTACGTGGAGCAGTCCTCCGACATCGAGACCGGTGAGCTGATGTGCTTCGTCGGCGACCGGTTCATCGTCACGGTGCGGCGTGGTGAGGCGGGGCCGCTCGCGGGGCTGCGCCACCGTCTCGAGGCCGAACCGGAGCTGCTGCAACGCGGCCCGATGGGCGTGCTGCACGGGATCGTCGACGGCGTCGTCGACAACTACACCCTCGTCGACGCCGAGGTGTCCTCCGACCTCGACGACATCGAGACCGCGGTCTTCTCCGGAGCAGACATGGACTCCTCGACGATCTACCGGCTCAAGCGCGAGGTGCTCGAGTTCCGACGGGCCGCGGCGCCGCTGGCCGCGCCGCTCATGGCACTGCACGGGGACGAGAGCGCGCACGTGACCGACCCCGAGCTGCGCCTGCAGTTCCGCGACGTCTCCGACCACCTGCAGGCCGTGATCGACCACGTGGAGTCCTACGACCGGCTGCTCACCGACGTGCTCGGCGCCCACCTCGCCCAGATCACGGTGCAGCAGAACACCGACATGCGGCGCATCTCGGCGTGGGTCGCCATCGCCGCGGTGCCGACGATGGTCGCCGGCATCTACGGCATGAACTTCGACTACATGCCCGAGCTCACCGCCAGCGTCCGCTTCGGTGACGGCGAGTTCCGCTACGGCTACTTCGTCGTCCTGGCCCTGATGGCCCTCGTGTGCGGCGGGCTGTACCGCGCGTTCAAGCGCAGCGGCTGGCTCTGATCCGTACCGCCGGTCAGGTCGCGGTGATCCACCCGGCGCTGAGGGCCACGATGACGGCCAGGCCGAGGGCGATCCGGTACCAGATGAACGGCCGCAGCGAGTTGCTCGCGACGAAGCGCAGCAGCCAGGCGATCGAGGCGTAGGCCGTGCCGAAGGCCACGACGATGCCGATCAGCATCGGGCCCAGACCGAGCCCGACGAGGTCGTCCTTGCCACGCGCCGCCTCGAACAGCCCGGCGGCGGTGAGGGCCGGGATCGCCATGAAGAAGGACAGCTCGGTGGCCGTGACGCGGTTGATGCCGCGCATCAGGCCGGCCGAGATCGTCGCGCCCGAGCGGGACACCCCGGGGATGAGCGAGAAGACCTGGACCAGGCCGATCACCAGGCCGTCGATGACGGTGATGTCGTGCTCACCGCGCTGGATGCCGCGCTTCTCGAGCACGTCGTGGCGCTGCTCGGCCACCCAGATGACGGCGCTCCACAGGATCAGCGCACCGGCGACCACCCACAGGCTGCGCAGGGTGGTCTCGATGAAGTCGCGCGCCAGGAAGCCGACGATGCCCACCGGGATGGAGCCGACGATGACGGCCCAGGCGAGGGTGTAGTCCTTGTCCTCCCGCGCCTCGGCGGAGGTGAGACCACGCACCCAGGCCATGAACAGGCGGGCGATCTTGCCCGCGAAGTAGATGAAGGTCGCGACGATCGCACCGATCTGGATGACGGCCGT
>Ga0173481_10000223_pt1 | contig 11179 bp, 12 predicted proteins | sample NitcycUS073202C2_FD_136667 | JGI IMG/M metagenome (GOLD analysis project Ga0173481, IMG submission 136667) | Soil microbial communities from Arlington Agricultural Research Station in Wisconsin, USA - Nitrogen cycling UWRJ-S073-202C-2 (version... ... | reverse complement strand
AGCGTCTCGGTGAACAGAGGCTCGCGCATGCCGGGCGCGTCATCCTACGACGGCGAGCCGGCGTTGCGTGCGACCGCGCCGGATGATTCGATCACCTCGTGGCGAGCATGCGGGCAGCCGTGACGCGCGGCCGGGGTGCGATGGAGGTCGTCGGGGTGCCGGAGCCCGGGGCGCCCGGGCCGGGAGACGTGCTGGTCGCGCCGGAGGCCGTCGGGCTGTGCGGCTCGGACTTCCACTACTTCACCGGCGACATCGGGACGATCGACGACCCGTCGACCCTCTACCCGCGCATCCAGGGCCACGAGGCGGCGGGAACGATCCTCGACGTCGGGCCGGATTGCCCGGCGGAGCTCGTCACCGGGACGCGCGTCGCGCTCTGGCCCGTCGGCGCCTGCGGGACGTGCTACGCGTGCCGGATCGGGCGAGGCAACGCCTGCGTCCGCATCAGCCTGATCGGCGTCCACCGCGACGGGGCGCTCCAGGAGCGGCTCCTCGTCCCGGCCGCTCAGGTGTTCCCGGTGGGCGACCAGGATGCCGCCCTCGCAGCGCTGATCGAGCCGGTGTCGATCGCCGTCCGCGCCGTCGTCCGCGGACGCGTCGCAGCGGCGGAGCGGGTGGTCGTGCTCGGTGCGGGTCCGATCGGCCAGGCGCTCGCGCTCGCCGCGACCGACCGCGGCGCCTCCGTCCTGCTCGTCGACACTCTCGCGAGCCGTCTCGCCCGCGCGGAGGGGATCGGCGCCGACACGCTCGAGGCCGGCGGCGACGGCGACCTCGCGGCGGCGGTCCGGGAATGGGCGGGCGGCGACGGGCCCGAGGTGGTGATCGAGGCGACGGGCGTGCCGGGGCTCGTCCAGCAGGCGGTCGAGGTCGTCGCGCACGCGGGCCGCGTCGTGGTCGTCGGGCTCTCGGCCGACCACACGCCCGTGCGGGTCGGCGACCTGCCGCTGAAGGAGATCGACGTCCTCGGTGTGAGCTGCTGCGGTGCGGAGGAGTTCGCGGCCGCGGTCGACCTCGTCGGACGCCGGCGAAACGTCGCCGCGAGCCTCGTGACGCACGAGTTCACGCTCGCACGCGCCCCGGAGGCGATCGCCTACGCGATGGCCCATCCGGTCGAGGTGATGAAGGCCGTCGTCCGGGTCGACGCGGCGTGAACGTGACCTCGCGCTTCGACGTCACCGGCCACGGTGTCGTCGTGACCGGTGGCGCCAGCGGTCTCGGGCTCGCCTACGGCGAGGTGCTCGCCGCGCACGGCGCCCGTGTGACGCTGATCGACGTCGACGAGGCTGGGTTGTCCCGCGAGGCCGCGCGGTTGGAGGGCGAAGGGCTCGACGTGCGTGGTGCCATTGCCGACGTGACCGACCATGCCGCGCTCGACAGCGCAGTGGACGAGGCAGCGGCGATCTACGGCCGGCTCGACGTCGCGTTTGCGAACGCGGGGATCGACTCGGGCGCCGGCTTCGTCGCAGGGTGGGCGGGAAGCGAGCGGCCCCGCGTCGAGGAAGGCGCGATCGAGCGCTACACCGACGAGCGCTGGAACCGCGTGATCGACGTCAACCTCAACGGGATCTTCGCGACGGCGCGCGCCGCGGCCCGCCACATGCGTCCGCGCGGCTACGGCCGCATCGTCGTCACGACGTCGCTCGCGGCGACGAAGGTCGAGCCCGTGATCGGCTCGGCGTACATGGCCTCGAAGGCGGGCGCGCGGCACCTCGTCCGCTGCCTCGCGCTCGAGCTCGCCGCGGAAGGGATCACCGCGAACGCGATCGCCCCCGGCTTCTTCGTCACCAACATCGGCGGCGGCCATGCACACGACCCGGAACTGCAGGCGATGGTCGCGAAGGACGTCCCGATGCACCGCGTGGGGCGGCCCGACGACGTGAAGGCGCTCGCGCTCTTCCTCGCGGCGCCGGCGTCGGAGTACGTCACCGGCCAGGAGATCGTGATCGACGGCGGCTGGGGGCTCGGGATCGCGGACTGACGCGCCCCGCTCGGCGCGAGGCGGCGGCGTATAGTCGCCCGGTGGGCGACCTGCAGGTGCTCGACGCGGACACGGCGCGGACGGTGGAGCGGGTCTGCGACGCGATCGTGCCCGGATCGGCGCGCGTGCGGCCGGCGGTCTACGTCGACGCCCTCCTTGCGCGGATGGACGAGGGAACGCGTGGCGCCGCAATCGACGCGTTCGCGAAGCTCGCCGAGGGCCGGATCGCCGACCACGTCTCGACGCCGGAGTTCGGCTGGGTGCGCGCGCTGGCGATCGAGGCGTTCTACAGCGACTTCGTCGCGCCGGGGGTCGACGCGCAGGGCGCCTGGGAGGAGATCGACTTCAACTCACCGCTCGCGACGCGCCTGAAGAAGGACTGGTCCTACCTGGGGATTCGATGACGGAGCGCTTCGACGTCGTCGTGGTGGGGTCGGGCGCGGGCGGCGGCGTCGTCGCCGGCGAGCTCGCCGATCGCGGCCGCAAAGTGCTCCTGCTCGAGGCCGGCCCGCATCGCACCGCCGCGGACTTCACGCGCTGGGAGGCGAAGGCGAACCACGACTTCTGGTGGCCGCTCCGTTTCGCCCCGATCGACGGCGGCGCCCGGGGCCTCGTCGCGCTCCTCGCGGCACGATGCGTGGGCGGCACGACGACGATCAACACCAAGGTGGCGCTGCGGGTCGCCGAGCACGACTACGCGAAGTGGCACGAGGCGAGCGGCCTCGTCGGCTCGGGCGGCACGCCGTTCGGCGCGTCGGACCTCGACCCCCACTACGACCGCGTCGAGCGGCGGCTCGGCGTCCGGGTGCGCTCCGACTGGCGCAAGAGCGTCTACACCGTCGAGCCGGGGTTCCGTGCGCTCGGCTCGCATCTCGAGCCGGTGCACGCGTACACGGACGCGAACTGCATGAGCTGCGGCTCGTGCCTCCAGGGTTGCCCCACGAACGCGGGCAAGTCGACGATGAACACCTATATCCACGACGCCTGGGCGACCGGGAGGCTCGAGCTCCGCGCGGAGGCGCCGGTGCAGCGCGTCGTCGTCGAGGGCGGCGAGGCGAGAGGGGTCGAGTACGCCGACCGCGACGGAACGCTCCGGCGCGTCGACGCGGGGGCGGTCGTCGTCGCCGCGGGCACGCTCAACACGCCCCAGCTGCTGATGCGCTCGGAGCTGCCCGACAGCCCGAGCACGCGGCTGATCGGCCGCAACCTCGGCTTCCATCCCGTGCGCCTCGTCTACGGGCTCTTCGACGAGCCGCAGGACGCCCACATGGTCTACCCGATCTCCGCCCATGCGATGGACCACCAGCGCGACGAGGACGGCGGCTTCGTGATCGAGGCCACGACCATCCAGGACCCGATCAGCTTCGCGACGACGCTCGAGGACGAGAACGGGCCCCTGTGGGGACAGCCGCTCGTCGACGCCGTGCGGAAGTTCCGCCGCTGGGTGGGGCTGCTCGCGATGGTCAACGACGAGAACAACGGCACCGTCTCCGTCGACGAGGACGGCGGCGAGGTGTTCGCTGCGGCTTTCAACGAGCGGGAGACGGCGCGACTCGACGCGGCGCTCGCCTTCTCGCGCGACGTGCTCGAGGCCGCGGGCGCGACCCAGGTCTGCTGGACCGGCATCGCGTCGACGCATGTGCAGGGCACGTGCCGGATGGGCAGCGATCCAGAGCGCTCGGTCGTCGACGCCGATGCGCGCGTGCGGGGCGTCGACCGGCTCTACGTCGGCGACGGCTCGGTCGTGCCTCGAACGATGTCCGTCAACCCCTCGCTCACGATCATGGCGCTCGCGAGCCGCCTGGCCGAGCACCTCGACGCCGACCCGCACGGCTACCTCGCCTGACGTGGCCGGCGAGTCGATCGTCGTCGTCAGCGCGCACTCGGCCGACTTCGTGTGGCGGGCGGCGGGAGCGATCGCCCTTGCCGCCGAGCGCGGTGCGGACGTCCACGTGGTCGCGCTCTCGTACGGCGAGCGCGGCGAGTCCGGGGAGCTCTGGAAGGAGAAGGGGCAGACGGAGGAGCGCGTCAAGGAGATCCGCCACGGCGAAGCCGAGCGCGCGGCCGATGTCCTCGGGGCGAGCTTCCAGAGCCTCGACCTCGGCGACTACCCGCTCGTCGTCGATGCGGTTGCGACAGAGCGGCTCACCGACCTGCTGCGGGAGCTTGCGCCCCGACTCGTCCTCACGCATGCCGCGCTCGACCCCTTCAACCCGGACCACGGCGTCGCGCACGAGGCCACGGTCCGCGCCCGGCAGCTCGCGAGCGGTGCGGGCGTTGCCAGCGGCTTCGTGACGATCACGCCGCCCGAGCTCCTGTCGTTCGAGCCGCACCAGCCCGAGCTCTGCGGATTCGTCCCCACGACGTTCCTCGACATCACGCCCGTTTGGGAGAAGAAGGTCGCCGCGATGGACGCGATGGGCGCGCAGTCGTACCTGCGGCAGTACTACTCCGAGCGGGCGGAGCATCGAGCGAACCACGCGCGCCGGATCTCCGGGCGCGGCGGGATTCGCTATGCGGAGGCGTTCCAGCGCGAGCTCCCGGTCGTCGTCGACGTGTTGTGATCGACTACGCCGCCATCGCCGCGCTCGGGGTCGCAACCGTGCACGAGGCCGCGGGCCGTGTCGGGATCGTCGACGTGCCGCTGATCCGGGTCGTGCCCGGGTCGCGCGTCGCCGGGCCGGCCCGAACGGCGCTCTGCCAGCCGGGCGACAACACGATGGTGCACGCGGCCGTCGCACACGCGCGCCCGGGCGACGTCCTCGTGCTCACGAGCACCGAGCCGGCGCCCGTCGCCCTCGTCGGGGAGCTGCTCGCGACGCAGGCGCAGCGGCAGGGCGTCGCGGGCGTGCTCGTCGACGGAGCGATCCGCGACCTCGACGAGCTCGCAGAGCTCGGCCTCCCGATCTGGACGCGGCACGTGCGCGCCCAGGGTGCGACCAAGGGGCAGGTTGGGAAGCTCGACGTGCCCGTCGTGGTCGGCCGCGTCGAGATCCGGCCCGGCGACCTCGTCGTCCTCGACGGCGACGGCGCGCTCGCGCTTCCGGCCGAGCGGCTCGACGAGGTGCTGCCCCTCGCGGTCGAGCGCACCGAGCGGGAGACCGCGATGCGCCGGCGCTACCAGGACGGCGAGCTCTCGTACGACCTGCAGGGCCTGCGCGCGCTCGTCGAGGAATGAGGGTCGCCGTCCTCGGCCTGGGGGAGGCCGGCGGCCGGATCGCCGCCGACCTCGTGGCGGCGGGAGCCGATGTGCGCGGCTGGGACCCCGTCGCACGGCCGAGTGGCGTGTCGCTCACGGCCGACGGCCCTGCGGCGGTGAGCGGTGCCGACGTCGTGCTGAGCCTCAATGCGGCCGCCGTCGCCCTCGAGGTCGCCGAGAGCGTGAAGGGGGCGCTGGACGCCGAGACCCTCTACGCCGATCTCAACACGTCGTCCCCGGCGCTCAAGCGCGAGCTCGCGGACACGGCGCCTTGCCTCTTCGCCGACGTCGCGCTCGTGGGAACCGTGCCCGCCACGGGTCTGGCGACGCCGGCGCTCGCGTCGGGCGCCGGAGCCGAGCGCTTCGCGAAGCTCCTGGGGCCTCTCGGCATGCCCATCGAGGTCGTCGGGCGGGAGCCGGGGGAGGCCGCCGGCTTCAAGCTCCTCCGCAGCGTGTTCATGAAGGGCGTCGCGGCGGCGGCGGTGGAGAGCCTCGCCGCGGCCCGCGCAGCGGGCGCGGAGGAGCGAGCTCGCGCGGACATGGCGGCCGTGCTCGGCGAGCCGCTGCTCGAGCGGCTGCTCACCGGCTCCAAGGCCCACGCGGCCCGGCGGATGGACGAGATGCTTGCGGCCGCGTCGTATCTCGAGGAGCTCGGCGTCGAGCCCCGCGTCGCCTCGGCCGCGGCGGGTTGGCTGGCGCAGCTCCGCGACGCTCCGTAGAAACCCGTAGCGCGTTCCGCGTCCGCGCGCATACGCGCGGCACCGACGACACCGATAGTGCCGGCATGGCGAAGAAGCACGTGATCGAGGTCGGCGACTGGGACGAGCGCCGCGGACGCGACCGCGTGCTCGTGGAGAACCCGGATCACGCGCAGCTCTGGGCGTATGCGGAGGTCCTGCGCGACGCGGGGTACGACGTCGCGACGTGTGCCGGCGAGCATCCCGACGGGCACGACCGCTGCCCGCTGCTCGAGCAGGAGCGTTGTGGGCTCGTTTCCGGCGCCGACGTCGTCGTCTCGACCTGCTCGATGCAGCGGGGTGACACCCTGCTCGGCGTTCTCGGCTCGCAGGGATCGACGCCGATCGTCTTCGAGGCGCCGCAGCCGGACTTCGAGCGCTACGCGAACCTCGCCGAGGATGCGACGCTGATTCCCATGCCGGTCACGACGCAGGCGCTGCTCGATGCCGTCGGGCGGGCGCGGGCGCGTGCGGAGCACCCCGGCGAGGCAGCGGCGAGGATCCTGCGGGCGGTCGACGAGGGCTTTCCGCACGACGCCGACGACGGCCCGACGCCCGCCGCGTGACGCTCAGCCCGCGGCGCCGAGCCCGAGCAACCTGACGGCGTTCTCCTTCAGGATGAGCGGCCGCACCTCGGGCTTGATCTCGAGCGCGTCGAAGTCCGCGAGCCAGCGTTCGGGGGTGATGAAGGGGTAGTCCGTTCCGAAGAGCACCTGGTTGCGCAGCAGCGTGTTCGCGTAGCGGACGAGCTGCTCGGGGAAGTACTTCGGCGACCAGCCGGAGAGGTCGATGAACACCTGCGGCTTGTGCATCGCGATGGAGAGCGCCTCGTCCTGCCAGGGGAACGAGGGGTGCGCGAGCACGATCTTGAGGTCCGGGAAGTCGACGGCGACGTCGTCGACGTGCATCGGGTTCGAGTACTTGAGCCGGATACCTCCGCCGCCGGGCATCCCGGAGCCGATGCCCGAGTGGCCGGTGTGGAAGAGGACGGGGAGGCCCGCGGCCTCGATCACCTCGTAGAAGGGGTATGCCAGCCGCTCGTTCGGGAAGAAGGCCTGGATGTTCGGGTGGAACTTGAAGCCGCGGACGCCGTGCTCGGCGATCAGGCGCTTCGCCTCGTCGACGCCCTTGCGGCCCTTGTGCGGGTCGATGCTCGCGAACGGGATCAGCACGTCCGCGTTTGCCCGCGCGACCTCGGCGATCTCCTCGTTCGGCACGCGGGGCTGGCCGGTCGTCGACTCGGCGTCGACCGTGAAGACGACGGCCATCATCTTCCGCTCGCGGTAGAACGCCGCGAGCTCTTCGGCGGTCGGACGTGCCGACTGTCCGCGGAAGTGCTCGATCGCGGCCTCGCGTAGATCGTCGGGCAGCGAGTCGTGCCCCGCGCGCGACATCTCGGCGTGCGTGTGGACGTCGATCGCGACGACGTCTCGGAGCGCGAGACGCTCGGACACCGCTACGCGGGGACCAGCCGATGGCCCATGCCGAGCGAGATGTCCTCCGCCGTCTGCTTCACGGCGGGGCCGAACCGGGCGATCAGCTCGTCCATCGTGGACATCGTGCGGTGCACGGCGAGGTTGAGTGCCGCCAGCACCTCGCCGGAGTGGGCCTGGATCGGAGCCGCGATCGACCGCAGACCGTAGGCGAGCTCCTCGTCGTTGACGGCGAACCCAGACACGCGGATCCGCTCGAGCTCGGCTCTGAACTCCGCCGGATCCGTGATGGTGTTCGGGCCGCGCGAGACGAAGTCGATCCGCTCGATGATCGCCTCGCGGCGGTCCTCCGGGACGAACGCGAGGATCGCCTTCCCCATCGCCGTGCAGTAGGCCGGCAGCCGCGCCCCGACGTGGAGGTTGAGGTCGATCTCGCGCTGGCCGGGCTGGGCCGTGCGGCACCGCTCGATGTAGACGACGTCGGTGCCGTCCAGGATCGCGAGGTTGACGGTATGGCCCGTCTCGTCCGAGAGGCGTCGCAGGTGCGGCGCCGAGATCTCGCGCACGTCCATCGAGTTGATCGCGGAGAAGCCGAGGTCGAGCACCTTCGGGCCGAGCCGGTAGCGCTTCGAGTCGGGGTCCTGCTGGAGGTAGCCGAGGCGCGCGAGCGTCGCGATGTAGCGGTGGGCGGTGCTGCGGCTGAGCGCGAGCTCGCGCGACAGCTCACTCACCCCGATCAGCGGCCGGTCGGAATCGAAGGCGGAAAGGATCGCGAGGCCGCGCTCGAGCGACTGCGAGGTGCCGGTCCCGGACTCGGGCATCCCGACGATCGTAGCGCGTTGTCTCACCAACCGGAACAGCGTCTTGACAAACGGGCAGACGGTTGAGAGTGTCCCGTCGTCGCGCCGGCGGCGGCTGCAGCCCCGCGTGCCTGCGGGTTCTAGCAGCGTTACGCTCGGCCCGACACGCATGGGCGGACGGGAGAGCCGGTGATGGGTGAGCAGGTCGAGCTGGTCGCGCTCTACTGGACGGTCTCGGGACCGGTCGAGGTGCACGTCGGCCGCGAGTGGAGCCTCTTCGACTGGGCCGACCGCTGTGCGGCCGCGCGCGAGGTCGGCTTCCGCGGCCTCGGCATCTGGCACGCCGACCTCGAGCACGTGCTCGAGACCCGGAGCCTGCACGAGATGAAGCGCATCTTCGACGACAACGGCCTCCGCCACCTCGAGGTCGAGTGCCTGCTCGACTGGTTCCTCGATCCCGACGACGAGCTCCGCCGCGCCTCCGACCGGGCCCGGGCGCTCCTGTTCGAGGCCGCGGGCGTCCTCGAGGCGCACCACGTCAAGGTCGCGAACATCTTCGGGAGGCCGGCCTCGCTCGCACAGCTCACCGAGCGCTTCGGTGAGCTCTGCGCGGACGCCGCGCAGCACACGGACGCGAAGATCGTCTACGAGCCGATGCCGCCCGACGTCAACGTCCACTCGATCGACGCGGCGCTCGAAGTCGTCGTCGGCGCCGGCGCGGCGAACGGCGGCATCGCGATCGACACGTGGCACATGTCCAAGCTCGGGATCGCGCCCGACGAGCTGCGACGCATCCCGGTCGAGCACCTCTCCTGGGTCGAGCTCTCCGACGGTCAGATCGAGAACATGGCGGACCCGGTCGACGAGGTGATCAACCACCGTCGGTTGCCGGGCGAGGGCGAGTTCGACATCCGCGGCTACATCGAGGCCTGTCGCGACCACGGCTATCTAGGCCCGTGGGGCGTCGAGGTGCTCTCCGAGGAGCTTCGCAACAATCCCATCGACGTCATCTTCCAGCGCGCCTACGACACCACGATCGGCCAGTTCGAGCACGAGAGGAGCTCCGCATGAGCGCACCGCAGGGAGTCGAGAAACTCGAGCGCGAGCACCTCGTCTGGATCTACCGGCAGATGTCGCGGATCCGGGAGTTCGAGGAGCGCGTGAAGCGCACGTTCGAGGAGCACCCCGGCGTGATCCGCGGGCACACGCACCTCGCGGACGGCGCCGAGGCGTCGATCGTCGGCTCGATCGCGAACCTCGGCCCGGACGACTGGTTCTTCACGACGTACCGCTGCCACGGCTACCCGATCGCCCGCGGGACCGACCCGAAGGTGATGATGGCCGAGATCTACGGCCGGAAAGACGGCCTCTGCAAGGGCCTCGGCGGCTCGATGCACCTGACCGACGTCTCGAACGGCTTCCTCGGCACGTCGGGCATCGTCGGCGCCGGCATCCCGCACGCGACCGGCGCAGCCTGGGCCGCGCAGATCCGCGGCAAGGGCCAGGTCGTGCTCTGCTTCTTCGGCGACGGCGCGTCGAAGCAGGGCGCCTTCTTCGAGTCGCTCAACATCGCCTCCCTGTGGAAGCTCCCGATCGTCTTCGTGATGGAGAACAACGGCTACAACGTCCACACCCGCACGGAGCAGGAGGACGCGAACCGCGCGGCGGGCGAGGACCTCTCGGTGAAGGCGAAGGCGTTCAGCATGCCGGGCGTCACCATCGACGGCCGCGATCCGCTCGAGGTCTACGAGACCGTCCGCACGGCCGTCGTGCGCGCCAGAGCGGGGGAGGGGCCGACGCTCGTCGAGTCGCAGATGTACCGGCTATCGGCGCACGGGAACATCATCGCCCCGCCCGGCGTCCCGCTCCACTTCCCCGAGCACGAGGCGATCGAGAAGTTCGGCGCGCCCGAGGAGTACGAGGCCGCGAAGCAGGGCGACCCGGTGCCGGCGTTCCGCGGCCGTCTCGTCGCCGACGGCGTCCTCACCGGCGAGGAGGCCGCGGCCATCGCCGAGGAGGTGCGCGAGGAGCTGCAGGCGGCAGTCGACTTCGGCCTGCAGAGCCCGTTCCCCGAGGTCGAGACCGCCCTCGAATACACCTACGCGTGAGGAGGCGCTGACGATGGCACACGAGCTTCCCTACATCGCCGCGATCCTCGAGGCGATCCAGCTCGAGATGGAGCGCGACGAATCCGTTCTCTACTTCGGGCAGAACATGGCAACGACCGAGAACGAGCCCTTCGTGGATGCCTTCGGCAAGGACCGCGTGCGTGTCACGCCGATCTCCGAGACGGCGGAGATCGGCATCGCGATCGGCGCGGCGCTCGCGGGCTACCGGCCCGTCGTCGAGCTGTACATGGCCGAGTTCATGCTCGTCGCGATGGACCAGGTGCTCAACGAGGCGCCGCGCTTCCGCGGGATGAGCGGCGGCCAGGTGACGGTGCCGATCGTGCTCAAGGCCGGCTACGGCTTCACGGCCGGCTGGGCCGGTCAGCACACGGGCACGCTGAGCGCGCTCTTCATGGGCGTGCCGGGGCTCAAGGTCGCCGTCCCGTCGACGGCGGCGGACGCGAAGGGACTGATGGCGACGGCGATCCGTGACGACAACCCCGTCGTCTACCTGCACCACTACCTGCTCACGCTCGACCACGGCGAGGTGCCCGACGGCGAGTACCTCGTTCCGTTCGGCGAGGCGTCGGTTCGGCGCGAAGGCTCCGACGTGACGATCGTCGGCACGGGTTGGACGGTCGACCGCGCGCTCGGCGCCGCGGAGCGGCTCGCGGGCGAGGGCATCCAGGCCGAGGTGATCGACCCTCGCACGATCGCGCCGCTCGACCTGCAGACGATCCTCGAGTCGGTCGACAAGACCGGCCATCTCGTGCTCGTCGACCAGGCGACGCGGCACGCCTCGGTGTCGACCGTGATCGCGGGCGAGGTAGCGGAGCACGGCTTCGGGTCGCTCAAGGCGCCGATCGTCCAGGTCACCGGCCTCGACGCGACGATCCCGTACTCCGAGCCGCTCGAGGCGTACGT
>Ga0173481_10000221_pt1 | contig 11208 bp, 6 predicted proteins | sample NitcycUS073202C2_FD_136667 | JGI IMG/M metagenome (GOLD analysis project Ga0173481, IMG submission 136667) | Soil microbial communities from Arlington Agricultural Research Station in Wisconsin, USA - Nitrogen cycling UWRJ-S073-202C-2 (version... ... | reverse complement strand
GGCGGTCCCTGGTGACGAGCGGATGTCGCCCCCGGCGATCCTCGCGGCGCTGGCCGAACGCGGCCTGCGGCGGGTCGTGTGCGAGGGCGGTCCTTCGCTGGCGTCCCAGTTCGCGGCGGCGGGCGTGATCGACGAATACTGCATCACCGTCGCCCCGACGATCGAGCCAGTGGCCCAGCCGTTCCTGCGACTGGACGTGCGGGCGGACACCGACCCGGTCGGAGTCCTGGTCGATGAGGCCGGGTTCAGCTACCTGCGTCTGCGGGCACGGCGGTGATCCCCTGGCGCTCCAGCCAGGATCCGATGCTGGTCGACCAGCGCGTCTGGTCGTAGTTCCACAGCTTCGTGTGCCGCGCGACGTCGAAGACCTGCATCTCGACGAGGTCCGGTCGTGCGACGACCAGATCGTGCGAGGCATCCGACGGCACGAATCCGTCGTCGTCGCTGTGCAGGATGAGGATCGGATGCTGCAGCTCGGCGGCCCGCGAGACGGCATCGAGCCGGTCGAAGGGGATCGCCCCGCCCGCCCCGGTCATGGGGGTCGCCCATTCGGTCTGCAGCGCTCCGATCGCGAGGCCGGTCACCGCCGCCGGCAGGCGGAGGAGCTTCGCCTGATAGCCGAGCACGACGCGCCAGTCCACGACGGGCGACTCCAGGATCAGTCCGGCCAGAACGTCGCGGTGGGCCGAATTGAGTTCGAGCTGCAAGGCGATCGCGCCGCCCATCGACCAGCCCATCAGCACGATGCGCCGCGCGCCGCGACGGCGAGCGAATCCTACGGCCGCATCCACATCGCGCCACTCCGTCGCGCCGAGCGCGTACGTGCCGGCGCGACTTCGGGGTGCCTCGCCGTCGTTTCGGTACGAGACGACGAGCGACGTGATGCCGAGCGAGTGGAACACCGGCACGGCGCGCAGGCACTCGGCCCGAGTCGTCCCGCGACCGTGCACCTGGATCACCCACACTTGGCCGTCCCCCGCAGGGAACAGCCATGCCGGGCAGGGTCCGACGGCCGATCCGATGAGCTCGGAGGTGAACGGGAGGTGCAGTTCTTCGGCGTGATCGAAGTACCAGCCGCTGAATGCCGCATCCGCGGAGATCCGCGTCTGCGCCCCGATCTGCGTGAGGAGCTTGCGCTTGACGCTGGTCGCGTCCTCGGCCAGCACGGACCCGAGCTTGATGTAGTTCTCGGTGCCGCTCGTGAACAGGCCGTATCGTCCCGGGAGCTGGGTGTCGGCCGTCCGCTCGAGCGTGATGGTCTGCGCTGCGGTGTCCAGAGAGAGGATCCGCGTGTCCGGAACCCGGACCGCCGGGGTCACGACGCGCCGTGCCATGCGCAGAGACGCGAAGGCCAGGCCGGACAGCGCGAGACCGAGGGCTGCGCCCAGCACGGCGAGTGCAGCCCTCACTCCGGCCAGGAGTGCGGGAGAGGGGGCGCCCATCGCGGCGCGCCTGGAGTCGACCATCGAGGCCCCACTCTAGTCTTTCGGCGTGGCAGACCTTCGTCCCCCGACGGCGCCGCCGTCGTTCGAGCGTGCGGCGGCGGACGTCCGTTCGACCGTTTTCCGGGACGACCTGTCGGTGCGCGAGATTCCCGCGCCTTCGGGTCTGGCGCCGGAGTGCCTCGCGCTGGCCGGTGACGTGCGGCCGGAGGCGGCGGGCGTCGACTCCCCGTACGGCACCGGGCGCTTCATCCTGCTCCACGACCCGGACGAGCCCGCGCCGTGGAACGGAGCCTGGCGCATCGTCTGCTTCGCGCAGGCGCCGCTCGAGCCCGACATCGGCATCGACCCGATGCTCGCGGATGTCGCGTGGTCGTGGCTGATGGATGCGCTGGGGTCGCGCAACGCTCAGTTCCACTCCGCTTCGGGAACCGCCACGAAGACCCTTTCGAAGGGTTTCGGCTCGCTCGCCGCGGAGGGCGACGGCGCGCAGATCGAGCTGCGCGCATCGTGGTCGCCGCTGGGCAGCATGACTCCGCACGTCGAGGCGTGGTCGGAGCTGGTCTGCATGCTCGCCGGACTTCCGCCTGGCTCGGAAGACATCGCCGTCCTGGGATCACGCAGGGTTGCGCGTGACTGAATACACCGTCATCACGGATGCAGCGGGACTCGGCGACGCCGTGTCGAAGCTCGCGGCCGGGTCCGGTCCGGTCGCAGTCGATGTCGAGCGCGCATCGGGGTTCCGCTATTCGCAGCGTGCCTACCTCGTTCAGGTGTTCCGGCGCGGCAGCGGCGTGTTCTTGTTCGACCCCCCGGCCGTCGGCGATTTCGCGACGCTGCAGGCCGCCATCGGCGACGAGGAATGGGTGCTGCACGCGGCGAGTCAGGATCTGCCCTCCCTGCGCGAACTCGGGCTCGAGCCGGTGGTCATGTTCGACACCGAGTTGGCTGCCCGGCTGCTCGGCCACGCGCGGGTCGGGCTCGGCGCGGTCGTGGAGGACACGCTCGGCATCGTCTTGGCGAAAGCCCATTCGGCTTCGGACTGGTCGACCCGCCCGCTCCCGCAGTCCTGGCTCGAGTACGCCGCACTCGATGTCGAGCATCTCGTCGACGTGCGCGACGCGCTCGTCGCGGAGCTCGTCGAGCAGGGCAAGACCGAGTACGCGGCGGAGGAGTTCCGCGCGGTGCTCGATCGCACGCCGAAGCCGCCGCGGGAAGATCCCTGGCGTCGGCTGAGCGGGCTGCACACTGTCCGCGGCCGCAAGGCGCTGGCGGTGGCGCGCGAGCTGTGGACGGCCCGCGAGGACTACGCCCGTGAGCAGGACACCGCGCCCGGGCGACTCGTGCCCGACCGCGCCCTCGTGGCCGCCCTCATCGCCGACCCGCAGACCAAGCAGGAGCTCGCGCAGGTGAAGGAGTTCACCGGGCGCGCCAGCCGCAGTCAGCTGGATCGCTGGTGGGCCGCGTTCGAGACCGGACGCGCTGCCACGGATCTGCCGCTCGAACGCGCACCCGGCGGAGAGTCCATCCCGCCGGCTCGAGCGTGGTCGGACCGCAACCCCGCCGCCGACGTCCGGCTCAAGGCGGCCCGTCCCGTCGTGGAGGCGCTGGCCGAGGAGCTGAACATGCCGACCGAGAACCTCCTCACGCCGGATCTCCTCCGTCGGGTGGCCTGGAGCCCGCCGGAGCCGCTGAGCGCGGCATCCATCGGCGACGCGCTGGCGGAACTGGGCGCCCGCCCCTGGCAAATTGCGCAGACTGCACAGCTGATTGCGGATGCCTTTGTGCAATCCGTGCAAAGCCCGTTCCCCGCCCCGGAGACCGCTTCGTAGGTTCGAACCAACCGATTCCGGGCGTATCGACCGCGCTCCTAGGCTGATCCCATCCCTACTTACGGAGGCAGAGTGGCCGAGATCTCGGACGTCTTTTTCGTCGATGGAATGCGTACGCCCTTCGGGCGCGCCGGCGAGAAGGGCATGTACTGGAACACCCGTGCTGATGACCTCGCGGTCAAGGCGACCATCGGGCTCATGGAGCGCAATCCCGGCGTCCCCGCCGAGCGCATCGACGACGTCGCCCTGGCGGCCACGTCGCAGACGGGTGACCAGGGTCTGACTCTGGGGCGCTCGGTCGCCCTCCTCGCCGGGCTGCCGCAGACCGTGCCGGGTTTCGCGATCGACCGCATGTGCGCGGGCGCGATGACGAGTGTCACGACGATGGCCGGCTCGATCGGCATCGGCATGTACGACCTCGCCCTGGCGGGCGGAGTCGAGCACATGGGTCGACACCCGCTCGACGGCAGCAACGTCGACCCGAACCCGCGGTTCGTCGCGGAGAAGCTCGTGAGCGCCGACGCGCTGAACATGGGCCTGACCGCTGAGCGCCTGCACGACCGCTTTCCGGCGCTGTCGAAGGACCGCGCGGATCGATTCGGGATGCTGAGCCAGCACAAGGTGCAGGCCGCCTACGACAACGGCAAGATCCAACCCGACCTGGTGCCGGTCGCGGTCAAGGGCGCAGACGGCGCGTGGGGCCTGGCGACCGAGGACGAGGGTCGCCGACCCGAGACCTCGATGGAGGGACTCGCGACGCTCAAGACGCCGTTCCGCCCGCACGGACGCGTCACGGCAGGAACGTCCTCCCCGCTGACCGACGGCGCAACCATGAGCCTGCTCGCGGGTGGCGGTGCGGTGAAGGAGTTGGGGCTCGCACCGAAGATGAAGCTCGTCTCGTTCGCGTTCGCCGGGGTTCAGCCCGAGGTCATGGGTACAGGGCCCATCCCCTCGACCGAGAAGGCGCTCAAGAAGGCCGGACTCACGATCGGCGACATCGGCCTGTTCGAGCTGAACGAGGCCTTCGCGATCCAGGTCATCTCGCTGCTGGACCACTTCGGCATCGCCGACGACGATCCCCGCGTCAACCAGTGGGGCGGCGCGATCGCCCTCGGTCACCCCCTCGCGGCATCGGGTGTCCGGCTCATGATTCAGCTCGCGGCGCAGTTCGCCGAGCGACCGGACGTCCGCTTCGGCTTGACCGCGATGTGCGTCGGCCTCGGCCAGGGTGGCTCGGTCATCTGGGAGAACCCGCACTACGACGGCAAGAAGCGCAAGAACTGAGCGGGCGGAACCGACGAATGACGAATTACGCAGACATCGATTTCTCCCCGATCCTGGCGATGACCGAGGGTGAGGTCGTCACACACTCCCCCGTGCGCGACATCCGCCTCGCCTCGGGCAAGGTTCTCGCCCTGATCACGCTCGACAACGGACGCGACCACAACCGGCCCAACACCCTGGGACCCGCGACGCTCGCAGAGCTCAACGAGACCCTCGAGGCACTGAAGGTCCGTGCGGGTGCCGGTGAGATCCAGGCGGTCGGCGTCACCGGAAAGCAGTACATCCTCGCTGCAGGCGCGGACCTGTCCGACATCTCACGCGTCGGCTCCAAGGAGAACGCGAAGCTGGTGGCGCAGTTCGGCCACATGGTGCTCGGCAAGCTGTCCGAGCTCGGCGTGCCGTCGTTCGCCTTCGTGAACGGCCTGGCGCTGGGTGGCGGGCTCGAGATCGCGCTGAACTCGACGTACCGCACCGTGGATGCTTCGGCCGCAGCGATCGCGCTGCCCGAGGTCTTCCTCGGCATCATCCCGGGCTGGGGCGGCGCGTATCTGCTGCCGAACCTGATCGGCATCGAGAACGCGCTCGAGGTCGTGATCTCCAACCCGCTCAAGCAGAATCGGATGCTCAAGCCCCAGCAGGCGTTCGACTACGGAGTGGTGGACGCGATCTTCCCCGCGTCGACGTACCTCGAGGACTCGCTGAAATGGGCGGACCGCGTGCTGACCGGTGCCGTCAAGGTCGACCGCAAGCATGAGCCCGGCAAGATCGAGCGCCTCACCAAGTGGCCGATCGCGATCAAGATGGCCCGCGGCATGCTCGAGAGCCGCATCGGCACCGTCCCCAAGTCTCCCTACGCCGCTCTCGAGCTGCTCGAGAAGGCGAAGAGCGGCACGAAGGCCGAGGGCTTCGCCCGTGAAGACGACGCCCTGGCCGACCTCGTCACCGGCGACCAGTTCGCGGCATCCATGTACGCGTTCGATCTCGTGCAGAAGCGCGCCAAGCGACCCGTGGGCGCCCCCGACAAGGCGCTCGCGAAGAGGGTCACCAAGGTCGGCATCATCGGAGCCGGCTTGATGGCGAGCCAGTTCGCGCTGCTGTTCCTGCGCAGGCTCCAGGTTCCGGTGCTGATCACGGACCTCGATCAGGCGCGCGTCGACAAGGGTCTCGCGTACATCGACGACGAGATCGGCAAGCTCGAGGCCAAGGGCCGTCTGGACGGGGACGCCGCCAACCGACTGCGCGCACTCGTGCACGGCACCACCGACAAATCGGAGTACGCGGATTGCGACTTCGTCATCGAGGCCGTCTTCGAAGAGGTCGGCGTCAAGCAGCAGGTGTTCGGCGAGATCGAGAAGATCATCGCCGATGACGCGATCCTCGCCACCAACACCTCGTCGCTCTCGGTAGAGGAGATCGGCGCCGAACTCGCGCACCCGGAGCGGCTCGTCGGCTTCCACTTCTTCAACCCGGTCGCGGTCATGCCTCTGATCGAGATCGTGAGGACGCCGCAGACCACGGATGCCGCACTCTCGACGGCATTCGTGGTGGCCCGCGGACTGGGCAAGAACGCCGTCCTCACCGCAGACGCCCCGGGCTTCGTTGTGAACCGCCTGCTGGCGAAGGTCATGGGAGAAGCCGCACGTGCCGTCTACGAGGGCACACCGCTGCTGACGGTCGAGAAGGCGTTCGCACCGATCGGACTGCCCATGACGCCGTTCCAGCTCATCGACCTGGTGGGCTGGAAGGTCGCTGCGCACGTACAGGACACGATGGCGCACGCGTTCCCCGAGCGGTTCTTCGCCTCGGAGAACTTCCACGAGCTCGCCGAGCTGCCCGAAGTCGTCGAGAAGGACAAGTCCGGAAGGGTCACCGGGTGGACCAAGGCTGCCCAGAAGGTGCTCAAGACCGGTTCGGCCCCCGTCGGTGAGGCGGAGATCCTGCGTCGCGTGCAGGACGGCCTGGCGCAGGAGATCAAGCTCATGCTCGATGAGGGCGTGGTGCCCGAGGTCGAGGACATCGACCTCTGCCTCATCCTCGGAGCGGGCTGGCCCTTCATCGATGGCGGCGCGTCACCGTACCTCGACCGCGAGGGCGCATCCGACCGGGTCTTCGGCGACACCTTCCACCACCCGATCATCAAGGGCATCGCCGGCTGAGGGCTGGTCGACGACGAAGCGCCCGTCCTCCTCGAGAGGGCGGGCGCTTCTTCGTTCGTCGGGGTCACTACGCGTCGCGGACCTCGTCGTGCTGCGCGGTGCCGATGCCGGACAGCCATTCGGGATGCTGCTCAGTCTGCCGGGCGACGGGGATGCGCGTGCCGAGCACCTGCGAGACGACGTCCTGCGCGATCTTGGCGGGCGTGAGTCCGGCGTCCTCGAGGATCTGCTCGCGGGTCGCGTGATCGATGAACTCGTCGGGCAGCCCCAGTTCGTCGACGGCCGTGTCGACTCCCGCCTCGCGGAGCACCTGACGCACGCGCGTGCCGATCCCGCCGACGCGGATGCCGTCCTCGATCGTGATGACGAGGCGATGGGATGCCGCGAGCTCGATGATCGAGGGCTGCACGGGAACGACCCAGCGCGGGTCCACCACCGTCGCTCCGATCCCCTGCGCCCGCAGTCGATGCGCGACGTCGACCGCGATGTGCGCCATGGGGCCGATGCCGACCAGCAGCACATCCTGTGCATCGGAGCGGACGAGCACGTCCACCCCGTCGCTCAGACGCTCCAGGGCGGGCAGCGTCGGACTGACGGACCCCTTGGGGAATCGGATGACCGTCGGAGCGTCATCGACCGCGACCGCCTCGCGCAGCTCTTCCTGCAGTCGCTCGGCGTCACGCGGCACGGCGATGCGGATGTGCGGCACGATCTGCAGCATCGCGAGATCCCAGATGCCGTGATGGCTGGGGCCGTCCGGACCGGTCACGCCCGCGCGGTCGAGGACGAACGTGACGCCGGCGCGGTGTAGCGCGACATCCATCATCACCTGATCGAACGCTCGGTTCATGAATGTCGCGTAGATCGCCACGACGGGATGAAGGCCGCCGAATGCCAGACCGGCGGCGGCGGCCACCGCATGCTGCTCGGCGATGCCCACGTCGTAGACGCGATCGGGGAAACGCTGGGCGAAGGGCAGCAGGCCCGTGGGCCGGAGCATCGCCGCCGTGACGCCGATGACGTCCGGCCGGTCTTCGCCGACGGAGACGAGCTCATCGGCGAACACATCCGTCCATGCGGTCGCGGTCGAGCTTCCGACCGGTTCGCCCGAGAGCGGATCGATGCGCCCCACCGCGTGGAACTGGTCCGCCTCATCGTCCCGGGCGGGCTGATAGCCACGGCCCTTCTCGGTGATCGCGTGCACGATCACGGGTGCCCCGAAGTCCTTCGCGAGCTCGAGGGTCTCCAGCAGCATCGGCAGGTCGTGCCCGTCGACCGGCCCGAGGTACTTGATGTCGAGATTGGAATACAGCGCGGCGTTGTTCGTGAACCGCGAGAGGAACCCGTGGGTTCCGCCCCGCACTCCGCGGTAGAACGCACGTGCCGCCGGGCCCAGCTTGCCGAACAGCGAATCCGAGCTGCGGTGCAGGGTCTGATAGGTGTCGGCCGTGCGAACCCGGTTGAGGTAGCGGGCCATCCCGCCGATCGTCGGTGCGTAGGACCGGCCGTTGTCGTTGACGATGATGACCAGGTTGCGGTCGTTGTCATCGGAGATGTTGTTGAGGGCCTCCCACGTCATCCCGCCCGTGAGCGAACCGTCGCCGACGACCGCGATGACGTGGCGGTCCTTGCGGCCGGTGCGGGTGAGCGCGCGCGATACGCCGTCGGCCCAGCTGAGCGAGCTCGACGCGTGCGAGGACTCCACGACGTCGTGCGGGCTCTCGGAGCGCTGCGGGTAGCCGGCGAGCCCGCCGCGTGAGCGCAGCCCGCTGAAGTCCTGGCGACCGGTCAGGAGCTTGTGCACGTACGACTGGTGCCCGGTGTCGAAGATCATCGGGTCGTTCGGCGAATCGAACACCTTGTGCATCGCGAGAGTCAGTTCGACGACGCCGAGATTCGGGCCGAGGTGCCCGCCCGTGCGCGAGACGTTCTCGATCAGGAATTCACGGATCTCTGCGGCGAGCTGTTCGAGCTGTTCGAGGCTGAGGGCGTCGAGATCGCGGGGTCCTGAGATGTTCGGAAGGATCGGCATCCGTCTCCCTCTGCGCTCATCGAAGCCCTGCGCGGGCAGGCCGTCCGGGTGCTCGGAGACCGTCCCCCAGTCTATCGCGGGACCCGGGCGGGGTCCCGGGTGCTCGCCGACTGTGGCACCGACGTGCTAGGGGAATCCGGAGCATGCGAAAGACCCCGCACGCTGTCCGCGTGCGGGGCCTGATCGCGGCGCTCCTAGACGAGCGAACGCAGGACGTACTGGAGGATGCCGCCGTTGCGGTAGTAATCCGCCTCACCGGGCGTGTCGATGCGCACGATCGCGTCGAACTCGATCGTCGCCTTGCCGGGGTCCGAGAACTCGCTCGGCGCCGCCGTGACGTGAACGGTCTTGGGCGTCACGCCCTCGTTCAGCTGCTCGAGACCCGAGATCGAGACGATCTCGGTTCCGTCCAGCCCGAGGGAGGCCCAGGTCGCGCCCGCCGGGAACTGCAGCGGAACGACTCCCATGCCGATGAGGTTCGACCGGTGGATCCGCTCGAAGCTCTCGGTGATGACGGCCTTGACGCCCAGCAGGCTCGTGCCCTTCGCCGCCCAGTCGCGCGACGATCCCGAGCCGTACTCCTTGCCGCCGAAGATGACCAGCGGCGTGCCCTGCGCCTGGTAGTTCTGGCTCGCGTCGTAGATGAACGACTGCGGTCCGCCGTCCTGGGTGAAGTCGCGGGTGTAGCCGCCCTCGACGCCATCCAGAAGCTGGTTGCGCAGGCGGATGTTCGCGAAGGTCCCGCGGATCATGACCTCGTGGTTCCCGCGCCGAGATCCATAGGAGTTGTAGTCCTTGCGGGTGACGCCGTGCGCATCGAGGTACTGACCGGCCGGGCTGTCGGCCTTGATGTTGCCGGCCGGGCTGATGTGGTCGGTCGTGACCGAATCGCCGAGCGTCGCAAGGACGCGAGCCCCTGCGATGTCGGTGACAGGTGTCAGCTCCATGGTCATGCCGTCGAAGTACGGGGGCTTGCGCACGTACGTCGATTCGGCATCCCACTCGAACACGTCGCCGGTCGGAGTCGGCAGGGTCTTCCAGCGCTCGTCGCCCTCGAACACGCTCGCGTACTGATGCGTGAACATGTCCTTGTTGATCGACGAATCGATCGTGGACTGCACCTCTGCCGCGTCCGGCCAGATGTCCTTGAGGAACACGTCGTTGCCGGCCTGATCCTGTCCCAGCGGATCCGTCTCGAAGTCGAAGTTCATCGATCCGGCGAGGGAGTACGCGATCACCAGGGGCGGGCTCGCGAGGTAGTTCATCTTCACGTCGGGGTTGATGCGGCCCTCGAAGTTGCGGTTGCCCGACAGGACGGCGGTGACGGCGAGATCGTTCTCCTGGATCGCAGCCGAGACCTCCTCGATGAGGGGGCCGGAGTTTCCGATGCAGGTCGTGCAGCCATAGCCCACGGTGAAGAACCCGAGGTCTTCGAGATCCTGGGTCAGACCGGCCTTCTCGTAGTAGTCGGTGACGACCTTCGAGCCCGGAGCCAGCGTGGTCTTGACCCACGGCTTGGCCTTGAGCCCCTTCTTCACCGCGTTGCGGGCCAGCAGACCGGCCGCCAGCATGACCGACGGGTTGGACGTGTTCGTGCACGAGGTGATCGCCGCGATCGTGACGGCGCCGTGGTCGAGCGTGAACTTCTCGCCGTCGGCCATGACCACCGGAGTCGGCTTGGAGCCCTTGGTCGGCGCGTGACTGTGGTGATGGTGGGTGTGCGCGCTGTACTCGTCGTCGGGTGAGTTTCCCGGCGGGTCCGACGCCGGGAACGATTCGGAGCCCTCGAGATCGACGAGGTCGTGCTCGACGTCGGCGTAGTTGGTGAGGTCGGTCGCGAACTGGGTCTTCGCGTTCGCGAGGATGATGCGGTCCTGCGGACGCTTCGGGCCGGCGATAGAGGGCACCACGGTCGAGAGGTCGAGTTCGAGGTACTCGCTGTACACGGGTTCGGTGTCGGGGTCGTGCCACAGCTTCTGGAGCTTCGAGTACTCCTCGACCAGCGCGAGCTGCTGCTCGTCGCGACCGGTGAGGCGCAGGTAGTCGATCGTCACCGAGTCGATGGGGAACATCGCCGCAGTCGAGCCGAACTCAGGGCTCATGTTGCCGATCGTGGCGCGGTTGGCCAGCGGCACCGAGGCGACGCCCTCGCCGTAGAACTCGACGAACTTGCCGACGACGCCGTGCTTGCGCAGCATTTCGGTGATCGTCAGCACCACGTCGGTCGCGGTCACGCCGGTGGGGATCGCCCCGGACAGCTTGAAGCCGACCACCTTCGGGATGAGCATCGAGACGGGCTGGCCGAGCATCGCGGCCTCGGCCTCGATGCCGCCGACGCCCCAGCCGAGCACGCCGAGCCCGTTCACCATCGTGGTGTGGGAGTCGGTGCCGACGCAGGTGTCCGGGTATGCCCGGAGAACTCCGCCGACGCTGCGGTCGTAGATGACCTTCGCGAGGTGCTC
>Ga0173481_10000219_pt1 | contig 11245 bp, 9 predicted proteins | sample NitcycUS073202C2_FD_136667 | JGI IMG/M metagenome (GOLD analysis project Ga0173481, IMG submission 136667) | Soil microbial communities from Arlington Agricultural Research Station in Wisconsin, USA - Nitrogen cycling UWRJ-S073-202C-2 (version... ... | reverse complement strand
GGTGCCACGAAACTTGCTAAGGTCATTGGCAATGGTGTTTACGTAAGTTCGATAGAAGAGTATCAAATTGACCTGCAAAATAATAATACCAGAGTAAAAACTGTGAACCAAATAAGAGGTGGCGATAAAATACCACTGAGCAATGGAATTCACCTAGACGCAATACATACGCCAGGTCACACAAAAGGAAGTATGTCCTTTAGATTAGCTCTAAGTGATAATTGTAAATACCTTTTTACAGGAGATCTTCTTTTTGTCAATGGAATAGGAAGACCAGATCTTCATAACAAAGCAGAAGAATTTGCTGGCAGTCTTTTTAAGACGTATCATCAAAAGATACTAAATCTTCCCGATGAGACAATAATCCTTCCCGCACATTTTAGTGGCAGTTTTGATCATGAAAAACCTGTTTTTGCTTCTATAGGATCAGTAAGGAAAAAAGTCAAAGTCCTCTCTGCTTCGCAAGACGAATTTACCAAATTTATAATGAATAATATTCCTGTTCAGCCAATGAACTATAAGAAAATAATCGATATAAACAAGAACATGATACCGTGTGATACTATAAAAGTATCAGACCTAGAGGCTGGTCCTAATTCATGCGTAATAGCAGGTTAAAATCTCTCTATATGTTATTTACTTGCATAAGATATGTCCATTAAGTGTGCAGAATGTCAATGTGTCCCTGAAGAATGTATTAAACTTAGTAATAGTCAACGCTGCCAAAACTGCACAAAAGAAACCTGTTGTTGTTTAATTATTTACCATACAGCAGCCAGAAATCTTTCGGTTATGGATGATGATTGCCTTATAAGAAGGAACAAATTGACCCAGAGCTAAAATTATAGATATTGGAAGTAAAGAGCATAGAAAAGTCAGGAGCTATTTTCTCGACTGTAGGACTAGCATTGCTAATTGCTTTTATAATAGTCTTACTGGCATTTCCTATTGTAAAACAGTGTCAAAGATCTACTCAACAATGCAAATTTTATTCGGCTGGCCCAGATTACGTCAGATTTATAGTTAGACCGATATTTCTAGCAACCGCTCTAATCATGATTGCTATAGGAGTAGGTACAACTAGATTTGCCATATGGTATCAATATAGAAAAATAAAAAAAAGCATGTAATGCATACCTTGACCTTATACGTTGATAGTTCAATTTTTCTGCTCACTTCGAGGAATCAATATAATGGTCGTTAAATTCCATACCATAGTTGAAACACCTTGAAATACAGATAACCAGATTATTACCTGCAAAATTAAAAACAGGCTTAATATAATGTAAATATCATTGGAGTGATAATGATAGTGATTGAACATGATAACAATTCATATTCTGCATTTTGCTCGATTTGCAAGAGGTTAGTAGATATATGGTAATGTGTTATGATGCAGATATGATCATTGAGGAAAGCTCAATTCTTTATTTTGAAAAATTGAACTGGCCAACTAAAAGGTTTTTTAGCTCATCAAAAGACGAGAGCCTGAAATGATATTCAGAGTCTGCATCGAAAGCTATTGGAAAGTATATTCCAGAAGTGAATCACACCTTTAGTTCCTTTGAGGGGATATCGAAGTGTATTCTACAGACCTCTACATGAGGTGCACTTGACAAACTAAGTTGCTTTCATTAGCAGAAGCTTCAGCAAATGTGTAAACAAATTAAAATCTACAAGAATTGCTAACCTAGCAAGTACTATTAAATTTTCTCAACATTTGTTTCGAAAGGCACGGATTGATCCGTATAGGTAATAAGTGGGGCCGAAGGGATCTGTTCTGACATGGCTTGAAACCAATCGTCAATTGAACCCTTGATCCACGGGTGTCTTCTAACACTAGCCTCTAATCCTTGGATCTGGAGCCCGTTGCGATGCCTGGCTTCGCTACGACCCCACGTTAAAAGTGTTAAGAATACTACACAATATGTCTATAAGTCTTGCGTACCGTGTATATGTTCAACCCTATATCATGATAATAAGATTACACACCGACGTGCTTATTTATCGCTAGGTAAGTAGGTACAAAAGATCAATGACATGACATTAGTTGATAGTTAATTGCAGACATTTTAACTATCAACTTAAATACTGGACAAAATCAAATTAATCAACGTATTGACGGGAGAGACTCAGTTACGCGCTAGGCGTACACGCATCAAAATTCTCAGAGCAATAGCGGGAAGAAACGGTTCAGCAGGCTTCTCAGATATAAGAAATGCTACTGGTCTTTCAACTGGTTCAATCTACTATCATTTAGAAAGGATGGAGAATTACGTTATTAAAGATTCCAAGCATTACTTAATTACGCACGAGGGTCTTCAACTGCTACGCCAAATTGACGAGAAGTCTTTATCATTGTCATCGAATTCATCTTCTGTAACTCAAAAAAAAGACGAAGTATCATCAATCATTCCAAGGATTGAACATAAAGACATAATAAAACAAACTAGTCGCCTTAGACAATTTATCCGTGAATATACATATATTCCAGCTATTGTGGGAGTTATTATCTTTATTACGTTTGAACTCTATGCAAATGCCCATACAATTTCCCCCGGCATATCTACTGCTGGAAAGATAATTGCTAACGCAAGCTTAATATCTTCACTTTCAATTGCTGCACTTCTTTCTGCTTCATTTTTGCTGATGTTAAAAAGGCGGATGCTTCCAACTGGATATAGAGGAATAATGCTATCTGCATTAACTGTATTATCTGTTCTAGTGGTCAACATTCTAATCTTTTCTGGGCTTGGATCACAAATAGGGGCAAGTTCCTTAACATTCTAATGTTTTTTTGACACCCTATTGCACCATGTTTTTTCTTGTGTGGTAGAACCTAGCAATGTGGATGTTATAAATGATATATAGAGGTCTCCCCACACCTTTCCCTGCTTGGTTAGATTACAGGAAAAATTATAAGATATATCAATGATATATTTTAGATATTATAGGAGACAACGTGAGAATGGATTATCTTAGCGCAATAGTGATGCAGCTTCCAGGGCTTGCCCCCCACTACACCCAGCATCCAATTTTTCATGACATGTTTACAGCTATGATTGTAGCTGCATTGATTGCGATTGGTTTGAACTTTGCTATGGCAATACTACGTAAAAAAACTACTGACATTGAGAAGATGAATAAGATAATGAAAGAGACCAACGAATGGCGAAAGGAGTATACTTATGCAATAAAAAAGCATGACAAGACCCGTATTGAAGAATTAAAAAAGAAGCAGGCTTATGTAAACAAAATGACGATGGAAATGCAACAACAGCAGATGCGTCCTATGCTAATATATATGATGCCTTCCTTTATGCTGTGGATATTTGTGTTCCCCACTATCTTCGGGGGCACAACAGCTTTGTCGCCAATACATATTCCGTGGGTAATGTGCAGTGGCGAAAATGTACACACTGATACGCAACTCGATAACAATGGTAACCACAAAGGTCCATGTACAGTGCCAGGAGAAGTATACCTTTTTGGTTGGTTCCTTATTACAAATTTTGCATTTAGCGGGATAATTTCGAAAGTGACAAAAACAAGTATGCCAAGTATAACATAATATAAATGAAAATATGATATGTCAATGTTTTCCATACTTTCAGTTGTTTATTCCTACCATCATGCGATGTATGCAAGACTTCATACTTGACACAATCTCACGTATAAGCAACCCTCACTTTTCTGTAATCTCCCACTGGATGATAGAGTAGTGAGTTAATTATGCCTGAAATGAACTTAACGTTTCACGAAAATATTTACTATGGCAAGTGTAAAAATAAATACAAGGTTTTTAAGATGTAATCATTATATCCTTGACTGACTTGTATGGTCATACGGTGCATAAATATCGCGTGATATAAAGTGTGAATACAAATATCAATGGAATGGTCAAATCATATGCTATAAAGATGGAAGAGTGTTGCCTTCCGATTAATATAAGAGCAAGTAATTGCTAAATGCTACTGCATATGGTGAGTAAAACCAAAACAAAGACGAGAAAAAAAGGAAAGCAAACAAGAGGTGCAAAGAAAACAAAACCCGCTAAGAACAGAGGTACAAAGAAAACAAGTGCAAGACTAGCGCGTCCAAAGAGAGTATCTACTAGAAAGAAAAGGTCAAACGCCCAACGCAATCGTATTGCAAGTCCTTCGGAACAAGAGACGAAAATCTTGGATCAAGGGAATGCGTCATCGTTATCGTCATCTGCTGAGACTGTCGGCTCCAATGAACGTCAAGGAGAAGTAGAGACGATGCGATCTAACACACCGCTCGAGGAGATAACAACAGACCAGTCTTCACAAACAGAGAAAAATGTAGACGATTATAATACTGGTACGTCTGAAATAGTGTAGCAATAAATCTGTCCACAAGCAAATCAATAGAGATACGGTACTGCCGACCGCAGTCGCTAGGCGCCATATATCTATTTACAAGTTTTGATCATTTTCATTTCCTCCAGAATGATGTACAAATGATGCTTTTCATATAGGAAGCCGGGATCAACATAAATGTTGTTTCTGCGGTCTATGAATGTTGGCACTCCCTGTTATAAATGAAAAAAAAGAGAATGCTCTGTATTTCTCTATATGAATTTCAACGAATCTAGAATCTGTCTAATTAGTTTATTCTCGATTTTTTTATCGGAGAGACCACGCCATGGAAGGAAATCAACACAGACAGCAATCAAAGTAATGATCTTAGGCGAAGTTCCTAAATAAAGACAAGTCACTGTGATGAGTGAGATAATGATAAAATGGAGACTTAACGACTTTACGAAATCAGGATTTGCTAACTTATTAAGACCATTTGAAAATTCACTTGACGATATTATAAAGACAACAAGAGCATTTGGCATAGCAACGAAGGCCCATATAGGGCAATTTAGAGACGAAAATAAGGCAGAACCATACATAAATCATCCATTGAGAGTAGCTCTTATTCTAACTGAAGAGTTGCACAAATATGATGTAGATCTTATATGTGCTGCTCTCCTACATGACGTAATAGAAAAGAGCGATCATAACGGGAGTGTAACTGAAGATCAGATAAAAAAAGAGTCCGGTGAGTATGTATATAATATAGTTCGTGCTCTCACGAAGCCGAAAATGATACATACAGAAAGGGAAAAATTATTGAGTGAATATTTCCAGACCATTAAAACTGCCTCGCAGGCTATCAGATACGTAAAGTTGGCGGATGAGCTGGATAATATAAGATCTCTGAAGAATTCAGTCCATAAGGATAAAGTATTGCGTTACAAACAAGAAGCAGAAAGGTATATTGTTCCAATAGCAGAACGCACGGATGAAAAACTTATATTTAAATTATCAATTGCACTATATGAACTCAAATAAGAAGTGCAAAAATTTGTTCTCTACTGATTTTCTTATCTTACATGTTCCTGTATAACTCCTGTTATGAATTCGCCAGTTAACACATGTTCAGTACAATCACAAATAAGAGATAGTATTAATTTTTAAGTTTGGTTGTATCAATATTATTATTCATTCTTCAATATTCCTAACAACTATAAAGAGTTTAATACACCCAAACAACTAGAAACCGATATTATTTCTCAATTTTTTTGCACATATCATCGTATGCACTATCTGACATATGTGGCACGTATAGAAATTAAGGAAAAACTTGTTCGCCAGTGTAGCGGTCTATTATTTTAATCGCTTTTGTAGGACAAGTCTGAGCTGCAGCAAGTATTGCTTCAAGGCTCGCACCAGTTTCCGATGCTATCCTTGCTTTAGGATTTATCATTTTATTCTTTTCTACCACAAAGATTTTCGGTGCAAGAGTCTCGCAGCTGCCAAACGCCATACAAAGAGATGGCTCGACAATTCTATGAAACCGCCCTTTCGGAGTATCTATATCAGTTATCATTGTTTGCATTCCAATATTCATCTCCTTGTTAAGACCATTATTGTAAGTACCTCTTACGGTATGATGATTGTCATCATCATGTTTGTAGCCCGAATGTGTTTTACCAGTATTGTTATGGTCATAATAATTACGGAATGGATCAGGTGGACTTGTTCAGTGACATAATCGTTATTGTCGTTATTGTATGCATCAGCTTTGGTAGATTGTATACTATCGATTCCCGTCCCATCATATTCAATTCTCTTATCCTTATCCGAAATGCTTCAAAAGAAGCATTAATCTTTTTAATCATATCCTCAGCAAATGACGAATTATTTCTATCAGGATGGTATTTTCTAGTCAGCTTTCTGTACGCCCTTTTTATCTCTTGAAAGCTTGCATTCTCAGAAACTTCGAGAATTGTATAGTAACCTTTACTGTCCAAACAAAAGTACAAAACATGTAGGATTACTTATGTCTTTCAATATAATCTCATTTGCAGTATCAGATTTTAAATGCAGTATACATATTGTACCGTATACGATAATTTTTAAAACCATTCAGATATACTTTGACACGTTATTGTGGGTAACACCATAACATAGCAGTATGGCCAATTATAATAGTTAAAATGGAAAGTGGAATCCATGAGTTTTGGTAGCATCGATTCAACAATTACATATAGACATCGCACTTAGTTTGCAAGATTAAAGCCTTCGTCTCAATTCTCTCATAAAAGGTCATAAAGGAAACTTTTTCGACATATTTTGATAATGAGAAAGCTATTGTTAAAATGTTATAAATTCTCTCTGCTTTTGTTAAAGATCCGATTAACTTAACCTATCAGAAACGTTAATGGGTGTATGATAACTTACGGCTAACTAGCAAATTACTTTTATCTATTTCTCACCTATAGTAGCAATGATGCTCACAGGGCTCTTTATTGGACGATTTCAGCCTTTCCATCTAGGACATATGTCTACCATTAAATTTGCATTAAATCATGTTGAAGAACTTGTCGTGGTGATAGGGAGCGCCCAAAAGAGTCATGAAATAAGGCACCCTTTTACCGCGGGCGAACGTATTCAAATGATTAATCGTTCACTACATGCTGACAACAAAGTCAACACAAAAAGGATACTTTTAATCCCTATTCCTGACGTAGATATACATTCGCTGTGGACACATCAAATAGATATCCTCGTTCCAAGGTATAGCGTGGTCTTTACAAATGACTGCTTTACTACACTTCTTTTCAAAGAAAGAGGAATAAAAGTTATCCAACCAACGCTATATCAGAGACAACAATTATCGGCTACCGAAATTAGGTCTAGGATAGCAAGTAATGGCGATTGGAAGAAACTTGTCACTCCACAAACCATCAAGGTCATAGAATCAATAGGAGGTGTTCAGAGGATCAAGACCATTTTTGCAAGATACGCCTATATGAATACTACCGGCAATGAAAACAACGCCTGAAAGTGTTAGTATAGAACTAGATGTCATTTAGCTTTGGTGATGTATATTTTTATATGGTTGACTACTACTAATTACATTATATTTGTTATTCGGAAACAATAGAACAAGAAATAGAGCGTATTGTAACGGTATATATGCACAAATGAATTTTGGAAATGAGGCATGGTTTATGGATTTACAAAAGCTTTCGAATGATGAACTAATGCGTATATATAATATTATCACTACTGACAAATACGAATTTGCAAAAAACGCATGGTATATTCCGCTAGCCGGAGACAAGAGATGCCCTATAATGGTTGCTAAAGGTTATCATGCCCCTCAGAGCCCTGAAAAAATGGCAGAATTCGAAGACACAGCAAAAATACTTGAAAAGGATTACCAAAGATTCATAGACGCATGGGATTTTGGCTACATAACAAAAAATACCATCGAAAGGGCCATTCTGGCTATTCTTGAGCTAAGAAGTATTGCGATTATGGAGCACACCCCTTAGCAAATCACTACGATGTTCGAATTATTATTATAATCTTGATTTTTTTGAAATCTATATGATATATAGTAGAATTGGATAAGATTTGTTTGTTCAACTATTGCTTTTATAATATTTGAAAATAGTCGATAGTTCACTTTGCTTTTAAGAAACTACGGGAACCGCCAACCGGTCTTAAGGCCATATTCGCTCGATTAATAAGATAATTTTTCCAAACACATGGTAATAAATTTGTCTATCTTCATTATTGACATAAAATGCTACAATTCAATATTTTGTGTACACTTGAGGATGGTCTAAGTGTACCCTGCAGCATGGGTTTCTCTTATTAATCTAATTAGTCAATATATAAAAATAAAGGAGTGTTCTGAAATAACTAGCTTGTCAACAAAGGAAAAAGCAGGCGGAACTGGAGGTTATAAAGGAAAAAGTTTGGAAATGCTTACCAAGAAACATATCTCGGTAGGAGACACAATTAACCTAAAGACTACAAAGGACGACGAGGTAGTTGGAATATTAATGCCACGATACGAATCAGCTGATGATAAACACATTGTTGTTAAATTGAAAAGCGGTTATAATATCGGAATTGAGACAACTAGCATTCAATCCATACTCAAAATCAAGCCAAGTCCAAATAAAAATATCTCTGACATGCAGAAGTTCACATTTCCTCATTATAACATGGTTGATGCAGCGGTTAGAAAACTGCTAGATAATAATAAGCAAGACAGCGGCGACTCACTTCCAAAGATTGCGTTGATTAGCACAGGTGGAACAATCGCAAGCAAAATAGATTATAGAACAGGGGGTGTCCATGCCGCTCTTTCTGCATCGGATTTATATTCCTCCATTCCTGAACTTGGAAAGTATGCTATAGTTGATCCTGAAGTAATATTAAATCAATACAGTGAAAATGTAAAGCCGGAACACTGGACTTTGATCGCGAACAAAGTTGCTGAGAAGATAAGATCAGGCAGATACAGAGGAATTATCATTTCACATGGAACTGACACTATGCATTATACATCATCAGCACTGAGTTTTGCCTTACAAAGCCTCCCAGTGCCTGTCGTCATGGTAGGCGCACAAAGATCATCTGATAGGCCTTCATCCGATGCAGCTCTGAACCTAATCGGCGCCACAGTATTTTGTATAAAATCCAACTATTCAGGAGTCTTTGTTGCTATGCATGCAGGCCCTTCTGACGATATCATTGTCTGCCATGTGGGTACTCGCGTAAGAAAAAACCATACTAGCAGGCGTGATGCATTTGAGTCGATAGATATGATGCCGATTGCCTTAATCAATGGAGATATTGTAGAAATGCAGTTGCAACAGCAACCCCAAGTAAAACTATCTCAAAGAAATAATAATATTATTGATTTTGTAGTAAAGCCAGCTTATGATAGAAGGGTTATTTTGTTAAAATTCTATCCTGGATTCGATCCTTCTTTACTAACAAGTATCGTAATGAGGCTGGGCTACAAAGCAATCATACTAGAAGGAACAGGACTCGGTCATGTAAGCAAAGAATGTATACCTGAAATAAATAAGATGATAGAATCGGGGATGATGGTCTTTATGACATCCCAGTGTATTTGGGGAAGGACTGGAATGACAGTATATGACACAGGTAGAGATCTACTTAAGATTGGTGTAATACCATTATATGATATGCTGCCAGAAACTGCATTAGTGAAGGCAATGTGGGCAGTTGCCAATAGCAAAGACAGAGAATCTTGCAAGCAAATTATGCAGCAGAGCATTGCTAATGAAATATCTTCTGTTATTCCCATAACAGATAAACGAATATAACATTATGAATGCCTAACCAAGTCTAGGTTAGAGTATTATCATCATCACAAGCACAAGCAACTACGATATCATCCCAAGAAGAAAAAGGGTTAGAGCTATATGATAGCAAAATACATGCGGCTACAGAAGGGTTACAACCCTTTGTTTTAAATTATTTCAAGACAATTGGAACAATCAACAGCACTATATTAGCAGACTACATTATAGCAGCAAGAAGCGAGTCCAATATTTCATATACCTCTAGAAAAGAGATAATTAAAGATCTCTTTACGCTATCTAAATTCTTTGCACATAAAAAATCATTCAAAGACATGTCTAAAGCACTTTAAGGAAACCTGATTCTTCCGATCCGTTGCATAAATGGATTGGAACATATTATAGTAAAAAATGTAGCAAAAGACGTGGTAAAGGATGTCTTCAAAGCGACTGAAAAGCGTAGTGACTATAGCCGTTGCTTATGGCGATAGTAACCAGTCAACCAATTTACGCTCCCAGAACGGTATTCCTCTTCTGGAGACACCATTTTATTCTTTATTTAATCGATAATTAACCAAGTGCACAAATGAAAACGATATAACCGCTTAATTAAGCAAATAGAGTAAAATCTAAAGCTAGTTGCAGTGTAATGATAGTCAGTGACATTCAGAGACCTAAAGAAAAGACTTAGTTTAGAAACAGTAGCACAAGAACAATCCAGACCATTTGAAAGATTACAGAACAAATCATTTTGGATTTGCGATCACCGACAACATAAATCGGTAGATATCAAAACAAATGGGAAGTGCTGCTTTAATCACTCCTATAGTCCCACCTTCTTTAGAGTTTTAAGATACTCATTTATTGAACTGGCTGCATCAAAGTGCAAAGTTGCGTTAAAGTAATTTCCTTTCTTCATAGATTCTTCATATTGATTGATCTCTTCGTTGAATGCATCGTTATAAAATGATCTTAGTTTAGCACTTTCTCGATTCATGAAAGCATCTAGTTCTTTTTTATTGTTATTGTGAATATCCTCAAGTTTTTTATCCCTTTCTTCATCATTCATGTCGTTATTATATAATATGATTAATTGAGGTATAGACATTACCGGCTAAAACATCGCTTTTTTTCACTCGATAGATAATAGCTAGCAAATTTCCAAAATCAGAGTTAACGAGTATTACTTTAAAACAATATAATAAAAATGAATTCGAATTCAAAAGAATCTGTGCAATTATGGTTATACGGATAGCAGGATTACTTTTGCAAAGTAACTATGTTACATATGCAAATGTATTTAGGTTACATAAGGAATTATAATCGCAGTACTGCTAATTTCTATATGGAATCAAAAAGAATAATTTTTGTTGTTGATGTTTTAAAAGCAATATCTGATAACAGGTCTTTAGAACTTTTTAAATTGTATATTGCTCTTACAAAACCAGACGCTGACATTCTTATAAGCAAAACAAAACTCACACGTAAACAATACTATTCAAGAATATCTAGCTTGATGAATACGGGTTTGATAAAGAGGAAAAATGGAAAACATACTACGAGCGAATTTGGCAAGGTAATTTACCATATCACTCT
>Ga0173481_10000217_pt1 | contig 11268 bp, 11 predicted proteins | sample NitcycUS073202C2_FD_136667 | JGI IMG/M metagenome (GOLD analysis project Ga0173481, IMG submission 136667) | Soil microbial communities from Arlington Agricultural Research Station in Wisconsin, USA - Nitrogen cycling UWRJ-S073-202C-2 (version... ... | reverse complement strand
TCTTTGAGTACCTACACAAAAGATCAAATGAAGGATATAGCAGCTTCAATTTATCTCATGCTAAACCTACTAAAAAGGTCAGTATATCTACATTTGATTTATCCCGTGATATATTAAACAAAATTCCTGGTAATGTGAATCTATTTTCTTATGATATTGGGGATGGTGTAGAATGGTTAGATGTACAATCGCTGGCATATTTGGATAGAAATAAAGATATTATAGAAAAAATACTATTTCAAATGCATTCTGTATCTGGCGACTAAATGTAAGATTAGGAGATTTGCAAATTTGAAGAAAGTGGAATAACGTTGTGATAATAAGAAATGACGATCGATAAAAACAACCAGATAATAATACTAATACTAATATCCACGAGTATCAGACTGTAGGATTAGATAGCCAAGATCTGGCAATTATTACTTCCGCATTGAATCATTATGGTTATTCTTTAAATGAGGCATTCGAAGAAGACAGCCAAAAATCAGACCTCTCACAAGCCAAATGCTATTGCTACTACTATTCCTATTCCTATTGTCACTATTCTATTCCTATTATTACTACTCATGGAATAGTCCTCCCTGTAGCTGCGTTAAAGCAAGGAAGGAAAGCTATACAATTTCTTCCTTTGTCCTCTGATGGTGCTATTCCTTCTGATGATGTAATATTTCCTTCCGGAACCGCTCTTGGCGCTATAGATTTTGCCGCTGGTGGCTGTATTGACTCTGACTGGGAAGGTTGTGATGGAGGTTGTTCTGGCATAATAAGACCAGGAATTGGAGATGATGGTGGTAGTGCTTCTGTTCTTATTGTAGTATTTGCTGCTGCTGTTGTTGTTGTAATATTTGATGATTGCGTCCTTGGAATACCACATATATGCGATTCAGTCGTATTAACAGATTTGAGCTTTGATAATGGATTATTAGGATCACACATTGCTTTTTGTTCTGGTGTTAATGTTAGATTTCCTTCTATTGATGATGACGATGATGTAATATTATTTCCTTGGCCTTGAGCTATACCAAAGTTTCCAGATTCTGATAATAATGTTGACGCTATTACCACTATACTTACAGCAAAGACAATTATTATTATCATAATAGGCATAATATTAGTCAGTCTGACCATGATATATATAATCATATAATATATTCTAAACCATATTTCTTAACTCTCAAGAACAAGATTATGAAATATTTTATATAACGACTTTCCACTATCTGAAATCCAAAAAGGGCAGACTTATGTTAGCACAATTCATCCAAAAGATTCTCTTAAGAACGACAAAGATAATTTTTGAACAAAATAGCCGTCTTTCTTATTTTAACTAAAAAGTACATTATTCCTCGGTACCTACGATCATTTAGTCATCATCACCACTTATTATATTAGTAATTGATCAGAATTATGTAAAATAGTTGGCAATTCAAAGTAAATGTCGCATATGCATATTCTTTTTGTGTATACCTCTAACATTATCTGCATTTACTCATTTTTGGAGCCCTACAGGATTCCCTACCCTATACTTTGATGAAGGTATATACATGCGAAGAGCTATGCATGTGCTAACTGGTCAGGGTCCACAAGAAGAATCGACATTCTATGATCACCCATACTTTGGACAATTATTTTTGGCAGGAGTATTTAGGATTATAGGCTATCCTCATCTATTAATTACCTCATCTGGTGGGGAGAACCTAGAACGTATAATTGAAATGCTTTATTTTGTTCCACGTGTTTTAATGGGAATACTTGCTGTGGTTGATACTTTTCTTATTTATAAGATATCAGAATTTTATTATAATAGAAAGGTTGCTCTGATATCGTCTGTTATTTTTGCAGTAATGCCATCGACCTTGATGTTAAGATGGATATTGCTTGATAGTATCGAGCTTACTTTACTTCTATCATCAGTATTGTTTGCAGTATATACAGGAAATCCCAAAAATAATAATAGAAATAGAAACAAAATAAATGTTTCAACAATTTTATTGTCAGGTATTTTTTTGGGATTTGCGATATTTACAAAAATCCCAGCTTTCACTATGATTCCAGCAGTGAGCTATATTATTTATAGACGGAATAATGATAGACATCCGAACACATTACTTAGACTATGGTTTATTCCAGTGATATTAATACCTCTAATTTGGCCTGCCTATAGCATATCAGCTGGTACGTTTAATTTCTTGATAGATGGTATTTTATGGCAGACTCATAGAGAAAGTCAGCCATTATTTAATTCTATATACCTCATTTTTAAAAGTGATCCGATTTTGTTGATAATTGGTATAGCCGGCTTATTTTTTGCAACCGTAAAAAAGAATTTCCTGCCTTTGCTGTGGGTCTTTCCATCGATGATTTTCCTCTACTTTATAGGATACGTATCATTATATCACTTAATTCCTTTATTGCCAGCTTTTTGCATAGCAGCTGCTTTATTGATTAAATGGCTATCAAATAAAATTAGCAAAAAAAAGATTCAGAAAATATTATTCCCATTTATCATAACTTCAGGAATATGCATTGTCGCATTAATCAATACTAGTATGTTAATAACAACAAATGTTAATTTCGCTTACTTCAAAACAGCAGCATTTGTTGTGCAATATTTAGAGAATGTTAATCAAAGGACTCTTTATAATAACTATAACAGAGTAACCATAATAGGTGATGCATTTTATTTATGGATGCCCCAGTATATATTTCAGCTGGATCATGATTATAAAATGTATTATGATAAAACACCATATAAAACTGAAAGAGTTCTTTTAATAGTCGATCCCGGCCTCATTAATGCCATGTCAAGAAACGATATTGGAGCTAAACAAATTCAGAAGATCTATAACGCTCCTAATAAAATCAGCTTGGCGAAATTTCAACAAAATGACAATAAAGATAACAAGGTATTGATATATGAATACAAGTCAAACGATGTACAAATAAAGTGAACTGAGGATGAAAAGTATTGTGTTATTATTATAGGTAACGATCGAGGGTGTAAATAGAGGTAAAGTTACAAAGATAACATTTAAAAATTGTTACCTATTGTTACTCACCAGTAGCGATCCACCTTAGGTGGGACAGCAAAACAAGATATGTGTGTTGGTGTCAGCAGACAATACCTATAGAACCTAAACAGAAAGCACAAAAAAGAATCAAACTTCTTGTGGCTTCAATCTTGTTGCTATACTGTGAATCATATTTGGTAAATAGCAAATATTGTACTAACAGATAGCGATCAAAGAGATATTGTCAAAACGCGGGTAACTTCTTCTATATGCTGCTATTTAGAGAAATGGTAGATCTCACGATCACAATCAAATAGTCATTGTAGCTTTTATAATAGTTGAGAACGAACATACACAAAGAGCTGCTATTACTTTGTATGGCTCAATAATGCCTTAAGTATAATCATATGCGAATATAAATTTACTACAAGATGATCATGCATTTGATATAGAATGCACAAATAATCAGTCACTACATAATCTATGTAGTCACACATTGTAATCGGTAACTTTATTTCTAAAAGTTGTGTATAAAATAATACGGGATTATTAGGATACCAGCCGATGAATACTAGTATACAGCTTCATTTTATGAAATTCATATCGTCATTTTTGTAATTTTAGTTGAATAATGACAATGGTATACCCAGAACTAATTGTTGATGTAAATTTGATATATTATATATGATAATTATACACATGAGTTCAACTGATAACAATGACAATGGCAACAAGGTACTTGCTACAATAAATTGGAACAATATTGTAAACCAAGATGCCAGAAGCACAGATGATGCTCCACTAGGAAAGATTCAGGGACTTTTTGAGCCATTTGTAGTTACAGAGAAGGGTACAATAACCAAGGAAAAGTACTATATTCCAAAATCTCTTATTGAAAGATACGATAGAGAAATATTGTACTTTGGTATAACGGAACAAGAAGCAAATGTAATTTGCAGACATGATGCTCCTCCTTCTGATGACAAAACCAAACAAATACAAACAGTTACTGAAAATCTGATCGCATCCAGAAAAAGACACGAATTAACTACTATGCCTGGAGAAAAAAAACAACAATATGAAGAATATGAATCAGAGTACCAAAAACAAGATGATACTGATATATCAGCAACTGATCAAAATCAAAGTCTTGAAAAAAGATCGACAACAGCAATAACTACAGCAGCATCTATTCTGAAGCCAGAAGTTAACCAAGAAGAAATAGTTAGAAAACTAAAGCACGCAGCTAGTGAATTTAAAGATATGGTCGTTACAGGCGCTAATTTTGCAAAGGACAAAATTAAAGAGCAACAAGAATCAGCAGAGGAAAAGAAAGCTGAGAAGGATGCAGAAAAGATATCAAAAATGGGAGATCTAGCGGTAAAGTTCTCAAGTTCATTTGATGATATATTGTCTGAAATTTCATCTAGAACATACGAAGAGCAAGAGCATATTTACAAAGGATTTATAAAATTACTTGATCAGCAACGCGAACTTGTTACTTCAAGGAAAGATTTAGCAATTAAGTTGAAAAGTTCTGTACAAAAACCACCTGCTTCTGCTAATCCCTACCTCACAGAAGAGCCAGAGAAGGAGAATAAACAACTTGCAAAAGAATCTCAGTCATATAAGACGACATCATCTGACACTGCAACTACTGCAGCTACAGCAGAAGTACCTTCTACAGAGATTCCGTCGGCTGAAATCTCAAAGTGGAAAAAAGCAACAGCAACAGCCGATAGACACAGAACAAAATCAGATAAAGTAAGAAAAAAGGAAAAACGAAAGGGAGAAGAATAAAGATCATCTGATCAATGGTATAAATCGATTAATGTACGGATATATTCTACCAAACTTTGATAAAACTCTAAAATCATTATTATTATTATTATTATTTTATCTCATCCTCCTGCTTTGAAAGTCAAAAATAAAACTCTTCATGCTTACCTACCTGCGGACATCTTTTGCAGTGTACACAACTAGCCTGTTTACTCTCTGCTAGAATCTTTGAGTCTCTTTGCAATCTTTAGTTTTGAATTAATCACATTGATCTGTTCTTCTAACAACTTTTTATAGCCCGTGAGTAACCTTTCCTGACTTTCATAATCTTCTCTACCTATTTCAGCCATTGTCTGTTCAAATACCATAACTATATTATCTGCATGTGTTTTAAGAGCTTTAATATCTCTTGCGTCCTTCTGTGGACCTATACCAATAGTTTCGGCAGATTTATCCTTGAGCTCCCTAGTTTTCTCTTCTGTCTTTGCAATTGCTTTTCTACTTAAGGACTTTATCATATCTTTAAATGATTGTCCCGCTTCTTTGGCTTTCGTAGAAACTGATTGCTGTTCTTCCTGTTCTTGTTGGGATGGAGGGTATTTCATATCCGAATTTTCTCTATATCCTGTATTTGATGACTCTTCGTTCACGACCTTTGTTTCCTCGACTGGTTTGGTGGAATCATTTTCCGACACTTCAGCAGGAACAGTATGCTTTGCATCCTTGTCAGTAGCGTTTGTGTTCTCTGAACCTTTAGCATTCATTGTGAGCTTAAATGCGCATTTAAGCTTAATAAGAAATATTCAATTTTACAAAATGAAGTATTATCTAATTGTCAGAAGTTAGTAGAGTTTATCTTAAAGCAAATATTAGTAAAGTTCTTTGCAGTAAATACAATTCATCAATTACTTTTTTATATATCTATTTCTTATAAAATGTAAGAATATTACTATAGATACAGTTGATAAATAGCTGAAAGTGTAAAAATTACAACATCAAATATTGAATTAGAACGAATAATGTTCTATATATTAGTTATATAAGCATTATACCTACATCCATTAATACACTGGATAATAATAAAATGATATGGGTAAGGTAGCAGAGAAATTTAAACAAAAAATAACAGGTGCTAAAAACAAAGTAAAGGGTACTGCAGATAAAACAACTAGCAAAGCTAAAGAAGGTGTTTCATCTACTGTTTCTACCACTAAATCTAGAACCAGCCAACAATCTAGACGATTCGAAGAGGGCGGTCCTGGTACAGAGATTGGCAGAAAAGATGACCCATTGACTGAATATAGAGAGAAAGAGCCGATGACTCCTGCAAAAATAAAGGAGCATGAGCCAACAGCTGTAAAAAGAGAAATGAGTGAAAAAATTTCAGAATCAGGACAAACAGGTACAAGCAGCCAAGAGGCAGCAGAAAAAGCTAGACGAAGTGGTATGACAAAAGGAACTGCTGGTTCTGCTGATACTGGTAGTGAATACGAACAAGGTGCTGCTGGAGCAAACAAGTAATAGGTCAACCCAAAAAAAACAAAAATTTACATTTGTTTTATCGCATAAACTCTCCTTTCTTTTTCAATTTTATATATTATGCCATGACCTATGCAAAGAAAATAGGCTAGGTTAGCTAATTAATGAATAATCAAAATTATTAATATTTAGCATTGCATATAGCTGAAAATAGCTTGTAATCCATTTTTTCTTGCAATAATACTTAAAATATATTGTATATTGATTTCCTGTTTGAGTTCAGTATTAGTCATGTCATGCTACCTTGGATTTGCCATATTTTTCATAGTAAATTAGTTCATTAAGTGGTAGACGGTTCTTTCTCTTACCTCCCAATTTTCTTGCAGGATATCCAAAGCCTACTACAACGGTAGGACTAAGATCCTGTGGAATTCCAAAGTCATTTCGAAGTTCTGCTTCTTTTATTCCTGTAAATAGCCCTGAACCTACTCCCTGATTCCATGCTGCTAGCTGCATATTCTGTATTACTCTCCCAGCGTCAATCAAATGAAAGTTGTACTTGGGATTTGTTAGAACTATTATTGCAAAATTGGCGCCTGCAACCCAGCTTCCACTTGTACTGTCATGAGCTAACTTCTTGAGATTATCTTTATTTTCAACTAAGATAAATCTCCAGTGTTGAGTGTTAAGACCAGTGCCTGTTAGCCTAGCAGCTTCAAGAACCTCTAACCTCACTTCCGATTGAACGAGCTGTGCACTGAATTCCCTTATTTCAAGCTTGGTTGTTAAACATTCAAAAGTATCCATATTGTATATGCTTATGATCCAGTATCAACCATCTTAAAGCTTTCAGGAACTTGATAACACTGGTTACTAAGTTATTCCCATATTTCTTAATCAAATGTGTTATATTCCTATTCAAAGTTGATTGAAAGCATATAACAACATGCTTTGTCATCATTTGAGTTGTCTATAAAGTGTTTGGGATCAAAATATAATTTTTAATTAGACTAAAACTAAAGGTTTATCTAACTAACAAAATGATAAAAATTTTAAATTGCTTAAGAAAGATGAATCAAAGGTTCCAGGTGCAGTTAAAGATATCGTAATTGTTGTTATCGGAGTTGCAATCGTTTGGTTAGGTTTACGCTTCGCATTTGGAACAAATAATCCATTTTATGTAGTTTCTAGTGGAAGTATGATTCCTACTCTTAATATTAATGATGTATTGATTGTAAGAGATGGCGCTGTAGGCAACGGCAGTACTAATTCATTTACTAGTCTCAAGGTTGGTGACATTATAGTATTTCATAGGCCTGTTGGACAGGACAGAGTAATTGTTCACAGAGTTGCAGAGATTTACAACAATTTTGAAGGAGAGAGAACTATTAGAACAAAGGGTGATGCAAATCCATCTTCAATTCCTGGAGTCGATTATCCTATTAGGGCTCAGCAGTACATTGGCAAGGTAGCTTATGTTATTCCAGGAATTGGATTAATAACTAAAATCATCAGTCCTCCAGTAAATTATGTTATTATAGTTGTCATCCTTGCGATTTTATTCTTCAACAGAATAGGAAGAAGAAGAAAAGACCCCGAAACCTCACAATCATCATCGACAGGAACTACAAATACTTTCTCTCCCCCATCGCCGCCGCCGCCACCGCCATCAAATTAAGAGCAAGTATGAAAGTAAAAACAGAATATCTTATTTTCAATACCCCATCAAGACATGCGTTCATCAACATTACACCTAAAATCCAAAAAATTCTAGCAGAAAGTGCGATCAAGGAGGGAATATGTTTGGTAAATGCAATGCATATTTCTGCAAGTATTTTCATAAATGATGACGAAAGTGGTTTGCATGAAGATTTTGATCAGTGGTTAGAAAAACTAGCGCCTTATGCGCCAGATGAATACAAACACAATAGAACGGGAGAAGACAACGCAGATGCACATCTGAAGCGTCAATTAATGGGTCGCGAGGTTGTTGTTGCAATCACGAATGGCAAATTAGATTTTGGTCCATGGGAGCAAATATTTTATGGTGAATTTGATGGCCAACGAAATAAAAGAGTACTGGTAAAACTAATTGGTGAATAGATAAAGTGGTTTAATAAGTGGTTTTAATATGTAGGCTTTGCTACACACGATAAGAATACTTACAAGGAGGCCATTGACTAGCAGATATAAAAGTTGGTACAATTAGTTTTTCCAAACTGCAATATTCTATAAAGAAATCTGGAAAGAGATACTCTAAAATATTGTAATGATAATAATGATCTTCTGTTACATGATAGTACAGCAATTAATCTGTGATAGTTGCAAAAAAATCATCTTGGAAAAAGAAGGTAAGTCGTATCTCCACAACGGAAAATTTCCAATCTCAAATGAGGAAGCAGCAATGTTAGACAAGGAACACAGAGGTCATCAATGCCATATTGAAGTTGTAGAGAAGGAGTTATGATATAATATGAATATATACATTGAAATGAGAAATTCAAAAAAGTTACCACAATAATTATCCCTAGTTGTTACTATGTATATATGATAGATAATAATTTTTCAAAATTTACTTTATTGTGAGATCTGGATCAATCCAGAGTCATAACCAATTCATATATATGCTTCTTAACAATCTGATTTTAGATGCACATAGATGCTTATTGAGCATAGTAGGGATTTGTCCACTCGAAGGTTTTGTTACAATTTATTTTTTATTTTATACATGCAAAATTTTGCTAAACAAATAGCTGGTTTATAGAGAAGATGATTTACTTAAAGATGTATTTTAGAATCTACATGATTCTTACGATTCAGAAATAGACATATATCTAGTGGATATCTTGTACCATAGATCATATGATATTATGACGAATAATAATAATAACAATAATAACAATAATAAGCAAATAAGATGGTTCAATGATTTTATTGGTGTTGGCTATCGTTACTACGATATTTACATGAATGTTTTCCCCATGTTTGAGGATAGAATGTATGCCTTCAAACTATGGAAAAAAACTATCGAGTGGTGGCCTGATGATCAAATTAAACTTAGGTTCATTGAAGGAGATAGTAATTACTGGTTTATTCTTTATGGGGGTTCAGAATACAAGGATGATAATACAGGATTTGTGAAAAATGTTCCAATATCAGAAAACTATCAGCGTTTTAAGGAAGGCTGTGAAAACAAGGCTATTTTACGCTTTGGAATATACAAAGAAAATATAAAGAACAAGAAAGCCAATGATGAAAAATTTGCCCTTGAACTTTTGAAGAAATCAAAGTCAGTTTATGATCTCAAGTTCTTGCAATACTCCGACCTTGAATTTGACAGCATAGAGTGGGACTGTATTTGCAGAAATAAGAGTGATATAAATGCTCAGAAAGTTTAGTTGTATTGAAGAATGCTCAGATTGCTGTATGTATCGTGAATATTATCCATCTATTGAATATGGAAAAATAGGAGTTCTGATTATGCCTGAAGAAAGGCCAAAAATCAAATCTCTAGCCGCTAGAAGCGGCATAGATGTAAAAATCATTCCTCGATTAGGAATTGGGACGAATACCAGAGGTGACGGTCCAAAGAAAATAATTGCTTATCAAATGATGGGAAAGAACTTAAATGGTAACTGCTGCCCTTTCCTTGAAACCAACAGTTCTCAAAGGTCACCCCATGGTGGCCTTATATGCAACATCTATAATCAACGACCGCTAGCATGCATAGCCTACCCTGTTATTGAAGAAAATGGCAAATCGGTACTCTTAGATGGTAAATGTACTTTTTGCCATAAATTTTCGACTACAATTGTGGAAAGGAATGATGATGATTATTTGCAACAAGAAATAGAGGCCTTAACTAAAATTAAATCAGAATTAAATGTCGATGAAAAAATAGAGATCTGGAGATATGCCACGGCCATTGGAGACAAAGGAAATGCAGCCAGATTTTTTCCAGCAGGCTGGATTCTTCAAAAATAGGAAAGCCGTCATAGCAAATTGAGGCACAAATACATATTATAGTCGTTGGATGCATAAAGAATAATATGTAGGATACCGGGAACTGGGTTACCATATTATTGAATGTCATTTATTATTAATCAAAATAGCTACTATTTATGTAAAAATGTAATTTGCGTAAATAAGTGAAAAATCTTATAGAAAGATAATTTATAGTATATCTTCTTATAGAAAACGGAAAGCTAAGGGAGTCTAAGAATAGAGCACGGAAACAAATAAATTTAAAGGCGCCGTCTTGCTGCAATAATGAATAAAAAGCAGAATTATAGTGCGATCCTAGCAGGCATTGCTGTTACAGCAATACTTGTAGCATCATCGATAATCGCTGGAAATCAATTTACACAACAAGCACATGCACAGGCTAATACTACTTCTAGTACAGCTTCTACAACTCCAAGACCTACTGCTGGTACACCAGAACCAAGAGTAGGCCAGACTGTCAACTGGCAGGGAACTGTTTCTTCTACGCCCACTCCACTAGCTGGAGGAAAAGGTGAGGTTGCAGTTCTTTTGCCGCTTAGAAAAGATGGGGGATTATATACCGGTGTCGTTACATTTACGGCAAGCAAAAGCGTACAGGTTGAAGTATGGAATGTATTGTCTGGTGTAAATGCCACCATGGCTATAGGCAAACAATTTGGCAAGTTAGCAATAGCACCAAGTCCTAACGGTAAAGGCTTTGTTGCCACATCATTGGTAGGTACTGGAGATACTTCGGGTTCTGTACCATTTACAGGTAACGCCGTAGCACTTTCTGGAAAGTCACCTTTCATAGCAACATATTCTCTTACTGCACAATCTACTGCTGGTAAAGTAACCAACAACCTTGCCAGTGCTACTGCATTAGCTGCAGCAACTGGAGGAGGAGCTACTAGTCTAGGCGGTGCTGGCACAACTGGTCCATTAAGTCTAGGTGGCGGCGCAACAACTAGCGGTGGAAGCAGCAGCGGCGGCGGTGGCGGAAGCAGCAGCGGCG